>OGGQ01001477.1_pt1 | contig 30220 bp, 26 predicted proteins | sample 1571191 | NCBI WGS metagenome assembly OGGQ01 (sample SAMEA2582061, study PRJEB24529) | metagenome | biome: Human gut stool | place: China | collected 2011
ATGTATTGGAGGAATTATTACGAAAGATCCGTCCATATGAAACAGACGACCGAAAAAGTCGATGGCGCCCACGCCCTGGATCTCTTCGCACATACGGACACAGTCGCCGCAGAGGATGCACTTGGCATTGTCCCGGCTGATGCACACCGAGGACTCGTCCCGCTCATGCTCCACCTGGCCGTCGCCAAAGCGGATGTCCCGGATGCCAAACTGATGGGCCAGCTCCTGGAGCTTGCATTTGCCGCTTTTTTCGCAGGTGGTGCAGTCCCGGCAGTGGCTGGCCAGCAGCAGCTCCAGCACATTCTTCCGGTATTTCCGCAGCCGGGGGGTGTTGGTGTAGATCTCCATCCCCTCCCGGGGCGGGGTGGAGCAGGCCGCCTGGATGCTGCCCCGCTTGTCCTCCACCATGCACATCCGGCAGGCGCCATACACCGACAGCTCGGAATAATAGCAGAAGGTGGGCAGCTGGATACCGGCCTTGCGGATGACCGCCAAAATATTTTCTTCCCCGTCAATGGGCACAGGGATATTGTCTACCATCATAAATGCGCTCATGGTTTAGCCCTCCTTCACGGCGTGGAAACTGCACCCGTCAAAGCAGGCGCCGCACTTGATGCATTTGTCGGGATCGATGGTGAAGGGGCTGCGGATCTCCCCGGAGATGGCCCCCACAGGGCACATCCGGGCGCACTTGGAGCAGCCCTTGCACTCCTGGGGATCGATGTAATAGCGTTTCAGCTTCTGGCAGTTGTGGGTGGGGCAGCGCTTTTCCTTCACATGGGCTTCGTATTCATCCCGGAAATACCGGATGGTGCTCACCACCGGCTGGGCCGCCGTCTTCCCCAGGCCGCACAGAGCGGTGGCCGAAATGGTCTCGGCCAGCTCCAGCAGCAGGTCGATGTCCCCATCTTTTCCCTGTCCGGCCACGATCCGCTCCAGGATCTCCAGCATCCGCTTGGTGCCCTCCCGGCAGGGGACGCACTTGCCGCAGCTTTCGTTCTGGGTGAAGTTCATGAAGAACCGGGCCACTTCCACCATACAGGTCTTGTCGTCCATGACCACAAGGCCGCCGGAGCCGATCATGGCTCCCACCTTCTGGAGGGAATCGAAGTCCAGGGGCAGATCCAGATGCTCCTTTGTCAGACAGCCGCCGGAGGGGCCGCCGATCTGCACCGCTTTGAACTCGGCGCCATCCCGCATGCCACCGCCGATGTCGAAGATGATCTCCCGCAGGGTGGTGCCCATGGGCACTTCGATCAGGCCGGTGTTTTGGATGTTGCCCGTCAGGGCAAAGGCCTTGGTGCCCGGGCTGTTCTCCGGGCCGATGGAGCGGTACCAGTCCGCCCCACGGGTAATGATATGAGGCACATTGGCCAGCGTCTCCACATTGTTGAGCACAGTGGGCTTGTCAAACAGGCCCCGCTCCACGGTGCGGGGCGGCTTGACCCGGGGCATACCCCGGCGGCCCTCGATGGAGGCGGTGAGGGCGCTGCCTTCGCCGCAGACAAAAGCACCGGCGCCCCGGCTGATGTGGATATCAAAATCAAAACCGCTTCCCAGGATGTTTTCGCCCAGCAGCCCCAGCTCCCGGGCCTGACGGATGGCGCCGTCCAGACGGCTGACCGCCATAGGATATTCGGCCCGGACATAAATATAGCCCTGGCTGGCCCCGCAGGCCACGCCGGCGATCATCATACCCTCCAGCAGCCGGTGGGGGTCGCCCTCCATCACCGACCGGTCCATAAAGGCACCTGGGTCGCCTTCGTCGCCGTTGCAGACGATGTACTTGGGAGTGGCTTTCTGCGCACGCACCTGGGCCCATTTCCGCCCGGCGGGGAATCCTCCGCCGCCCCGGCCCCGCAGGTTGGATTTCTGGATCTCCTCCACGATCTCCTGGCCATCCATATCGAACAACGCCTTTTCAAAAGCCTTGTAGCCGCCGATGGCGATGTACTCCTGGATGGAGGTGGCGTCGATGTGGCCGCAGTGCTCCAACACGGTACGGGTCTGCTTTTTATAGAAGGGGATCTCCTCCTGGGTCTTGTAGATCTCCCCGTTCATCTTATAGCACAGCCGCTCGATGGGCTCGCCGCCCAGAACGGTCTTTTCGATGATCTCCTGGCAGTCGTCCTTCTTTACCTTAATATACAGCCAGCCCTGGGGCTCGATGCGCACCAGGGGGCCCATTTCGCAAAAGCCATGGCAGCCGCTGCGCTTGACGCCCACATCGTCCCCATGGGGCTCGTGGGCCAGGTCCACCTGACAGTGGATGCCTTTTTCCTGGAGTAGCTCCACCAGACGGGCATAGATGTCCAGAGAGCCGCCGGCCACGCAGCCGGTACCGGCACACACCAGGATCTTTTTCACCTGGGATGCAAAGCGGCCCTCCAGGGTCTGGCGCAGAGCGGAAAGCTCTTCTCTTGTTTTCAGCATGCCGTCCCCTCCTTCTTCAGTTCATCCAACAATTCCACCGCTTTTTCCGGCGTCATGGAGGGATAGACTTTATCGTTGACGGTGCAGGCCGGGGCCAGACCGCAGGCTCCCAGGCAGGAGACGGTCTCCACGGTAAAGAGCATATCGTCAGTGGTGATCTTCTGAGAGGAAAGGCCTAAAGTTTCCCGCATCTTCTCCAGAATGGGGATGCTTTTGCGCACATGGCAGGCGGTGCCGTCACAGATCTTGATCACATATTTCCCCTTGGGTTCCAGGGAAAAATTCTCATAAAAAGTGGCCACGCTGTAAATCTTCGCGGCGCTCATTTGTAATTTTCTCGCCAGGTAGGGAAAAATTTCCCGGGGCAGATACCGGTATTCCCCCTGAATATCCTGCAAAATGGCAATGACATTGCTGGCCTGGGCTCCGTGATGATCCAGTATGCGGTCGATCACGGCAAAATCCACTCCATTGTTCATGGGCGCATCCCCTCCAAAAAAATTTCTGTTCTGATTTTAGTGTAGCCGACCTTCAAACAGATTGCAATGATATTTTTTTAACGATACTTTCCAAATGCAAAAATATTTTTTATTTAATACGGTTTTTGTTTTTTCTCTTTTATACCGTATTAAATATATTCACCCCCCAGCGTATTTTTCCCCAGGAGCAAATTTTTTCTTGCCCCCGCTCTGTCGATTTGCTACACTGAAATGGCAGAACGGGTTTTCCCGGTCAGCTGCATCCTATTTCCAATTCATGCGCAGATGCTTTTTCTCTGCGCCGGGAGTTCCCATAACCTCCCGTTTCGTTTCCGCAGCGCTGTTTTTTGCTCCCTGTTTCTCTCCTGCTTCCTCATAAATTTTTGAAATGGCGCTGCATCTTGTCTCCTCTTTGCGGAAAGCCCGCCCATTTTGGGCGGCTTTTTGCTTCTTTTTTAACAATCCTTGTCCTTTTCCCCGTTTTATGTTATACTTCTCCCTAGTACGCCGCTTATTTTTCCTGTGACAAAGCGGCGCCCGGCATACGCATCCCCCTTTTCTTGCGGCGGCCTTGGGCCGTCTCTTTTTTTGTGTCCGCCTTTTTTCCGGACTTACCGGATGGAATTATAATTTTATCGCAAAGGAAGTGCATTTGATGGAAGAAATTCGCGAAAACAAAATGGGCAACACGCCCATGCTCCGGCTGATCGTCTCCATGTCTCTGCCGGCTATTTTCTCTATGCTGGTCCAGTCCCTCTATAATATTGTGGACAGCTATTTTGTGGCCAAAATCAGCATGGACGCCCTCACCGCCGTTTCCCTGGCCTTCCCCATCCAGCAGCTGATGATTGCCATGGCTGTTGGCACCGGGGTGGGCATCAACTCCCTGGTGTCCCGGCGTCTGGGGGAAAAGCGCCAGCGGGAAGCCGACCTGGCCGCCTGTCACGGGGCGATCCTGGCTTTCTTCACCTCCCTGCTCTTTGCCCTCTTCGGCCTGTTTGGTTCCCGGTGGTTTCTGGGTCTTTTCACCCAGAACGCCAATGTGATCGATCTGGGCACCCAGTATCTGTCGGTGGTGTGTATCTGCTCCTTCGGCAGCTTTGTGGAGATCGCCTTTGAAAAGACCCTCCAGGCCACTGGCAACATGATCTACCCCATGCTCTTTATGTTGGTGGGCTGCGTCACCAACATCATTCTGGACCCCATTCTGATCTTCGGCCTGTTCGGCCTGCCCAAGATGGGCATCCTGGGTGCGGCGGTGGCCACCGTCACCGGTCAGATCCTGGCCATGTGTTACAGCCTCTATGTGATGTTCCGCAAAAGCCATGCCGTCCATGTGACCTTCAAAGGCTTCCGCTTCCACGGCACCACCATCCGGGATATCTATGCCGTTGGCATCCCGTCCATGATCATGCAGTCCATCAGCTCCTTCCTGGTGATGGGCCTCAACCAGATCCTTTCGGCTTTCTCCGAGACGGCCATCTCGGTGTTGGGCGTTTATTACAAGCTCCAGTCCTTTGTGTTCATGCCGGTTTTTGGCCTGACCCATGGACTGATGCCCATCATGGGCTACAACTACGGCGCTCGGAAAAAAGCCCGTCTGCTCAGTTGTCTGCGCATCGGCATCTGCATCGCCTGCGGCATTATGGCGGTGGGTACCCTGCTCTTCTGGATCTTCCCCGCCCAGCTGCTGACCATCTTTGACGGCTCCGGCGAAATGCTGGCCATCGGTGTGCCGGCCTTCCGCTCCATCAGCCTGTGCTTTATCCCCGCAGCCTTCGGCATCATCTTCTCCACCATCTTCCAGGCGGTGGGACGGGGCAAAAACAGCCTGTTCATTTCGGTGCTGCGTCAGCTGATAATCATTCTGCCGGCCGCCTATCTGTTCTCCAAGATCGGCCTGAGCTTTGTATGGTATGCCTTCCCTCTGGCGGAGATCATCTCCCTGGTGGCCAGCCTGCTGCTCTTCAGCCGCTTCTATAAGCTGCACATCCACAACCTGGAAAACAAACCGGCTGCTCCGGCGGTGTGATTTCATTTTTCTCACCATTTTGTCCCCAAGGGCCTGCGTCCTTGGGGAGGCCTGTCAAAAAAGCGGCTTGCCGCTTTTTTGAGTTTCTGCAAGGGGCTGCATGCACGCCTGTGGCTCACACTGGCCCCTTGAGAAGTGCAACAACTGACGCACAGGTCGCCAGTTGTTGCGGATTGATGAAAAGCAGGGCAAAAGTGTTTTCCTGCCATATCCTTTTCTCATCCATTGTCCCCAAGGGCCTGCGTCCTTGGGGATTTTTTTAGTTGTTACAAAGTAATTAAGTAATTTGCACAAAACCGGCGGCTTTTTTTCTCCATCTGTTCAGCCCCGAAACTCTCTTCCCGGCCCTCTGCCGCCTTGAAAAGGGCGGGGGATTGTGTTATGGTTTAATAGTGCCAAATCAGCGGCCTTTTTTCTTTGCTCTTTTGGCCTATTCCAATAAAGGATTGAGGGTTCGCCCATGTGGAAATATGTGCTCAAGCGTCTGATCATCTTGCTGCCGGTGCTGTTCGGCGCCACCTTCATCGTCTATCTGCTCTTTTATTTTGCCCCGGGCAATGCCGACCGTTCGGCGGTGCGCAAAGCGGCCACCCCGGAGGAGGCCGAGATCATCCGGGAAGAGCGAGGGCTCAACGATCCCATTTTGGTGCAATATGCCCGCACCATGAAGGAAATCTTCGCGGAAGACAGTTTTGTGCGAATCCAGCTGGGCGTGCGTCTGCCCAAAACCATCAAGCTCACTCTGGCCGCCGGTGTGGTCACTTTGGTTCTGGCCCTTCCCATCGGCGTATGGGCCGCCATCAAACAAAATACCCTCTTTGACAACATAAGTATGCTGATCTCCTTTTTCGGAGTGAGCATGCCCAACTTCTGGCTGGGGATGCTGATGCTGCTGCTTTTTGCTCTCTACTTAGGCTGGTTCCCCACATCGGGCAGTCAAACGCTGAGCAGTCTGGTGCTTCCCGCCTTTACCCTGGCCTTTGGCAATATGGCCTTTATCTCCCGCATCACCCGCTCATCCATGCTGGAGACCATTCGCCAGGACTACATCACCACCGCCCGAGCCAAAGGCCAGGCATTCAAAGTGGTGGTACGGAAACACGCTTTGCGCAATGCCTTGATCCCCATCGTCACCGTCATGGGCCTGCGGCTGTGCGAGGTGTTCAGCGGTTCCATTCTGGTGGAGCTGATCTTCTCCTGGCCAGGCATCGGCCGACTGCTGGTGGACTCCATCAACGAACGGGATTTCCCCATGATTCTGGGATGCGTCATCACCTTTGCCTTCTGCTTCTCCATCATCAATCTGGTGGTGGACCTGCTGTATGTGGTCATTGACCCCCGCATCCGCTCCCAGTTCAGCCGCTCGTAAATCAAAAGGAACATCCAAAGCCCTCCTGCTTGCCAGGAGGGCTTTTTTATCCATTCCCACAAAATTCACTCTATATTTTTTCTGCCAAATCCCTTATAATAAAGCGATTCCATCTATCATTTTAAAATCAAATGGAGGACTTTATTTATGGAGCTGATCCTCAGCGATCGACCCCTTTCCCTGCCCGCAGCTCCGGAACGGGAATATATCGACCTGTCCCAAAAGAAAGTGACCCCCTGTGTGGGCTGCTTCGGCTGCTGGGTCAAAACCCCTGGCCGGTGCGTCATCCGGGACGACGCACCCCAGATCTATCCCCTCATCGCCCGCAGCCGCCGGGTGCTCTATGTGAGCCGGGTGGTGTTCGGCAGCTGGGCGCCCCCGATGAAGGCCATGCTGGAACGCTCCCTTCCCATCCAGCAGGCCTTCCTCCGCCCCCACATGGGCGAAACCCATCATGTGCAGCGGCTGGTAGAGGAAAAAGACGCCGTCATTCTGGCCTATGGCCCGGAGAGCCAGGAAGAAAAAGATCTGTTTCGCCGCCTGGTGGAACGGAACCGGCGGAATATGAGTTTCAAGTCTTACCAAGTGATCTTCTGCCGGGAAGAAGAAGTGCAGGATGCAGCGGAAAAGGAGGTGCTCTCGTGGAACAAGTGATGATCCTCAACGCCAGTCCCCGGGCGCCCCGTTCCAACTCCAAGGAATATGCCGCCCTGTTTTCCGCCCGGTGCTCCCTTCCCTGCCAGTATTTTGCCCTCAAAGGCCAACCGGCCGCCCATCTTATCCAGGAGATGGAACGCTTTTCCCATCTGCTTTTGGTTTTTCCCCTGTATGTGGACAGCCTGCCGGTGGAGCTTCTGGCCTTTCTGGAAGAGGTGCAGCGCAATCCGCCCAAAAACAAGCCCCGCCTGTCGGCGCTCATCAACTGCGGCTTTCTGGAGCCGGGACAAAACGATGTGGCGGTGGATATCCTGCGGCTGTTTGCCAAAACGGTGGGCTTTCCCATGGGAGCTGTCATGAAACTGGGCAGCGGGGAAGCCATTTTGCGCACCCCGTTCCGCTCCCGGGCCGAAAAGGCCATCGGCCGACTGGCCGCCGCCGTGCAGCAGGGAAGGGAAGAGGAGATCGCCACGGCCATGCCCTTGCCCCGCTTCCTGTTCATCCAAGCGGGCAACCGGTACTGGAAAACCTATGGCAAAGAAAACGGCGTGTCTTATGAAGAAATGTGCCGCATGGACATCGAAGGCCCCTGATAGCCTGATGCGCAGAAAAGGGCCCGTTCTCCACAGCTGTGGAGAACGGGCCCTTTTCCATTTGCTTTTTATGAGTAGAGGTGAGGGGGGTTAAGCGCTCCAGCGCACATCTTCAAAGGCCACATTGCCGTCTTTGCCCACAACGACCCCTTCCAGGTCTTTGTCATAGGCCTTGATCACAACGGTCTGATACAAGGGAACAAAGGGTGTCCAGTCGTTGAGATACTCAGAGAGCTCTGTGAAAGTGGCTTCCCGCTGGGTGCTGTCCAACTGGGTTTTGGCCTGTTCGATCAAGCTGTCCACCTTCTGGTCGTCGATACGGGCCAGGTTGGCAGCGTCGATGGCGGAGGAATGATAGAGGCCGATGTTATAGGCATACATATTGCTGGCGGTGTAGCCCTGGATGGCCGCTTCATAATCGCCGCTCATGATGGCGTTGAGGTGGGTGGCATAGTCCAGAGTTTCGATCTCCATGGTGATGCCGATCTCTGCCAGGTTGGCCTGGATCACTTCGGCGGCACGGCGGTTGGCATCGGTGCAGGCCAGGCAGGTGAAGGTGGCGTCTTCCGGATCAATGCCCGATTTCTTCAAATACTCCTTGGCCTTTTTCACATCATAGTCCCGGGAGTTCTCTTCGCTGTATCCGGGGAAGGCGGGGGAAGTCTGGCCCAAAGCCACAATGCCCTGACCGTCGCAGGATACGGTGACCACGGCCTCCCGGTCCACTGCGGCGCTGACCGCCTTGCGGAACCAGGGATTCTCAAAGGGCCCGGCTTCGCTGTTCATGGCCATGAAGTTCATACGGGTGCCTTCGTTTTCCTGCACAGTGATGGCCTCGTCTTCCTTCAGGCGGGTGATATCGGTGGCTTCTACTTCCATGATAAAGTCCACTTCGCCGGCCTGGAGGGCAATGGTGCGGGAAGAGCCTTCGGGAATGATCCGCCAGGTGATGGTCTCCATGGAGGGCTGATGCTCGGTGTCAAAGAAGTTGGGGTTTTTCTCAAAGGTCAGATTATCGCCCCGGTTCCACTCCACAAAGCAATAGGGGCCGGTGCCCACCGGGTTTTCGTTAAAATCGTTGCCCTCGTCGATGAGTTCGCTGGGCAAAATATCAATGCTGGCCATGTCGTTGAGCACCATGGCATAGGGGCCGTCGGTGGTGATCTTCACATGGGTGTCGTCTACCACCTGGATGTCGGTCCAGAAGGAAGTGTAATCCTTGGTGGTGGGGTAGGTCTTGGCGTATTCCATGGAGGCCTTTACATCCTGGGCATCCAGAGTGCTGCCATCATGGAAGGTAACGCCCTGCTTCAAAGTAAAGACCCATTCGGTATCGCTCACGGTCTCATAGCTTTCGGCCAGGTCGGTCACCGGCTCCAATGTCTCAGGGTCAATGGACATCAGGGCATTGAAAGTGAGCAGGTTCATATATGTGGCAGTGACCGCCTTGTGATCAAAAGGGTGCAGGGTGGGCGGCTCGCTTTCGGTGGCAATCACCAGGGTGCTCCGCTTTTCCGCCGATGCGGTATCCCCATCGTTTTCCATGCTGCGGCTGACGGCCGAGCCTTCTGTGGCGCCATTGTCCTTGGCACAGGCGGCGAATATGCCGCTCATCAGCGCTCCCGCCAGAACCAGCGCCACCATTTTTCTCGTTTTCTTCTGCATCGCACATTCGCCTCTTTCTGTTTGAATTTCCCGGTGTGTCGGGTTTTAACATCGTGAATGTGCGTTCATAATAGTATACAATCTCTCATTTGTCAAGCCTTGACTGGATTTTTTTGTGCCTTTGTGATTTTTTTCAGCTCTGAGCACAAATATCCCGAATTTTTCCCGGGTTTTTCATGGATTTTGACCGATATTTCTTTTGTTTTCCCCAAATGGATTTTTGAAAAAAAGAGAAAAACAGCGGGGCGAAAATTCAACATCGTGAATTTCCGTCCCGCTGTGCTTGGTTGATTTATTCAATTTAGTGAAGATTCGTCCTCGTCGTCATCGGCCAGAGATTCGTCGGCCAGAAGCTCTTCGTCGGTCCAATCCTCCTCGTCGGGCATGATCAGCCCTTCCAGCTGGTCTGCCTTGTCCTTGGCCTTCTGATAGATGGAGGAAAAGTCTCCTTCCTCCAGTTCCTCGATGGAAAACTCCTCTTTTTTCTCCGGGGAGATCACCTCTGTCCACCGCTGCATCATGACCTTGTTTTCCCGGGTCATACCGCTGCGGAAAGCCATGAGTTTTTCCCCTTCCCACAAAACGCAGGGGTAACACAGCGGTTTGCCCAGGGCATTCATCTCGATCCAAAGGGCCCGCACCGTCTCATCCTGACGGTGTACCCCTTCATAATACCGGGTCTCGTATTTCCGGCTGAAGGAAAAGATGCTCTTTTTCTTGATTTCGCCCACGATGGCCGGGGTGTATTGTTTCATTGTATCCATCCTTTCTCCGGGACGCCCCGGCTTTTACAAAATGCTCAGATCCATCTCATCGGACAGGCGGGAGAGCAGCTCGATCCCGCCGGCGCTATTGCCCGTTTCATTGAGGGCCGGGCCCACCACGCCCAGGCCGCCCTTGCCAGGAATAGCCGACATGATGCCCCCGCCCACGCCGCTTTTGGCAGGCATACCGGTGCGCACCAGGAATTCTCCCGACTGGCCGTACATCCCGCAGGACACCATCACGGCCATGGCGGTTTTGCAATGGCTCTTCTGGGCACAGCACAGACCGGTGACCGGGTTTTTTCCGCCGTTTGCCAGCGTGGCGGCCATCACCGCCAGATCCCGGCAGTTGACCTTCACCGAACACAGACGGAAATATTCGTCCAGAAGCTGCTCCACATCTCCATCGATGATCTGGGTGCTCTTCATAAAATAGGCGATGGCCCGGTTGCGGTGGCCGGTCTGCTTTTCCGACACATACACCTGCTCGTCAATGGAAAGGGCGTCGTTGGCCGTCAGCTTCCGCAGCAGCTCCATCACCCGCTGGAACCGGCCCTCCGGCCCGCCGGAGACCATATACAGCGATGCAATGGCGCCGCTGTTGATATAAGGGTTGAGAGGACGGTGATGATTTTTCACTTCCAGGTCCACAATGGAGTTGAAGGTTTCGGCGGTGGCGTTGAGGCTGATCCTGCGGGTCAGCTCATCCAAGGGACAATCGGCCAGGGCCTGAAGGAAAACCGCCACTTTCACGATGCTCTGCACCGTCACCCGTTTTTCCCATTCTCCGGCACCCATGCCATGGCCCGCCAGATCCATCCAGTAAACCCCCAGCTGCTGGGGATCGGCCTCCGCCAATTTGGGGATATAAGAAGCCACCCTTCCCTGTTTTGTGGCAAAGGCACATTGGTTTACCAGCTCCTCCAGACGCTGCTGTGTGATCATCCCGTATCGCCCTCCCATTTTATTCATTACGACCATTATAGCCACCCCCCTTCCATCTTGCAAGAGCAACATTTTGTTTTGCAATTTATCGTAATCTGGTCTACAATATCCTTTGTGAGACCGGCCGGGACGCAGGTTCCGGCAGACAAGGAGGATCTTTTTTTATGCAAATGCTCTTGCTGGGCCTGGCTTCTATGAGCAGTTCCCTGCTCCAGGCCGTCACCGGCTTCGGCTTTGGCATCGTGATGATGGCCATCATGCCCCTGTTTCTCCCCTACGAAGCCGCTTTGAACATTTCCACCATTCTGTCCCTCTCTTTGAACCTGACCATCCTGGCCCGGTGCTGGAAGCATATCAACTGGAAGCTGCTGGCCTTCCCCGCCCTGTTCTGCATCATGGGCTCTTCTGCCGGGATGTGGCTGATGCACGAGTCCCCCTCTCCGGTTTATAAACGGCTGCTGGGCGTATTCCTGGTGTGCCTTGCCATCTGGTTCTATTTTTTCAGCGACAAAGTGCACATCCGTCCCCTTCTGCGCAACGCCGCCATTGTAGGCGTGATCTCCGGCCTGTGCGGCGGCCTGTTCAGCGTCAGCGGCCCGCCCATGATCCTCTATTTCGTGTCGGTCATTCCGGACAAGGAAGAATACATGGGCACCACCCAGTGTTATTTTCTCCTCAACAACATCTATCTGCTTCTGATGCGCAGCATCCTTCACCTGATCCCCGGTGGCATTCTGGTGCCCACTCTGTGGGGGGCCGGCGGCCTGCTCATCGGCAGCTTTTTGGGCGGCAAAATCTTCCGCTCCATCAACGCCAAGAAACTGAAATCCGCCGTCTATGTGGTCATGGCCGCCTCGGGACTGTGGATCGCCTTCAATGGCTGAATGACAAAACCGGGAAAGAAAGTTTTGAAAACTTCTTTTCCCGGTTTCTTTTGTTTGATATTCCCATGGCAAAAACCGTTGCGATGGATGGGAGGCGGTGGTACAATATGTTTTGTTCTCAACAAAATGATTTTATCAGGCGGTGAATCGGCAATGGACAACAGCACACTGCGCCAAAAAGCTCTGGAAGGACTGGATGGGCTTGAGGCGCCCCAGCTCCCTTCCTGGGAAAGTCTGCCCCAGCTGGATCTGTATATGGATCAGGTGATCGTGCTGATGGAGCGGTATCTGGCCCTGTTCGGCGACGGCAAGGACAAGCTGATCACCCCTTCCATGATCAATAATTATGTGAAGCTGGGGCTCATTCCCCCGCCGGTGAAGAAAAAATACAGCCGGGAGCATCTGGCCCGGCTGATGACCATCTGCATGCTCAAGCAGATCATGCCCATCCCCACCCTGTCCTATCTCACAGGAAAGGGCGCCCAGCAAACCGGTCTGCCGGAAAGCTTTGACCAGCTGACCCGGGAGCAGAGCCAGGCGCTGGAGCACACCGCCCAGGGAGCACGGGAGGACATTGCCGCCCTGGAGGAGGAAAATCTGCGCCAGGGGCTGGCCCAGCTGGCGCTGAAGTTTTCCGCCCAGGCCAATGCCAACCGCATCCTGGCCCAGAAGATCACTTCCCTTTTGCAGCAGGAGACCCAGGCTCCTCCCAAAGGCAAGGACCGGTAAAAACCGGACAAAACAGCATTAAAAAAGGGGCCGTCCCAGAATGAAAATTCTGTGACGGGCCCTTTTATGTTGCAGCAAAAACCGGTTCTTACTTTTCAGCCAGTTCCTTGCGGCAGTTTTCGCACACATTCTTACCCTTGAATTCCGACACTTTTTTGGAGCTGCCGCAGAAGACGCAGTTGGGCTCATACTTGCGCAGCACAATGGAAGTGCCGTCCATGTAGATCTCAATGGGATCACCCTTGCTGGCGTCAATGTTCAGGGTACGGCGCAGCTCGATGGGCAGCACGATCCGCCCCAGGCTGTCGATGTTTCTGACGATTCCGGTGGATTTCATACAGAACCTCCTCTATTCTTTTGGTATTTCTACAATATCATAACAACCTTTACAAAAAGTGTCAATAAACGACATGTGACAAAATTGTTAATTATTCAAGACAATACCGTGACAAAATTGCCTAAAGAAGCTTGGTATATCAAGGTTTTTATTTGTCCAATAGTTGGACTATTCAAGGACTTTCCCCGGTGTCTTTCCAGGGTCTTTTGCATGGAACTGGGAAAAAGGGCATAGAAATGGAGCAAAAAGGCGGTGAAATCCATGATGGCAAAGGTATTTTCCCTGCTTTTTCTCCTGGCCTTATGCTTTGGAGCGGCCGGCGGCAAGTTGGAGCAGGTATCGGCAGCGCTGCCCCAGGGGGCGGCGGGAGGGGTGGAGCTGGCTCTCTCCATCGGCGGAACGATGTGCGTATGGTCAGGAATCCTGGAAGTGATGGATCAAAGCGGGCTGACCGAAAAGGTCTCCCGGCTTTTGTCCCCGGTGATCCGGGGTATTTTCGGCAAGGCGGCCCAGGACAAACAGGCCCGTCAGGCTCTGAGCCAGAACATGGCGGCCAACCGCCACTCCGGCAGGGTTGCGGGCCGCCCGGCGCTTGGCCCAAACCGGCGACAGGCCGGATCATTCCGCTGTTTTGCGGCTGATGGTGCTCAATTCCGCTTCCCTTCAGCTGATTCCCGCTAATGTGGCGGCGGTGCGGGCGGCGGCAGGCAGCGCCCAGCCCTTCGCCATTCTGCCTGCCGTGTGGCTGGCCTCCCTGGGTTCGGTATGTGCCGCCCTGGCGGTTTCTGCCCTGCTGGAAAGGGTGTGGCGCCCATGACCGCTCTTCTCATTCCCCTTCTGGCCGCCGGTGTGATGGTCTACGGTCTTTTCCATGGCTGCGATGTATACGCCGCCTTTCTCAAAGGGGTGCGGCAGGGTCTGGACACCCTGCTTTCCATCTTTCCCGCCTTACTAGCCATGCTCACTGCTTTGGCCATGCTGCGGGCCAGCGGCGCTGTGGAAGCGCTGTCCCAGGCCCTGGCTCCTTTGACAGAGGCCCTGGGCATTCCCGCTCCCTGCCTGCCCCTGGCCCTGCTGCGACCCTTTTCCGGCTCGGGAGCGCTGTCCATCGGTAGCGACATCATCCGCAGCCAAGGCCCTGACAGCCTGGCCGGATTGACGGCGGCGGTGATGCTGGGTTCCAGCGAGACCAGCATTTACTGCATCGCCCTGTACAGCGCCGCCCTGGGAATCAAAAACACCCGCTGGGCCCTTCCGGCAGCCCTGGCGGGTGATCTTGCGGCCTTTTTTCTCTCGGCCCTCAGTGTTCGGTTATTCCTTTTGTGAAAAACGCTCCAGCGCCTCGTTGTAAATGCTGTTTTTGGGCACTCCCAGCTCCTTGGCCGTCTGCTTGACGGCCAGGCTGATGGAAAGGCCCTCTTCCAAAAGCTCTCCCACCCGATCCATGGGGTCGATAGCAGGCGCTTGTTCCTCTTCCTCCTGCTTGCCCCCCAGAATGAGGACGAATTCTCCCCGGGGCGGCTCTTCTGTATAGTGGGCGATGGCTTCCGAAAGGGTGGTGCGCCACACCTGCTCATGAACTTTGGTGATCTCCCTCACCAGGGCAATGGGCCGCTCTCCCAGGGTTTTATAGAAATCCTCCAAAGTGCGCAGCAGCTTGTGGGGGGCCTCATAAAAGACCATGGTGCGCTTTTCCTCCCGGATGTCCTCCAGATGCTCCCGGCGGCTTTTTTTGTTCACCGACAAAAAGCCCTCAAAGCAAAAGCGGCCGCAATCCATCCCGGCGATGGACAGCGCGGCGATGAGGGCGCAAGGCCCGGGCACCGCCACCACCTGGATGCCCTCACCCTGGCAAATGTCCACCAGGTCGCAGCCGGGATCGCTGATGGCCGGGGTACCGGCATCGGTGATGAGGGCACAATCCTCCCCCGCCAGGATGCGCTGGGCGATCAGCTGGCCTTTGGCTTTCCGGTTGTGCTCGAAATAGCTGATCTGGGGCTTTTTGATGCCGAATTTATTGAGCAGCTTGGCCCCCACCCGGGTGTCTTCGGCGGCGATGAAGTCCACTTGGGACAACACCTCCTGGGCCCGGGGAGAAAAGTCCCCCAGGTTGCCGATGGGCGTGGAGACCACATACAATGTTCCTGCCATACTCTATTCTTCCTCCATGACGCCGTGAATCCGGCGGTATTCTTGGGTATATTCCCCCATTTCGTCCCGCAAAACAAGGGGCGGGAGAATCTGGCTTTCTCCCAGGCCCCGGCGGGCCATCACCAGGGCCAGCTGGGCTTCTTCTCCCGGTTTTCCGTGGACAAAACGCACCTGCCGGGGAGAAAATCCATTTTCCTGCAAAAGCTCCACTGCCCGGAAAAAGTGCCGGGCAGGCCAGCAGAAATAAAACCGGCCCTTTTGCCCCAGCATCCCTTTGACCCCCTGGAAAAAAGGCTCCGGGGCGCCGCTGCGGGCCAAGCGGCGGCGCTCGTCGGGGGAGGGCGGTCCGGGAACGGCATAGGGAGGGTTAGAAAGGCACACATCATAATGGAATCCGGCGGGGCGAAAGTCTGCCGCATCCCCTTGGAAAAATTGCCCTCTTTCCGAAAGGCCGCAACGGGCGGCGTTCTCCCTGGCCTGCTCTAAGCTCACAGGGTCCAGCTCCAAGGCGTCCAATGTGGCCCCCGGATGCTTTAATAAAGTCAGCACCCAGAGTCCACCCTGGCCGCAGCCCAGCTCGATGGCCCGCTCTCCCGGGCGAAGGGAACAGAAATCGGCCAAAAGCACGCTGTCCTGGGTCAGGCCCAGCCCGCCTTTTTGCTGAAAAATACGATATCCACCCCGCAGCCGCACCTGCTTCATATCCTTCCCCCTTTATTCTGATTGAAGTATTGTACCATGATTTTTGAAAAAGGAGAATAGCCTTTCTCTCCCTGGGCACAATAGGGAAAACACACAAAGGATGGATCAGGATGCCACGAAACAAAAAGCTTGCGGCGGCCTTGGCCGTCATTTTTCTTTTGAACATCGCCCTCATCGCCGGTTTTCAGTGGCTGGGCATTTCCTCCCAGGCCGCCGTCTACCAACAGGGCTCCCAGGGGGAGACGGTGCGGCAGATCCAGGAGAAGCTGAAACGGTGGGGCTATTATGACGGCGCGGTGGACGGCGTCTACGGCAGCGGTACGCGGAAAGCGGTGGAATATTTCCAGCGGAAAAACGGCCTGACCGTGGACGGCATCGTAGGCCCGGCCACCCTCCAGGCCCTGGGAATGTCCTCCGGCTCCTCTTCGGGCAGCGAATCGGGCCGGGACAATGACCTGTATCTTCTCTCCCGCATGATCTCCGCCGAGGCCCGGGGAGAGCCCTACACCGGCCAGGTGGCGGTGGGAGCGGTCATCCTCAACCGGGTGCGCCACCCCTCCTTTCCCAACACCATCGCCGGAGTGATCTATCAGCCGGGGGCCTTTTCCGCGCTGAACGACGGCCAGTTCAATGAGCCCATCGCCGAAAGTGCCAGAAGAGCCGCCCAGGATGCCATGAGCGGCTGGGACCCCACCGGCGGCGCTATCTATTATTATAACCCTGCCAAAACCACCAATCAGTGGATCTATTCCCGCCCGGTGATCGCCCAGATCGGCGACCATGTTTTTGCCAAATGATCCTCTTTGCCGCCTGGTGTCCGGGCGGCATTTTTTTGCTCTTTCCGCCGCCTTGGGCGAAAAATCTTCGGAGGGCGCTTTTGCATCGGTTTCCCTTCTTGACACCGTCCCTGGCAGGATATAAAATATACATGGTATTTTGCCTTTTCTTCCGCCTTTTTGGTGGATGCCCATAAAACAACGGAACCATGGCCCTGTCCAGCGCAATCTCTTTGCGCTGTTTTTGTGGTTGCCCCCTTTGGGTTTTCGGGAGAGGTTATGCCGAAATACAAGGAAAAGGAGGGAGCGTCTTTGCCTACCAACCCAGGTTTTTATATCGTTTTTGCTCTGATCGCCATCGCCCTTTGCGCCGCAGGCTTTTTCGTCGGCGCCATTTACCGTAAGAAGATCGCCGAAAAGGAGATCGGCAGCGCCGAAGAGGAAGCCACCCGCATTTTGAACGACGCCATCAAGGCCGCCGAGACCAAAAAGCGGGAAGCTGTGGTGGAAGCCCGTGAGGAAGCTTTCAAGATCCGCACCGAGACCGATAAGGAACTGAAAGAGCGCCGCAGCGATGTGCAGAAGCAGGAACGCCGGGTTCAGCAGAAGGAAGAACAGCTGGACCGCAAATATGAAAGCATCGAGAAAAAAGAAGAAAAGCTCACTCAAAAACTGAAAAAAGCCGACGAATCTCTGGAAGAGATCGACGAGCTGAAGAAAACGCAGATGGCTGAACTGGAAAAGATCTCCGGCTTCACCGCCGAAGAAGCGAAAAATTTCCTGCTGGCCAAAGTGGAAGAAGAAGCCCGTCACGACACCGCCCTCAAACTGAAAGAGCTGGATCAGCAGCTGAAGGAAGAGGGAGAGCGGAGAGCCCGGGAGGTCATCGCCCTGGCCATCCAGCGCTGCGCCGCCGACCATGCCAGCGAAGTCACCGTTTCGGTGGTGCCCCTGCCCAATGACGAGATGAAGGGCCGGATCATCGGCCGGGAAGGCCGGAACATCCGTGCTCTGGAAAACCTCACCGGTGTGGATCTGATCATCGACGACACCCCGGAGGCCATCACCTTGTCCTCCTTTGACCCGGTGCGCCGGGAGATCGCCCGCATTTCTCTGGAAAAACTCATTGCCGACGGCCGCATCCATCCCACCCGCATCGAGGAAATGGTGGAAAAGGCCAAGGCCGAAGTGGCTGCCACCATCAAGCAGGAAGGCGAGCGAGCCATGTTCGAAACCGGCGTCCACGGTCTGAACCCGGAGCTGGTGAAGATCCTGGGCCGGATGCGCTACCGCACCAGTTACGGCCAGAATGTGCTGAACCACTCCATCGAAGTGGCCCATATCGCCGGGCTGCTGGCTGCCGAGCTGGGGGCTGATGTGACCCTGGCCAAGCGTGCCGGTCTGCTCCACGATATCGGCAAGGCCATCGACCACGAGGTGGAAGGTTCCCATGTGGCCATCGGTGTGGACCTGGCCAAGAAATACCGGGAAAATCCCGAAGTCATCCACGCCATCGAAGCCCACCATGGGGATGTGGAAGCCCACACCGTGGTGGCCTGTCTGGTGCAGGCAGCCGACGCCATCTCCGCCGCCCGTCCCGGCGCCCGGAGAGAAAATCTGGAAGCCTACATCAAGCGTCTGGAGAAACTGGAAGAGCTGGCCGAGAGCTTTGACGGGGTAGAGACCTCCTACGCCATCCAGGCCGGCCGCGAAATCCGCATCATCGTCAAGCCGGAGATCGTCAAGGATGACGATATGCTCCTGCTGGCTCACGATCTTTCCAAGAAGATCGAAGCCGAGATGAGCTATCCCGGCCAGATCAAAGTCCATGTGGTGCGGGAAACCCGGGCCATCGACTACGCAAAATAAAATTTTCAACCCCAAGACCGGCTCCTTCGGGAGCCGGTTTTATCGTGTCGAAAAAGGGACTCAGGTCCCTTTTTCGAGTTTTTGCAAGGGTCTGCGTGCACGCCTTTAGCGCACACTTGCCCCTCTCGATCCGCAAAAACCGCCGCACAGGTCGCCGTTTTTTGCGGATTGATGAGGGGGGAGGGCATATATTTCTCTCCAACTGGATCAGTTTTCGACAGTCTGGACCGGCTCCTTCGGGAGCCGGTTTTTTTCATACTCAAAAAAACAATCAGACAGTTGACTTTTCTTTAATGAAATAGTATATTAAAATTATAGTAACATTTGGAGGTGACTGGCTATGAAAAGCAACAGCAAACGCACACCTCCGCTTCTTCGAGGGGCTCTGGCTCTGATGGTTTTGATCCTGGTGATTTTAGGCGGCTTTTTCCTGTGGCAATGGGTCAAGCTCCGGCCTCTGAGAGCCGCCCTGGATTCTTTCACCACCGAAACACCCCTGTCTTTCCGTATGTCCTATCCGCCTTTCAAAGTGGATATCCAGGATTTTTCACCGCAAGCGCGGCAGCAGCTGGAAAAGCTAACAAAAAGCTACCGGTTTCCTCTCATCGTCAAAGCCCAGCCAGCCGGCGGATGGAGCCTGTCTTTTTCCGCTCCCCAAGGCAATGTGTCCATTACCCCCTCCCAAGTGGTGTTTCATGGGGAGGATGGCACCCTTTTGCGGGTGGAGTATTTTCGCCATGATAAAAAAGCCTTTTCCCAAGTATATGACGAGGTGGAGCGCCTGATCGACCAAGCCGCAGCAGAAATGGAACCAGAGTAACGGCATCCCAAACAGGAAAGCAAGTGACATCCTTCCACGGAGGTGACAGACGATGAAAAATCGCAGCAACCGCACTCCTCCCCTTTTCCGGGGTTTGGTGATTGTTGCAGGGTTCCTCCTGCTGGTCTGGGGTGGTTTTCATTTGTGGCAGTGGTATAGGCTCCGGCCTCTGAGAGCCGCCCTGGATTCTTTCACCACCGAATCCACCATGGAACCGATCTCTATTTATCCCGTCACCATCCAGCCCCAACAGATCACCCCCAAAGCACGGGAACTGATGGTGCAGTTTGTCAAAAGTCTTGGCTCGCCTATTATCAACAATCAGCCTTATGCTGGCGGATGGACTTTCAGCTATACCGCCCCACAAGGCCAGGTGAGCATCGATGGCAACATAGTGGTTTTCATAATGGACGACGGTTCCCGATTGCAGGCCCGCTTCGACCGTTCCGACAAGGAAGTTTATAAGCAGCTGGATGAGGAAGTCGGCCGCCTGTTTGACGAAGAGGCAAAAAGCCAAGGACTGGATATCTCCTGATTTTCTGCAAAAATGCACAGTTTTCCCTGGGGAATTTCTCTATTCCCCAGGGATTTTTTCTGCCGCTGCCCCTTTCTTCTCTCCCGGCCCATGGTATAATAATTTCGGAGCGACTGTGATAGCCTCTCCCACAAACAGAAAAGGAGAAGATGCCTTATGATGAATCCCGATCGGGTGAAAGCCCTGAAAGAAATGGTGGCCTCCCAGCGTGAGCTGATGTTCGCCGCCGAGCGCCATATTTGGAAGCATCCCGAAACCGGTTACCGTGAGTGGAAGACCCACGAATATCTGGCCGCTGAATACCGGAAATTGGGTTATGAGCTGGTGGAAGCGGGGAACATCCCCGGTTTCTATACCGATATCGACACCGGCAAGCCCGGCCCCAAACTGCTGATCATGGGCGAGCTGGACAGCCTGATCGTCTCCACCCATCCCGAGTGTGATCCGGAGACCGGCTATGTCCACGCCTGCGGCCACCACGCCCAGTCTGCCGCCCTGCTGGGCATCGCTGCTGCGCTGAAGCAGCCCGGCGCTCTGGATGGCATGAGCGGCTCCATCCGCCTGATGGCCGTACCCGCCGAAGAGCTGATCGAGATCGGCTACCGGGCCAGCCTGCGGGAACAGGGCATCATCAAATATTTCGGCGGCAAAGTGGAGTTCATGTACCGTGGCTTCATGGACGACTGCGACATCGCCCTTCTGGTGCACACCTCCAACAGCGAGCACAAAGGCATCGGTGTGGGCGTGGGCAACAACGGCTGCCTGACCAAGAACATCAACTACGAAGGCGTTTCCGCCCATGCAGGCGGCGCACCTCATCTGGGCGTCAACGCTCTGTATGCGGCCAACCTGGGCCTCAACGCCGTCAACGCTCTGCGTGAGACCTTCCAGGAGAAGGATTACATCCGCTTCCATCCGGTGATCACCAAGGGCGGCGGCGCTGTCAACGCCATCCCCAACGATGTGCGGGTGGAAAGCTATGTGCGCGGCGCCAGCATCGAGGCCATCGTATCGGCCAACAACCGGATCAACCGGGCTCTGGCTTCTTCTGCTGCGGCCATGGGCGCCAATGTGCATCTCCAGGACTTCCCCGGCTACTGCCCCCTGTACAACGACAAGAATCTGTATCAGCTGACAGTGGATGTGGTGAAGGAAGCTTTCGGCGAAGAATGGATCGAAGAAGAGACCAAGTGGGGCACCGGCTGCACCGACATGGGTGATATTTCCTGTGTGATGCCCACCGTCCAGCCCTATTGCTCCGGCGCTTGCGGCGTGGGCCACGGCTCCGACTACGGCATCAACGATCCGGAAACCGCTCTGGTGGTTTCTGCCCAGTACCAGGTGCTGATGGCCGAAGCTCTGCTCTCTAACAACGCCGAGATGGCCCAGAAGGTCATCAAGGAAGCCGACCTGGTCTATCCCGACAAGAAGGATTACTTCGCCGCCGTGGACAAGATCTTCCTGGACAAAAAGGCCGTCACCCAGAACGAGGACGGCACCATCACTCTGGACTTCCAGAATATCTAACAATCTTACATCGTCAAAGCGGGAGCGTTATGCTCCCGCTTTTTGCAGATTGATGATATGAGCTTTGTTTTCTCAAATGTCCCCACTGCCGCTGGGGATCGTTTTTGATTTTGGGCGGTTTCACCAGATTTTTCGGGGGAATTTCTCCATCCCAACCCCTGCATTTTTCTCCGGAGGGCAGTATAATAAAAAGCGGAACAAGTACAAAGGGGTACGCCCCGGGAAAAGGAGAAGATCAAAATGATAAGCACCGAACGGGCAAATCAACTGAAAGAAATCGTAGCTTCCCAGCGGGAAGTGATGTTTTCTGCCGCCGATTACATCTGGAAGCATCCGGAGACCGGCTATCGGGAGTGGAAAACCCACGCCTACCTGGCCGAGGAATTCAAAAAGCTGGGCTATGAGCTGGTGGAAGCGGGGAACATCCCCGGTTTCTATACCGACATCGACACCGGTAAGCCCGGCCCCAAGCTGCTGATCATGGGCGAGCTGGACAGCCTGATCGTCTCCACTCACCCCGACTGTGACCCGGAGACCGGCTATGTCCATGCCTGCGGCCACCACTGCCAGGTTTCCGCCCTTCTGGGCATCGCCGCCGCGCTGAAGCAGCCCGGCGCCATGGACAACATGAGCGGCTCCATCCGCCTGATGGCCGTACCCGCCGAAGAGCTGATCGAAATCGGCTTCCGGGAAGAGCTGCGCAAGCAGGGCGTCATCAAGTATTTCGGCGGCAAAGTGGAGTTCATGCACCGTGGCTATATGGACGGCTGCGACATTGCCCTTCTGGTCCACACCGGCGGCGGAGATCATCCCTCCATCGCCCTGACTCCGGGCAGCAACGGCTGCGTCACCAAGAATATCAATTTCGTGGGCGTTTCGGCCCATGCCGGCGGCTCTCCCCATCTGGGCGTCAACGCCCTGTATGCGGCCAGCCAGGCCATGAACGCCGCCAACGCTCTCCGGGAAACCTTCCAGGAGAAGGACACCATCCGCTTCCATCCCATCATCACCAAGGGCGGTGGCGCTGTCAACGCCATCCCCAACGATGTGCGCATGGAAAGTTATGTGCGTGGCGCTTCTCTGGAAGCCATCAAGGAGGCCAACACCAAGATCAACCGTGCTTTGGCCGCTTCGGCTGCCGCTATGGGCGCCAATGTGGTGCTGAAAGACCGTCCGGGCTACACTCCTCTGGAAAACGAAGAGCAGCTTTATGACCTGACCTGCGAAATCGTCAAGCAGTGCTTCGGCGAGGACGCTCTGGTCAAGCGGGGCCGCAGCACCGGCTGCACCGATATGGGCGATGTGTCCGCTGTCATGCCCACCGTCCAGCCCTATGCCTCCGGCGCCTGCGGCGTGGGCCATGGCTCCGATTACCGCATTGCCGATCCGGAATCTGCTCTGGTCATGTCCGCTCAGTATCAGGTACTCATGGCCGAGGCTCTGCTGAGCAATAACGCCGAGCTGGGCAAAAAGATCATCCAGAACGCTAAACTGCGTTTCTCCTCCATGGAAGAGTTCTTCCAGGCCATCGACGGGCTGTTTTTGGACAAAGAGGCCGTCAAGCAAAACGAGGACGGCACCATCACTCTGGATTATCAGAACTAACAAACAAACGAAAAGGACTGGGAGTTTTCCCAGTCCTTTTCAGTGTGTCGAAAAAGTGGCCAAAGCCACTTTTTCGAGTTTTTGCAAGGGTCTGCATGCAGCCGATTGACCGCTTTTCGTGGCCAATCGGCCACACTTGCCCCTTGAGAAGTGCAAAAAACGCCGCACAGGTCACCGTTTTTTGCGAATTGGTGAAGGGAAGGGCAACCAGCCCCTTTCCACCATGAAAACTTTTCGACAGTTTTTTATCCGTTCTGCCTGCGGGTCTGCTCTTTCTCACAGGCCTGCCGGAAACACTGGCACATTTCGGTGCCGATATATCCCTGGTCCTTGCAGTGGGGACATTCGTAAGGAGGTTCCAGATAATCCTCCCCATGGCCCAGGCGAAGGAGGATCTGTCTGCGCCGGGCCAAAAGCCGGTTATTTTCCTCCCGCAGCCGCTGCACTTCTCCCGGGTCTTCTCCCAGAGCCGCCCGGGCCGCCCGGCTGGCGCACAGCCGCAATTCCCGCTCGTTCTGGGCAAATTCCCCGTCTTTTCGCAGCCCTTCCAGCCGGGCTTGCTGCAACTGCTGCCGCTGAAGGCGCTTGCGTTCAAACGCCTTGGTGACGGCGGCCACCACACCGCTTTCAAACTCACCCCGGCTGTGGACAGGCTGAGGCGAGGGGGCGCTTTGCCGGACCGGAGCGCTTTTCCCTTCGCCCTGCTCCACTTCGCTCCGGGTCTTGTAGCCCGCCGTTTTCCAGCTTTCCAGAATGCTGTCCAGATAAGCCCATTTCAGCCCACCGGTGCGCAGCACCGTCCGGTCATAGGCCAGGGCGATCAGGTCGTTGTCATAGCCGTGGGAGATCCACTTGTCCACCATATTCTGTTCGCTTTCCGACAGCTTCCGATCCCGGATACCGAACAGACTCATGATCTCTCCCTGGCGGCTGTGGCGGCGCTCCAGGGCGGCCAGGTATTCCTCCGCCTGGGCATAAGTCTCCACCCCGTCCTTCTGCCACCGGTAGGCTTCCTGCTCAAAAAAACGGGAGGAAAGCCGGTTCCGTCCGGCGCAGTAGTTGATGAGCAGCATGAGCACCTCGGCGGGCATCCCCAGGCCGCTGTACACCGAATAGAGGATCTCCAGCTCGCTTTTACGCAGCATCCGGCCCAGGGCTCCTTCGTAATATTGGCACAGGCCGGAAAAGGCCTCATCGTGCTGCCGGGCTTCCTTGATCTCTCCCGGGTCCCATTCGATCTCCTTCCGGGGTTTCTGAGGACCCTCGCTGTCGCTGCACACCCCATAGAGCACCAACAGACTGCGCGCCTTTTGCAGCCGGTTTTCGTCCAGGCCCAGCTGCTGGGGCTCCGGCAGAGCGCAGCCCTCTCCCCGGGCGGCGATATAGCAAAACAGCAGCGCCATATCCGGGTCCTTCACCGCCGCCACCTGGGCGCAGGCCTTGCGCACATCCTGGCGGATACGCAAAATCGGTTCCATGGCATCCTCCTTTCCCCACGGAAAAATGCCCTGCCTCTTTTGGGAAAAGAGGGGGCACTTTTGGGGGGTATTTTGTCTGAAAATATTATAGCAATTCTCTCCCGCCGGGTAAAGATTTATATTTTTCCCGAAAGGGTGGTGATTTTTAGACATTCCTCTGGTATAATTAGTGTGTTATGGCCCTGCGGCCATGATACCTCCATTTTTTACGGCCCTTTCCTCCTCCCTTCGGGGGAGAAGGGAAGCACGGCCGATGGGACTTTGTCCCTATCCCTGTGAAAAATTCCATACAGGAGGCGATCCCCATGGATATATGCGCCCTGATCTATAACGATCCCGCCGATCTTTCCTCTCAGGCTGAGATCCTGTCCCGGCCGGCCTGTTCCTATCTGGTGACTCTGGCCAAAGCCTTCGGCTGCCAGAAGGTCTATCTGGCGGGCCAGGCTTGCAATGGTCTGGATGTCCCCGCCCTGGAAACCGATTTTTCCGGCGAACCTTCTCTGTTTTCCCAAGTGGAAGGAGCTGAGCAGGGGCTGGTGTTTTTTGAATCTCTCCCCGCTTTGACCCGGGGTACCCTGGGCAAACTGATGGAACAGTCCTGCGGCCTTCTCACCGATGAAAACCACCATCCCATGGCCCTGTATGCCCCCTGGGATGTGCTGCAGCGCCTGTCCGGCCGCCGCATCACCCTGGTGGACGAGCTGCGGGCTCTGGGCCCCATGCTCACCGAGGTCTCCCTCTCTCCAGAGGACGGCTGCGCCATACAGAACGGCCTGGATGTGTACCGCTGCCAGGAGCTTCTCCGCCAGCGGATCAACCGGGCTCATATGGAGGCGGGAGTGATCATCGTGGACCCCACCACCACCCATATCTCCCCCGATGCCCTTCTGGAAAGCGGCAGTCTCATCATGCCCGGCTGCTTCATCTATGGCCGCAGCCACATCGAGGCCACCGCCAAAGTGGGCCCCAACGCCATGATCGTGGACAGCGTCATCGGCTGCGGCGCTTCGGTGAACTCCTCCCAGGTGATCGAGAGCACCATCGGCGCCCAGACCACCGTGGGTCCCTATGCCTACATCCGCCCCGGCTGCGATGTGGGAGAAAAAGTACGCATCGGCGACTTTGTGGAGCTGAAAAAGGCCAAGATCGGCACCGGCACCAAAATCGCTCACCTGTCCTATCTGGGTGACATCGAGCTGGGTGAGCGGTGCAATGTGGGCGGCGGCGTCATCGTGGTCAACTACGATGGCAAGAAGAAATACAAAACCATTGTGGGCGACGACAGCTTCATCGGCTGCAATGTAAACCTGATCTCTCCGGTGCATCTGGGGGATGATACTTATATTTCCGCCGGTTCCACCATCACCGACGATGTGCCCTCCCAGGCTCTGGCCATCGCCCGGGCCCGCCAGGTGAACAAAGAGGAATGGGTCCGCCGCCGCCGGGAAAAGGGCCTGCTTTAAAAGCGTGATTTATTATTTTGAAATTCTATAAAAAGGGGAATGTGCTATGATTCCGCACGGCAACAGCATCAAGATCTTCACCGGAAACTCCAATCCCAAATTGGCTTCCGACATCTGCACCATGGTGGGCGTGCCTCTGGGCGACGCCAGCCTGAAACGCTTTTCCGATGGAGAGATTTCGGTCTCCATCAATGAGTCGGTGCGCGGCACCGATGTGTTCCTGATCCAGTCCACCTGCGAGCCGGTGAACGACCATCTGATGGAAATGCTCATCATGATCGACGCTCTGCGCCGGGCTTCCGCCGGGCGGATCACCGCCGTTATGCCCTATTTCGGCTATGCCCGTCAGGACCGGAAGGCCAAGGCCCGCGATCCCATCTCCGCCAAGCTGGTGGCCGACCTGATCACCGCCGCCGGCGCCGACCGGGTGCTGACCATGGACCTGCACGCCGCTCAAATCCAGGGCTTCTTCAACATCCCTGTGGATCATATGCTGGGCTCTTCGGTGCTGATCCCCTATTTCGCCAAGAAATTCGGCATCGGCAACCCGGATGTGGTGATGGTGGCTCCCGACCTGGGCAGCGTGGGCCGCGCCCGCAAGTTCACCGAAAAGCTGGATCTGCCTGTGGCCATCATCGACAAGCGCCGTCCTCAGGCCAATGTGTCTGAAGTGATGAACATCATCGGCAATGTGGAAGGCAAGACCGTCATCCTGGCCGACGACATGATCGACACCGCCGGTACCCTGTGCAATGCCGCCAAGGCTCTGGTGGAAATCGGCGGCGCCAAGGAAGTTTATGCCTGCGCCACTCACGGCGTGCTCTCCGGCCCTGCCATCCAGCGGCTCAATGACAGCGTCATCAAAGAAGTGATCCTGCTGGATACCATCCCCCTGCCTGAGCACAAGAAGAGCGACAAATTCAAGGTACTTTCCGTGGCCGAGATCTTCACCGAGGCCATCAAGCGCATCTATGACGAGTCCTCTGTGTCCGATCTGTTCAACTAAGCCCCTGCGAGGTGTATCCCCATTTTCAGACGAAAAAAAGAGACCCCGCCCCAACAGGCCGACTATCTCATCGTCGGCCTGGGGAATCCGGGGCGGCAATATGAGACCACCCGCCACAACGCCGGTTTTATGGCCCTGGACCTTTTAGCCCGGGAGCTGGGGGTGGATCGGATCAACCAGGCCAAGCACCGGGCTCTCTACACCTTTTGTCAGAAGGATGGTAAGACCCTGCTTCTGGCAAAGCCCCAGACCTTTATGAATCTGTCGGGGGAGGCGGTGCGTGATCTGGCCCAGACCTTCCAGGTGCCCCCGGAGCGCATTGTGGTGCTTTATGACGACATCAGCCTGCCTTCCGGCCGGCTGCGTGTGCGCCGCAGCGGCTCGGCCGGCGGTCACAACGGCATCAAAAACATCATCTACCAGCTGTCCTCCGATCAGTTCCCCCGGGTGAAGATCGGCATGGGCGCTCCCCAGAAAGGGGAGGAGGATCTGAAGGATTTTGTGCTGGACACGGTGGATTCCGATGCCTATGAAGGGATCAAGCGGGCCCCGGAAGCCGCCCTTACCCTGATCTTTCAGGGAGTGGACGCCGCCATGCAGGCGTTCAACGGCGCGCCTCCCGCCCCCAAAGAATGAGCAGAACGCAAAATTTGACATTTTTCACACCCCCGTTCCTTTGGGAACGGGGGATAGCCTTATGGAGAAAAACATGAAAGAACTGCTGCAAAGTCTCAATGCCCTGCCGGAATATCAGGGGCTGAAACAGGCCCTGGAGGAAGAGAAGAAAGCCGTTTCTCTCTACGGTGTCTCCCCGGTGCACAAGGCCCATTTTGCCGCCGCCCTGCAAAAAGACACCGGCCGGCCGGTGGTGATGGTCAGCCGGGATGAAGAAAGCGCCCGGCGGCTGGCCGGGGATTTTTCCCATCTGTCCGGCTTGCCCGTCTCCCTGCTGCCCGGGCGGGAATATGTGTTCCACAATGTGGAAGGCGCCTCCCGGGACTACGAACACCAGCGCCTGGAGGCCCTCTATACCTTTTCCCATGGAAAGCACCCGGTGATGGCGGCATCCATCGAAGGGCTGATGATGGCCTGTATTCCGCCGAAAGCCCTGGAGCAGGCGGCCATCTGCCTGGAGCTGGATGGGGAAGTGCCTCTGGAACAGCTGGAGCAGGCCCTGGTGGCCGCAGGCTATACCCGCTGCCTTTCGGTGGAGGGTAGTGGCCAGTTTTCGGTGCGTGGCGGCATTGTGGACATTTTCCCCGCCGGGGCCACTTTGCCGGTGCGTGCGGAATTTTTCGGAGACACCGTGGATTCCCTGGGCGAGTTTGATCCCCAGAGCCAGCGGCGGCTGCAAAATGTGGAAAAAGCCCTGATCCTTCCCGCCCGGGAGACCCTGCCCCAGCTGTACGAAGGAGGAAAGGAAGCGCTGGCCCAGCAACTTTTGAAGCTGGCCGGGCACAAAAACACCGCCCCCGCCTTGCGGAAAAACCTGGAACAGGACGCCCAGCGGCTCCAGCAGGAGGGATTGTTCCCGGCCTGTGACCGGTATCTGCCCCTGATCTATCCCGGTCTGCCCACCGCTCTGGACTATCTGCCAGAAAACACCCTGGTGATTCTAGACGATACTCCTGCTTTGCGGGAAGGGGGGAGCGGTTTTGCGTTCCGGGTCAGCGAGGATGTGGCAAGCCTTCTGGAACAGGGATGCCTGATTCCCTCCCGCTGCACCTTCTCCCTCAGCTTTGAGCAGGCTCTGGCCCGGCTGGAAAGCCTGGGACTGGTGGCAATGGACTCTTTCCTCACTTCCTCCGGCGGACTGTCTCCCGACGCCATCTTTTCCCTGACGGCCAAGCAGCTGCCCCCCTACGGCGGCAGTCTGGAAACCGCTCTAGGTGATATCCGCACCTACCTTTCCCTGGGCTATCAGGTGTGCGTTCTCACCGGCGGCCCCCAGCGGCTACAAAACATGGCCCGGCTTCTGGCGGAAAATAATATTCCCTATACCACCGATTTTTCGGAGCGGGATCATGTGTGTCTGCTGGAAGGGGCTTTGTCCGCCGGGGTGGAGTATCCCTCCATCTCCCTGGCCATTTTGTGCGACGGAGCCATTCTCCAGCGGCGGCGGGACGGCGCTCCCCGGAAAAAGGCCAGCAACCGGGACCGGGTCAAATCCTTCAGCGATCTGACCCCGGGGGATTATGTGGTTCACGAGCACCACGGCATCGGCCGCTTCGTGGGCGTGGAGCGCATCCAGAGCGACGGGGTCACCCGGGATTATCTGAAGATCGCTTTTGCAGGCACTGACTTTCTCTATGTGCCCGCCACGGCCCTGGACCTGGTGAGCAAATACATCGGCGCTCCAGAAGATGCCAACATCCGGCTATCCAAGCTGGGCGGTACCTCCTGGGCCAAGACCAAGGTGCGGGCCAAGAAGGCCGCCCGGGATCTGGCCGACCAGCTGATCAAGCTCTATGCCGCCCGCCGCAGCACCCCGGGCTTTGCCTTTCTGCCCGACGACGACTGGCAGCGCAGCTTTGAAGAGGCTTTCCCCTACGATGAGACCGAGGACCAGCTCACCTGCACCCGGGACATCAAAAAAGATATGGAACAGCCCCATCCCATGGACCGGCTGCTGTGCGGAGATGTGGGCTTCGGCAAAACCGAAGTGGCCTTCCGGGCCATTATGAAATGCGTCATGTCGGGAAAACAGGCCGCCGTGCTGGTGCCCACCACCGTGCTGGCCCGACAGCATTTTCTCACCGCTCTGTCCCGTTTTTCCGGCTATCCCATCAAGATCGACACCCTCAGCCGCTTCCGCACACCCAAAATGCAGAAGGAGACTCTACGGATGCTCCATTCCGGGGAGATCGACATCGTCATCGGCACCCACCGGATGCTCCAGAAGGATGTGCACTTCAAGGACCTGGGCCTTTTGGTGGTGGACGAGGAGCAGCGTTTCGGCGTGTCCCACAAAGAACAGATCAAGGAAATGGCCCATCAAGTGGATGTGCTCACCCTCACCGCCACCCCCATTCCCCGTACTCTGAACATGGCCCTGTCGGGTATCCGGGATATGTCGGTGCTGGAGGAGGCCCCCCACGACCGGCAGCCGGTGCAGACCTATGTGCTGGAATATGACCAGGGGGTGATCTGCGACGCTATCCGCAAGGAGCTGGCCCGGGGCGGGCAGGTGTATTATCTGCACAACCGGATCGATTCCATGGACAAAGTGGTCTCCTTCCTCCAGCAGCAGTTCCCCGAGGCCACCATCGGCATTGCCCACGGCAAAATGAGCGAGCACGAACTGTCCTCGGTGATGACCCGCACCTACAACGGGGAAGTGCAGATTCTGGTGTGCACCACCATCATCGAAACGGGCATCGACATCGCCAACGCCAACACCC
>OGGQ01001478.1_pt1 | contig 30199 bp, 28 predicted proteins | sample 1571191 | NCBI WGS metagenome assembly OGGQ01 (sample SAMEA2582061, study PRJEB24529) | metagenome | biome: Human gut stool | place: China | collected 2011
CCTTCATCCTGCCCCAGTCCCGAACTGTTTCTCAGCGACATATGATCTGCTGAAAGCCCGGTCCTCAGCCGCGGCGGCATGGTGGTTTCCAGTGCTGTCAGAGAAGCGAATGCCCAGCAGGTGGCGAAATTCCCCTGGTCCGGCACGCGGCATATGGATACCGACTCCCTCAGATCAAACCGTTCCGGAAGCACAATATTCTGTTTTTCTCCGTTCTCCGTTCCGGAAACAGATGCCTCCAGGCTCTCCTGCAGGAACTGCCCTGTACCGTCCGGGGCTTCGCCCTTTCTGCCGGAAAAGCCTCCCGCAGACACGCCCAGAAGAACGGCAAGCGCCGCCCCTGTCAGAAAGTATCCGGCGTATCTTCTTCTTTTCTGATTCCGCCTTCTCCTATAATATTTTCGTTCTGTTTCCAAATGTCTCTCCTGCGCTCCTGGACGGCGGTTTCGGTCCCATAAACTGATAGAAGTAGGTTTTCATCATGCCGTTATATATTTTCCTGTTTTTGTCCGCCCTGCGGCCGATATAGCGCTCCGCATCCTCATAGGAAGTAATGATTCCGGCAGACCAGGAATCCAGCGCCCGGAACCGTTCTCCTATGACTTTATAAAGTTCCGGGAGATTTTTCTTGTCTTCGATCCTTTCTCCATAAGGAGGGTTGGTAATGAGAAATCCGTATTTTTTCGGATGACTCAGTTCACTGACAGGTCTCTGCTGAAAATGGATCAGATGATCCACGCCTGCCGCCCTGGCATTGGACCGGGCTGCGCGTATGATGCTCCCGTCAATGTCATACCCCTGGATGTCGGTTTCCACGTCCGTATCCACCAGATCACCGGCTTCATCCATGGCGTCGTACCAGCACTTTCTCGGAATCAGGTTTTTCCAGTTCTCCGACAGGAATTCCCGGTTCATGCCGGGGGCCATATTGGCCGCTATCATGGCCGCCTCAATGGGGAATGTGCCGCTTCCGCAGAACGGATCCACCAGAATCCTGTCCTTCTTCCATGGGGTCAGCATAATCAGGGCTGCTGCCAGAGTTTCCGTAATGGGGGCCTTGCTGGTCAGCGTCCGGTATCCCCTTTTATGAAGCGACTCTCCGCTGGTGTCGATGGCCACCGTCACCATATCCTTATGGATAAATACTCTCACCGGGTAGCTGGCCCCGTCTTCCGGAAACCAGCTGATGCCGTAAGCGCCTTTCATCCGTTCCACCATGGCTTTTTTCATCACAGACTGAATATCTGACGGGCTGAAGACCCGGCTTTTGATGGAGGACGCTTTTGCCACCCAGAATTTTCCGTTTTCCGGAATATACCGCTCCCACGGAATGGATCTGGTTCCCTGGAACAGCTCCTCAAAGGATTCTGCCCGGAAACTTCCTGCCTTCAGCAGCACCCGTTCCGTGGTTCTCAGAAAAATGTTGGCGCGGCAGATGGCCTGTGCATCTCCAAGAAATGTCACCCTGCCGTCTTCCACCTGGCTCACTTCATATCCCAGGTCCGCGATTTCTTTTTTCATTACCGCCTCAAGGCCAAAATGGCAGGGCACAATCAGTTCAAATGTTTCCACGTTATCTCTCCGTTTTTCATCACTGTCTCTGTTTCCGGTACCGGAGAGCCCCGTACTCTGCGGCCGCGGGCTCTTTCCGGTCCGTATCTCCGTTTTCCATTTTATATGCTGCCTGTGTCCCTGTCAAATGGTTTGTCAGACCAGATGTGTGCCTCTGTAATAATAAAGTCCTCCGGACGTGTTCACCACCGGTATTCCCAGACTGTCCAGAAATCTGGACGCCAGAAGGCTCTGGCTGCCATACGCACAGTATACCACCACCGTCCGTCCCCCGGGCAGCGTTCCGTACCGGTATTCCAGTTCCTCCAGAGGGATGTTGACTGCCCCCTCCAGATGTTTTCTCTCAAATTCCTCCCGGCTTCTCACGTCCAGCAGCGTAAAGTTCTGCTGCCGGTTCAGCATATTCTCCAGCTGTCCCATGGATATTGTCTGAAACATGACTTCCTCCGTTTCTTCTCTTTCCATATCATATTCCGGAAGCGGCGGACAGGTTCCGTCTGTCCTTCCGGCCGCCATCTGCGCGGCAGCAGGAATCCGGTCCCGTCCTTTCTGTCCCGGTATGATCCCAACGGGACCTTCTGTTATACAGACAGTGAAGTTTCCTGTATAACAAAAAACACGGCGGGGATCACAAGATCCCTGCCGCATTTTCACGTCCTGATGTTACCGGTCGTTTCTGTCGCAGTTTTCGCTGCTGTTTCTGGAGCTGTTTCTGGAAGAATTGGTGCTGCTGTTTCTTCCGCAGTCATCACTGTGAACATTTTTCGCATTGCTGCTCTTTCCGTTGGTCATATGATCCATATCGCGGCTGTTCTTGTTTGCCATTCTGAATCCCTCCTAACTGGCTTTCCTTTTGCCTGCACCGTTAGTATGACCGGGACAGCCGGAAATATTCGCGGTTTTTTAAAAATCCGCAAAACGGCGCTTCAGTTTTTTCACGCAGTGGAAAAATGCCGGAATCAGAAACAGATCCGCACAGATCCAGGCCAGCGGACTGGCCACACAGACAGGCAGATATCCCCAGACCGGCACCAGAAAGAATCCCACGGAAGCCCTGGCGGCCATTTCACATACCCCCGCCAGAACCGCAAAGCCGCTGAATCCCATGCCCTGAATGGCAAAACGCACCACATTGACAAAGACCAGAGGAATATAAAACAGGCTGTTTCCGATCAGGAACATGGACACCTGACTGATGATGGCGGTTTCGTCCGCACTCACAAAGAGAAGCGCGATATATTTTCCCGCCAGCAGCAGAACGGCAAATGCAGCCACCGAATATATGATTCCGATGATGCAGGCGGATCTGACTCCATCCTTTACCCGGTCCATTTTTCCGGCGCCCACATTCTGGCCCGCATAGGTGGCCATGGTTCCTCCAAGAGCATCAAAGGGGCAGCAGAAAAACATCGTCACCTTGCTGCCGGCCGCCACCGCTGCCACAGCCATGGACCCCAGAGAATTCACCGCTGTCTGCAGCACCACACTTCCGATGGCCGTAATAGAATACTGGAGACCCATGGGAATACCCATGGCGCAGAGAACCTTCATCATGGCCCAGTCCGGTTTCCGTTCTTCCCGGTCCATTTTCAGAATCGGATAATGCCGGATCATGTAGAACAGGCACAGCACACCGGATATGCCCTGGGAAATGACCGTAGCCCATGCCGGACCGTCCACTCCCATCCCCAGTCCCAGAATCGTGAACAGATCCAGGAGAATATTGAGCAGCGATGAAAGAAGAAGAAAATATACCGGCGTCCTGCTGTCTCCCAGACTGCGTATGATTCCGGCCAGCATATTATAAAGAAACGTGACCGGTATGCCCAGAAAAATCACAAAAATATACGCAAACGCCCCGTCTATGATGTCTGCCGGCGTATTCATCCATTTCAGAATATCCATGCAGAGGACCGCCACAGCAGCTGTCAGCACAACGGAAAATGCCGCCGAAAGCCATCCGGCGTTGGCTGTGAACTTCCGCAGTCCCCGTCCGTCCCCGGCGCCGAATTTCTGTGCCACCGGTATGGCAAAACCGCTGCATACCCCGATACAGAAACCATTGATCATAAAATTGATGGAGCCGGTGGACCCCACTGACGCCAGCGCTGTGACGCCCAGACATTTCCCTACGATTATGGTGTCCACCATATTATAAAACTGCTGAAACAGCAGTCCCAGAAGCATCGGTACCGCGAACTCCAGAATCAGCCCCATGGACGGGCCTTCCGTCAGATCTCTCATTCCTTTTGTCTTCATACAGTCTCCTTCCTTCGCTGTCAGTCCGTTCTTTTCCCTAATAATCCCTAATAAATCAGTCAACCAATTATAAAACCGTAAGAAAAAAATGTATATACCGCAAAATGCAGAAAAAAAGAAGCTTTCCTGCTTTTCTTTCGTGAAAACCTATGATATGATGAAGTTACAATAAAAAAATGCAGAGTAGACGTGTGCGCGTCAAGTGCCTGTCAGACAGGGAGTTGCTGATGGGACGAAAGGATTCCTTCCGGAAAGGATTTCCTGCGGTGCACAGGTCGCATCCCGCTGCATCAGAAGATATTTTTCTTATCTCCTGCTGTGGTCAGAATTCTGCAAAGGAGGTTTTTTTATGAAAAAATTTCTCACTTTGTTTTCTGATTCCTATCATGAATTCAGACACGTGAGCACCATCACCACCTGCGCCATGTTCGGCGCCATGTCCGTCGTTCTCAGCTACTACTCCATCCGCCTCACTCCCTATCTGAAAATCGGTTTCGGTGCCCTTCCCAACGAGCTTGTGGACTATCTGTTCGGTCCTGTGGTAGGTGCCCTTTTCGGCGGCGGCATGGACCTGGTAAAATTCATGCTCAATCCTGACGGCGGATTCAATCCCGGCTTCACCTTCACTGCCATGCTGGCTCCGTTTATTTACGGCCTGTTTCTCTACAAACGGCCCCTGAGTCTGACACGGATGCTGGCTGCCAAGCTGGTGGTGATCCTCGTCTGCAACATTCTGCTGAATACATATTTCCTCTCTTTTGTGACAGGAAACGGATATCTGGCCATTCTTCCCCAGCGTGCCATAAAGAATCTGGTCCAGTGGCCGGTGGACTCACTTCTGTTCTATCTTGTGGCCAGGACTCTGGAACGGGCCGGTGTTTTCCGCATCATAAAAAACGGCCGGCTGTCCCGTTCATGATCCGGGCGATCCATCCGGCATATGTTAGTGATGCAGAACGACCTGTGGAAAATTCCACAGGCCGTTTTTTATCCGTTATCCTTTATTCTGTTATCCTTTATCTTATCCTTTTATGATTCCTTCGGGATCAGTCACCCAGTACGTTGACGATCTTATAGGGATTTCTGTAGGTCCAGTTGGAAATGGTGATCCCCGTCCGTTCATTGGAGGCATGTACCACCTGACCGTTGCCGATATACATGGCCACATGGTTGATGCTGCTGCCGCTGCTGTAAAATACCAGATCACCGGGCCGGATCTCCTCCGCACTGATTACCCGGCCGCATCCTGCCTGTGCGGCAGAGGAATGAGGAAGCACCACCCCGGCCGAATTTTTCATCACATATGCGGTAAATCCGGAACAGTCCACTCCGGTATTGGGATTGGTTCCGCCGTAGACATACCGTCCTCCCACAAACTGCTGTGCATAGGTCACCAGTTCCTGCCGGCGGACCGCCGACATGTTTTGGACCTCTGCGGTAGTCTCTGCAACCGTGGCTGCCTGCACCGTGTTCAGATACCCTTCCGTGTCATCCACGGAAATCTTTACCCAGCTGCTGTCCACCATTTCAAGTACCTGATATGTATTGCCCGAAACAGCTTCTCCGACCACTTCCGCTTCCGTATCCGGCTCCGCATACAGCGCCGGGTTCATGTCATCCACCTTTACCAGAAGGGAGGAGCTTGTCTGATATCCCGGTCCCTGACTGGCTTCAGCTGTCATGGCGGGTCCCTGTACCACTGTCATGAATGCGGCACAGAAGCAGATTGCTCCAAAGGTCTTAAAAAATCCGTTTCTCATATAATCTCCCATCTAATTTATTACAATTCGTTTTTATTTGTTACAAATTTGTTAAATATATTACATTCATGATTATATTTTCCTTGGGCATTTTTGTCAAGTCTTATGAACTAATTAATATTTTTTTAATGTTTTTTTCACAACTTTTTCCCTTGATTCCGCGTCCCGCAGGCAGAAAAAAACAGGGGCCGCCGGCGGGGCAGTCCCTGTTTTTCATTGTCGTTCTTTTTCTGTGATATTTTATGTTTCCGGCCCTCTGGCGGTCGGATTCTGATGCAGCCTCTGCGGTCATCGGCGCATGCCCTTTATCATCCAGTAAAGGAGCAGCACCACCATGATCGGGCCGGCAAACCGGACGAGCAGAGAGAAAATTCCTCCGATGATTCCCATAACCACGGAGATCACCAGAAGCAGCACAAGGATCAGGAGCAGCTTCCAGTACCACTTGTTCAGATCCACATACCGTACATTAGGAAACGGATTCTGCCGGCTTTCCTGTCCGTATCCGCTGCTTTCGCCGCCGTCATTCCGGAAATCATCTCCCGGCGTCTCTCCCGCTGCCTCGCAGGAATCTATGATGGTGCGCGCAACAATCCGTGCGTCTCCGATTTCCGCCACGATCTCTTCCATGGACCGTCCTCTGGCCATTTCCTGGGAAATATATGTGTTGTAATATATCACGTTTTCCCGGATCACCGATGCCGGTACTTCTCCTGTCAGCGCCTCTTCCAGGCATCTCAAAAATTCTTCTTTGCTCATTCAGTTCTCCTGTTACTCCATTTTCTCCTTAAGAATACCGCCGCGGTAAGCCGCCACCAGTTCTTTCAGGTCCGCAATCTTGGCCGCCAGTTCCTTTCCGGTATCCGTATCCGCCACCATGACGCGGTTCTTCATTTTCTCCACAATCGTTACTTTCGGGGTGTTTTCCTTATCCCGTTCAAAAGGTTTATGTTCCGCCAGTGCAAGATGTCTGGAATTGAAAATCAGCGTATATCCGGCAATTCCTGTTTTGGGCTGATAGGATTTGGACAGGCCTCCGTCAATGACAAACAGCTTTCCTCCACCTTTTACCGGACTCTCCCCGTCTTTCAGCTTCACCGGCACATGTCCGTTGATGATATGGGATCCTTCCACAGGAAGACCGAATTCCTTCAGAATCTTGTCGCAGAACTCCTCCTTGATGCTCAGCCGGTAATATGGGTTCATATTCTCTTTGCCGGCTGTCTTATCTGCAATAAAATAGTTTTCAAAGGTAGCCATATTGTCCTTGCCGTAAAGGGGAGACTTGGGACCGCACCACAGATACCACATAAAGTCACGGTACCAGCCTTTGGCGGAATCGTCGTCCGGCAGGAAGTAGGCCATCTTCACCGCATCCTCGATAAAATCAAACATCCGCTTTCCGGAATAGATGATGCCGTTGATGCTCATTTCATCAAACTCTCCGTTCTCCTTCATGGGGATGCAGCCGTGATAAAGGAGATTGGAATTGCAGCATTTGTACATGGCTCCGTGGGAGTAAATAAATTTTATGTGACGGTGAAGAGTGCTGTTATGACGGAAGGACAGCGAAAGGGTATGGAGCAGTTCCTCCTCTTCCCTGGTCAGCTTCAGGGGATCCTTGGGATCCACTGTGGGCAGGCTGGTATCCAGCATCTTATACTCTTTCCCCCGTACGGTGACCGTACCCTTTTCAAAATTAATGTTCCGGATGTGGACTCTGGAATCCATTCCGTATTCCGGATGGCGCCCGATGATCTGTCCTTCCACTTTGAACTGGATCACCGCGATGGCTTTGTGCATTTTGGCCGCCAGTCCCGGATCCACCGCATCATAGATATTTTCATCCAGAATTTTGGGCAGGAACCGCTCACAGGGATCGTCCCTGTAGACCCGGGCCGCAAACATGGACAGCGGACGCAGGTTGATGCCGTATCCGTCTTCCAGAAGATCAAAGCAGTTATACCGGATGGCAATCCGCAGCACATTGCAGATGCAGGCCAGGTTGCCCGTGGCCGCTCCCATCCAGGAAATGTCATGGTTTCCCCACTGGATGTCCACATCATGGAAATGCATCAGTTCTTCCATGATAATATCCGCTCTGGGACCTCTGTCAAAAATATCTCCGATAATATGAAGATTATCGATGGTCAGATTCTGGATCAGCTCGCACAGTGCCACAATAAACTGGGACCCCATCTCGATGTCAATGATGGAGCGGATGATCTCGTCATAATATACCTTTTTATTTTCGTCATTATAATCCACATGAAGCAGCTCGTCAATGATATAGGCAAACGCCGGCGGCATTTTTTTTCTCACTTTGGAGCGGGTATATTTTGAAGACACTTCCTTGCAGATGCGCACCAGACGGTATATGGTGATTCTCTGCCAGTCTTCGGTGAATTTTTTGTCCCTTCTGACGGAATGAAGGGCTTTTTCCGGATAGTAGATCAGATTTGCCAGCTCGATTTCCTCTCTGTCGGAAATCACGTACCCGAACGTTTCTGAAATTTTTTCCCGTATAATCCCAGATGCGCTTTTCAGCAGATGGACAAATGCTTCATATTCCCCGTGAAGATCGCTGAAAAAATATTCTGTTCCCTTTGGAAGTCCCTGAATGGCTGTCAGATTGATAATTTCGCTGGATGCCGCCCTGACTGTCGGATACTCTTTTGACAGCAGGCGAAGATACGCTAAATCTCTCATTGCTGCTCCCTCCCACACATTTGCCGGCAGACCCGTCAAGCCCCCGGATTCCGTCATTTTTCTTCTGCCGGGAATTGCTTTTCCTCGATTTTTATAGTAACATATTCATATTTAAAAGACAACCTGAGAAGGCGACCGGAAAGGGGATTTTTATGGACAGAGAACTGATCTATGTATTCGGTACAGGCAATGCCACGGTAACGGATCTTTATAATACCTGCTTTGCCCTGCGGGACCGCGATGAATATTTCATGGTAGACGCGGGAGGCGGAAACGGGATCCTCAGGATCCTGCAGAAAATGGAGATTCCTCTTTCCAGAATCCATCATATTTTTGTCAGTCATGAGCATACAGACCACATCCTGGGCATCATCTGGATGGTGCGGATGCTGGCTACGGAAATGAAAAAAGGCCGGTATGAGGGAGACGCGTATATTTACTGCCATGAAGAGCTGGTGGACACCATCACCACGCTCTGCCGCCTGACCATACAGAAGAAATTTTTTGACATGATCGGCAGCCGGATTCATCTGGTTCCGGTGGCAGACGGAGAAACAAAGAAGATCCTGAATTACGATGTGACCTTCTTTGATATCCGCTCCACCAAGGCAAAGCAGTTTGGTTTTACACTGGTCCTCAACAACCAGAAAAAGCTGACATTCCTGGGGGACGAACCCTATAATCCCGCCTGTGAATCTTATGTAAAAGGCAGCGACTGGCTGCTCCATGAGGCGTTCTGCCTTTACGGAGACCGTGAGATCTTCAAACCCTACGAAAAGCACCACAGCACCGTGAAGGACGCCTGTGAACTGGCAGAATCCATGGGAATTCCCAATCTGGTGCTCTGGCATACGGAGGATACCAACATCGCGGGCCGCCAGCGCCTCTATCTCAACGAGGGAAAGCGTTACTACAGCGGAAAGCTTTATGTTCCCGATGACGAAAGTCTGATTGCACTGTAAGGGCCGGCTGCGGCCGCACCCGGCAGTTTGTTTCATACCGGTGCTGTAAAAGTGGCGGAAAACCGGCATGCCCGCAGACATATGATGCCTGCAGACATGCCGGTTTTCTGATTTTTATACCTTTTCTCTGTGCTTTTTACCCTGTTATTTTTTACCCTGTTCTTTCTGTTCCTGGCCGTTTTTCTGTTTCTTCATATCCTCTGCCGCCAGAATCAGGATTGTGGCAATAATCATGGCAAATCCCGCCAGATCCACTGCCGCAAACGGCACCTTCAGCCATATTGCTGACAGAGCCGTGGCTGCAATGGGCTCCACACAGGCATACAGGCTGGCGCGGGACGGGCCGATGAGTCTCACGCCCGTCATATAGAGGCTGAATGCCACCATGGTTCCCAGAATAATGATGGCTGCCATGGGAATCAGAAGTCCGGCACTGATTTCAACCGAATACTGCCAGGGTCTGAACAGCAGGCTCAGAACGATGCCTCCGATCAGCATGGCCCAGGCCAGCAGATAGGCAGCCGGGAACTGCACCAGAAGATTTTTCGGCTGCAGATTATAAATCACCACCGTACAGGCAGAGATCAGACCCATGGTCAGAGCTTCCGGCGATACCGCCAGCTGACGGATATTTCCATGGGTGGCAATGAAAAAAATTCCTGCCACGGCCAGAATCAGCGCTGCCAGTTCCGCAGGCCTCGGCCCCCGTTTTTCCATTCCGCACACCAGAATCATGATGATTACCGGCGCTATATACTGCAGAACCGTGGCGGTTCCCGCATTGGACATTTCTATGGTGGCAAAATACGTAAACTGACAGAGCATCATGCCGGCAATGCCGTACACCAGAATATCCACGGCATTTCTCCACTTTTTCCAGATCCGGAATGCTTTTTTCCCGTCTCTGACAATAAAAAACAAGAGCATCATGGCTCCTGCGGTCACAAGTCTTACCGGCACCAGCCATTTTGCCGTCACGCCCTGATATTCAAACAGGTACTGGCCGCAGGCGCCGGAAAAGCCCCAGAGGCATCCTCCGATGATGGTCATCAGTACGCCGATCCGTGTTTTTCTTTCTGTATCCATGTTTCTCCCCTCTTTGCGGCATTTTCCTTTTCCGTTCTGTCTCCGTACGGCTGCACCGCCGTGTGTTCCGCTCCGGTGCCGCGCCTTGGCTTCCCGCTTTCTACCGCTTTCTCAGTCTCATCATAAGGGTATACGCATGCCGTGTCAATGGGTTTCTCATCCGGTTCTTTTTTCAACTGCCGCTTGCAATCAGGAGCCGACAACGGTAAAATATTTTCTGTAATCCGTCAGAACAATCATCCGCTGTCAGGAGGTTTTATATTATGAAGAAATTCATGCTGCTCCACGGAGTCAATCACAATATGTTCGGGAAGCGGGACCCGCGCCAGTACGGCACCATCACCCTGGACGAAATCAACAGCCGCGTTCAGGCTCTGGCAGAAGAACTCGGTGTCTCCGTCACCTGTTTCCAGACCAACCAGGAAGGAGACATGGTGGATAAGATCCATGAGGCATATCTGGAACATTATGACGGTGTTCTGATCAATGCCGGTGCCTGGACCCATTACAGTTATGCCATATCCGACGCTCTGGAGATGCTGGAATGCCCCATCATTGAACTGCATATGTCCAATGTGCATAAACGCGAGGAATTCCGCCACCATTCCGTCATCTCTCCCGTTGCCTCCGGGATTATCATAGGACTGGGCGCCGATGTCTATACGCTGGGACTCAGGGCTCTGGCCGGGCAGGCCGGTCCGTCCCGCCCATAACGAAAGGAGTGGATTTCCATGGCAATCCGTCCCTGGACCGTGGAAGGTTCCAGAACACTTTTAAAAGACCGCTGGATCAATCTGAGAGCGGACGACTGCCGTCTTCCGGATGGAACCCCGGTTTCCCCGTTTTACGTCAATTCTCTTCCTGATTTCGTGGTGGCTGTGGCCCTGACCACGGAAGGAGAATTCATTTTTGTGCGGCAGTACCGTCACGGCACCGGCCAGATCCTGCTGGAATTTCCGGCGGGATGCATGGAGGAGACCGATCCGGATGCAGGCCGTGCCGCCGCCCGGGAACTTCTGGAAGAGACCGGCTATGCCGGAGATCCGCCGGTATTTTTATGCAAAGTAGCCCCCAATGCCTCCGGTCTCAGCAATTTTGCCCACTGCTATCTGATCACCGGCTGCAGGAAAGTCCGTGAACAGGAGCTGGACGCCACGGAAGATATTGAAGTGGTGATTCTTTCTCGAGAAGAAACAGACCGTCTTCTGGCCGGCGGAGGACTGGTCCAGGCGGTTCATGTGGCGGCCATGTATTATGCCGACAGAATTTTAAAAGACATCACGGCCGGAAACGCGGCTTCAGACGGCTGACCGCCGCCGGACCGGACACATAAGGAGCTTATATGAATAAACGCGAAATATCTGAAATAAAGAAACAGTTTAAAAAAGACAACAATGCCATCACAAGAATCTGCGGATGCTATGTCGATGCGGAAAAACAGATCCGAACCACCCTGAAGGAAGCATTCTTCGCTCTTTCCGAAGAAGAAATCTTCAAGTATTACGAAATTTTCCGGAAATCCCTGTCCGGGTCTCTGGGAAAAAATCTTCATAATCTGGAATATTCGGTCCACGACGAAGGTGAAGGCAGCGCCCACAGTCTTCTTATGAAACTTCGCAGCGACCGCCTGAGTGATGATGAGACCGTGGATGCATTTTATCAGAAAGTCATTGAGTCCTACGAATACGGAGAAAATTATTACATTATCCTGATCCACAGTTCCTATGACATCCCCGGGAAAGCGCTGGACGGAGATGAAATGTTTGACGCTTCCGATGAGGTATATAATCATATTCTTTGCTGCATATGTCCTGTGAAGCTGTCCGAACCGGGTCTTTCCTATAATGAAACCACCAACAGCATTGAAGAAAGAGTCCGTGACTGGTGGGTACAGCCTCCCATGACCGGGTTTCTGTTTCCGGCGTTCAACGACAGAAGCACCGACATCCACAGTCTTCTCTACTATTCCAAAAAGCCAGAAGAGCTTCACGGGGAATTTATCGACGCCTGTCTGGGGTGTGCCTCTCCCATTTCTTTCAAAGCCCAGAAAGAGGTTTTCCAGGAGATTCTCAACGACACGCTGGGAGAAGAATGCGACTATGAAACCGCCAGACAGCTTCACGAAAATCTGACTGAACTGGCTGAAGAACACAAAGAAGACATGGAACCGCTCCGCCTGGGTTCCGCCGAAGTCAAAGGCCTCCTGGAAAAAAGCGGTGTGGAACCGGAGAAACTGGAACACTTTGACAAGGTCTACGAAGATGCCGCCGGAGAAAGCACCACCATTCTGGTTCCTGCCATCACCGGTTCCGGGAAATTCGCGGTAAAAACCCCTGATGTGGAAATCCGGGTGAATCCGGACCGGCTGGATCTGGTGGAAACCCGCCTGATTGAAGGCCGCCGCTGTCTTGTCATTGCCGTAGAAGACAATGTGGAAGTCAACGGAATGCCGGTCCGTATGTGGACTCCCCAGTAACCGTTCTGTCCCCGCCTCCTGCGGATGCGGGGACTTTCTGTTTTTCTCTGTCCTCGTCCGGAAATCTCCCTTCAGATTCTCTTTTCTGCAGGCAGCAGCAAAAACGTCCGGTTCCGTCATGGCAGTTCAGAATGCCATCCGGGCCGGACGTTTTCATCTCTTCACTTTTTATTGCTGCAGCTTCAGGACACCGATTCCCACCAGCCCCGGTCCTGTGTGGACGGCCAGGGATGCGGCAATATCCTTTTCCACCATCAGATTTCCCCGGGGAATCTCCCGGAGCAGGCGCGGACGCACCTGTTCCGCCTGCTCTTTTCCGTCTCCGTTCATCAGCGACAGAAGACACGGACTGTCCCCGGCAAATGCCTTCGCCTCATGAAGAAGCCTGGAAAGTCCCTGTCTGGTTCCCCGTATCTTGGCCACGGTATAATAGACCCCGTCCTCATTGCAGGAAATAATGGGCTTTACATTGAGGAAGCTGCCCAGAATGGAAGTTACCAGACCGATTCTTCCGCCTTTCTGCAGGTATGTCAGGGTATCCATGTAATAAAAGACTCTGGAATCCTTCACCTTTTCCGGCAGTTCTTTTGCCACATCCTCAAAGGATCTCCCTTTTTCCAGTTCCATGGCCGCCCAGGCCGCTATGATGCCGGCGCCGATGGAAATACTTCTGGTGTCCAGAATATAGGATACCAGTTCCTTCTCTTCTTCCAGCACATTCCGCACCGTATTGTACGTGCCGCTCAGACCGCTTGAAATTGAGAACGCCAGTACATGGGTATACCCCTCTGCCTTGATCTCACTGAGCATCTCCTTTACTTCTCCGGGGCTGGGCGTGGATGTTTTGGGAATCTCTCCCGGAAACCGGCTGTAAATGGTACCCGGAAATATCTCCACACCATCTGAATAATCTTTTTCCGGATAGATAATATGAAGAGCCATCACCTTTATATGGTATTTTTCTATCAGTTCTTCGGGAATATCACAGGCCGAATCTGTCAGTATCGCTGTTTTCATTTTGATTACCCCTTTATAAGGTTTTAAAAACTACATTATAAAGTATCTCACATCCCGAAGTTTCTGTCAATAGTCCCGGCGATTTCCTTTCCCTTTTTCTCCCTTTTTCTGTACAGATTTCCTGTATTTTCGACCTTTTTATATATTTTACGACTTCCGGAAGACATCCTGTGTTTTTCTGCGATTGTATTTCTGAGGCCACACCCACTCTGCATTTTCTTTCACACCCTCATAAAGTACAACAAATACAGCAAAAATCCACATGGATTGACAGGTATCCCCATGATTCAAATGAAAAAATACCAGATTGCAGTCAGAAACGGAATCTATTATGCCGTTTCTTCTGAAATTCCCTGCTGCCCGTTCTGCGGCGGATGTCTCAAAGTCCGCGACAGCAAAAAACGGGCCCTGATTCTCGCGGATGGCGAAATCCGTATCTTCAATCTCCGCCGGTTAAAATGTCAGACCTGCGGAGCACTTCATCTGGAGCTTCCTGATATCTTTCTTCCTCACAAACATTATTCCAGAGAAGTCATCGACCGGGCAACTGCAGGCAGCATCGTTGACTGTCCTGCGGAAAATTCCACAATTTACCGATGGAGCCGTCAGAAAGAATCCGGGCTTCTTCTGCCCTGATGTCTTTTCAGAAGCCGTTCATCTGTGCCGATCCATATCCCTTTATGTCTTTCAGTGCCGCCTCTCCGGTCCTTACCAGATATTCCATGGCTTCAGAGGGATACTCTCCCACAGCAGTTTCGCCGGTCAGCATCAGGGAGGATGCACCGTCCGCTGCCGCATTGTAAATATCCGAAACCTCGGCCCTGGTGGGAACTGCCCTTTTCTCCATGGAATCCAGGAGCTGGGTCACCACCATAAACGGCTTTCCGGCCTTTCTGCACAGGGATGCCATGCGTTTCTGGACACCCGGAAGTTCCCACAGCGGCATGGCATTTCCAAGATCTCCCCTGGCTATCACGATCACATCCGCCTCCGGCAGCAGTTCCTCCAGATTACGCACTCCCTGCAGATTCTCAATTTTGGCAAAAATACGGATTTCTCCTGCATCTGCTTCTCTCAGCGCTCTCCGGAGCGTCAGCAGGTCTTCCCGGCTTCTGACAAAGGGAAGCATCACTCCCGTCACACCGTGGCTGCGTGCGCACCGGATGTTTCTGAGATCACTTTCCGTCAGTACCGGCATGGGGATCTCCTTTCCCGCCAGCGCCAGACTTTTTTCCGGCAGAATCTGTCCGCCCCGGAGCGTTCTGGCCAGAATTCCGCCGGAACTGCACTCCAGCGCCAGAAATTCCAGCCGGCCGTCATCCAGAAGAATATGATCTCCCGCAGATGCATGCGCAAGAAACGCATCCGGCACCGGAAGTCCGCCGTCTCCGAAGCGAAAAAGCGCACCTGTTTCCGCAGACCGCGGTCCGTTTTCTTCCTTCCACCGGCCGATTCTGACCTCCGGCCCGCGCAGGTCAATCAGAATCTCCGGGCGGATTCCAAGGCGGGCTGCAGCCTCCCCGGCGGCAGCAAGCCGGAATCCGTTTTCTTCCAGGTCTCCGTGGGACAGGTTCAGGCGAATCCCTGTCATTCCGGCCCGGAACATGCGTTCCAGAATTTCCGGGCTGGCACATGCCGGCCCAAGGGTTCCATAATATTCCATACGGCATCTCCTCTCATCAAAACAGTCTGTCCTGATTCTTACTATAACATGGACCGGAATGTTTTTCCATGCATAAGGTGAATCCGCGCCGGCAGTCAGGGACAGACAGGGGAACAGCCCCGGAAAGCCCGTCAGAAAACCGGTGCTGTACAGTCACAATCGCTGAGCTGCATGCAAAAAAGTACAAAACAGCCGCCGGTCTGCGGCGGGGCAGGGTGGGTGGGAAAAGCCGGACGCGGAACCGTCTGTCATCTGCAGACAGGCTTGTTCCGTTCCTGCCCGGACATTTCTTTTTCTGTATCAGAGCCGGTTCCCCATGACAGGGGATCAAAGGTCTGGCACTTCTGCTTACCGTTCTCTGAACAGAATTTTCTCATATCTTACGGCCGCTTCCCGGATTCCTGACACAAAGAAAGCCGGAACACGAAGCGGCCGTGTCTTTTTATTCATCGGGCATTCCCACAGGAATCTTCTTTCTCTGCCTCCGGCTCTTCTCTTCCGTTTTCATGACAGAAGCAAAAGAAAAACAACTTCACCGGCAGCCGCCCGGAAGTTGTTCTCCGCTCTCTAGTATTCACTTCTTCTGATTCATCCGGTCAATCCGATTCATACTCGATCCCCGCAAATTTCTCCGAATCGAAAAAATCCTTCAGGGATATCTCCAGTCCGCTGCAGAGCTTGCTGATGGTAAACAGGCCGGGGTTTCTGGTTGATCCGTCAATGATATGCATCAATGTCGTCAGCGGCACACTGGACTTATACGCCAGCGCATAATACGAAATCCCCCGCATTCTGCATAACTCTGATATGCGTTCTGATAATATCCTTTGCTCATCCATTCCTGCTCCTCCTGAATACAGCACGCGGTATTACAGTCTATGGATTGAGTATAATATAAGATAATTAACCATTAGTACCATATAAGGTAAAAGACGCAATTTTTTCCAATATTTTCCATTTTACTGCCGGTATTTCCGACCTCAATTTCCCCTCTGTTCCGGGAAGAAAAAGCCCCCGGCATCCCGGATGTTCCGTCTCCTCTCCTCCGGTTTCCGCTTTTATTTTCAGCGGTATTTCCACACCCCATGAAGCGCATAGCTGCAGAAACAGAGTACCGACTTTACCGGCCCGAACCCCATATAGCGGTACACGCGGAATGTCATACGGGCCGATTTCAGCTTGTTTCCGGATTTGCCTCCGGTGCTCAGTCTGTATTTCAGAAGAGGTTCATTGACTGCACAGGCATTTCCGTATTTTTTCAGAACTTTCAGCCAGGTAATATAGTCTTCATGACTGTCCTCATGCTCCATGGGAAATTCCAGCGCCACGCTGCGCTCCAGTACCACAGAAGAACAGTTGATGCAGTTATGGCGCAACAGATCTTTGTAGGAAATCCGTTCCGGCACGGGAATGATCTTTCCCATGGAACTTCCGTCCGGCCGCATAAGCTCCCTGGCAGTGCTGCAGAGCACCGTTTGGGTGGCATGCAGCTTTTCAAGCTGCTTTGTGAGCTTCCTAGGAGCCCACCAGTCGTCCGAATCCAGGAAGGCCACATATTTCCCCGCTGCAAGACTCACGCCGAAATTCCGGCTTCCTGCGGCCCCGCGGTTTACAGAATTCTCATAGTACCGCACCCTGCCGTCATTCCTGTATCTGCGCACCACATCTGCCGTACCGTCGCGGGAGCAGTCGTTGATCACAATGACTTCCAGGGGGAGCTGCTGGATCAGCGCCGAATCCATTGCTTTCTCTATGGTTTTTTCACAGTTATAAGCCGGTATGATAACGGATACCACCGGCATTTCAGGATTCTTCCGATTTTCCTTGCTTTCCATCCTTTTCAGTCCTTCCATACATTCCCCGCGTTTCGCCTTTTCCGGCCCTTCCGTACCCTTCATGCTTTCCGCAGTTCTCAGTTTTCCTTCATGTCTCTGAAAAATCCATATGCATTATTTCCGTCCTGTACTTATCTCCTGCCGCCTGCCTGCCGCGGCACAGAGGTTCGTCTGCATGCGTGACTTTTCCGTAAAGCAGAGGCTATTGTTTTTTCTTTTTCAGCGCCTTCAGGACACGGCAGATATCATCTATATCTCCATCGGACAGCTGGTCAAACTGGTCCAGCTGTTTTTTGATCAGATAAATGGTCTCATCCTTTACATTCTTTGTCCGCACATTCAGGAAATATGATGTAAGTGTACTGGTCACTGTACCGATCAGCCCGATTCCCACCAGCATCAGCACCATGGCAATCATACGGCCGTAAAATGTGGATGGGGATATGTCACCATATCCTACCGTAGTCGCCGTTACAAATGCCCACCAGATTCCGTCGCCGTAGCTCATGCCTTCGGCAAAATGGATCATGACACCGCCGACAATGATCATAATGGAGGTCACGAACAGGACATACTTAAATCCATTTGTATCAAAGAACCGTCTTGCTTTCCGAAAAGGCCTGTAAAGGAACGCAAAAAGCCTGGGTATTTTGGCAAATTTGGCCACTCTGGATAAGGATGCGATTTTAAACGCCCGGAAAATAGTATGAAATGGGAAAATTGCAATCAGATCACAGATATTCGTTCTGACAAATTCAGTTTTTTTAGGTGCGCTGAAAAATCTTACGGCATAATCCAGCGTAAAAATTCCCAGAATCACCTGGTCCGTTATTTCCTGCCATTCAGACAGCCCCTCCGACAGGTCCACCAGAACCAGAATCACCGCCACCACCGCCAGACTGCTGATCACGATATCATAAATCCGATGCTGTTTTTCATTCAGCTTCATGGGACAAGCGCCCTCCTTTCCCTATGACCGACATCATGACTTTATGACAATCATAGCTAAAATTACGTGTAAAGGCAACTGATAAAAGCACAAAAAATTCTTAAAATATATGAACCAGAAAGAGGAACCTTCTCTTTTTAAAACCAATATGAAATAGGATTTTCCCTCTGTTTCATGACTGTACTGATTATACAAGAGTCAAAGGTGCCTCTGACGCAAAATAAAGCATTGACAAATATCCAAAATCATTTACTATATATTCGGGTGTCCCAAATGCAGATTTACCTGCATTTGCGCTTGCCGCTAATTTGCCGCAGAATCGTTATATTTATCTGGATTTTATGGTAAAAAATGCATAGATTGTTAAGGTTTATAAGTTGCCTAAATCATGGAAAGGTGTTATACTAGCTTAGAAGTAATTGGTATAAGTACGATTATGGGAAGCAAACTAACCATTTATCAAGGTTAATTAAAAAACCAAAAACTGTGTATGAAATTACAAATCTTGTTATCAACTCAAAATCAAAAAGATTATGGATTGTTAGAAAAAATGAATATCCATTCTGATGTCCTTGTTATCAACCAGGGGATGGGATTTTCTGAGCAATGTATAATGAATGACTCATACACCATTCGATGGATTAATTGTCCTGAAAAAGGAATTGGATTGAGTCGTAACACAGCGCTTCAACGTGCTTCAGCGGATATTTACCTTTTTTCAGATGATGATATTGTCTATACAGATAATTATCATGAAATCATACTGCAGGAATTTGAACGTCACCCCAATTATGACATTATTATTTTTAACTTAATCAGTTTAAATCCAAATCGCCCAGAATTTATCAATAAAAAAGGGCGTAGAGTTCATCTATTTAATTGTCTGCGTTATGGTGCATTTCGGGTAGCACTTAGGCAGACTGCCTATAGAAAATCGCGTATTAGTATGTCACAGCTGTTTGGAGGCGGAAGCCGTTTTGGAAGTGGAGAGGATAGTCTTTTTTTATTCGATTGTCTTCAAAAGAATCTTAAAATTTTTGCTTCTGATAAAACAATTGGTACAGTATCACATCATACATCGTCTTGGTTCTCAGGATATGATCAGAAATATTTTCATGATAAAGGGGCTTTATTTGCTGCAATGTCCAGGCCACTTAGCAGTGTACTATGTTTACAATTTTGTATACGGCATCCGGAAATGTTGACAGAGTTTTCTTTTTTACATGCTTTTAAGATGATGCGCCAAGGCGCGCGGGACTATAAAAGGGATGTGTAGACATGAATCATTTTCCTTTAGTTAGTGTTATTATCCCCACATATCGTCGTGCCAACTATTTAAAGCGCGCAATAGATTCCGTCTTGACTCAAACATATCCATATTTGGAGATTTTAGTGGTGGATGATAATAATCCAGGAACAGAGTATCGCAGACAGACAGAGCAGCTCATGAAGAGCTATGAAAATGAAAAGCGTCTCCGATATATCTGCCATTCTAAAAATCGAAATGGAGCAGTTGCCAGGAATACCGGTTTAAAAAATGCTCATGGTGAATGGTGCTGCTTTTTGGATGATGATGATTGGTATATGCCGGAAAAGTTAGAAAAACAGATTGATTTTCTTTTAAAAAATACAGCGTATAAAGCTGTTTACTGCGGATACGAAAGAAATGGGATAAAAGAAAATCCATTCAAAGAAGGTGATTTGTCTTTTGAACTTTTAAGTGGAATTGAAGTGATATATACCAATACAATTATGATAGGGCGTTTGGAAGCTTTGGCCTGTGGAGGATGGGATGAGCGATTTCATAGGAATCAAGAAGCAGCATTTTTACTTCGTTATTTTACCAAAGGCGGGAAGATTGGCGCACTTTCTGATATTTTGGTTAAATTTGATACTACAGACGCTTCCAATCGTTCAAAACCGCTTCAGTTTGAAGCTGATTTTGACTTTTTTTTGAAGATACACCAGGCTGAAATTATACGATGCCAAAAAAGGTATCCTGATGCACGTGAATTAATTTATTCGTATCGTTATCGGGGTGTTTTGCTTAATTATTTAAAATATGGCTATTGGAAACAAGCTATACGGTTTTATAAAAAAGCATCTCAGGAATGCCCTAGAAGATTTTTTCGCGACTGTGCTACATATGTTAAACGACGAATACTACAGGAAAATATTTTTAAAGAGTACAGTTAGGAGTTATTACATTGCCATGAATAAATATATATTTCGCCCAGCAGTAAATGAAATAAAGGAATTTGTTAAGTTTAAAGATCTTTTTTTGCAATTGGTTAGCCGCGATATCAAACTGAAATATCGAAGAAGCTTTCTTGGATATTTGTGGAGTGTTTTAAACCCTTTACTGACAATGTGTATACAGGCAACTGTTTTTACATTTATGTTTAAAAGAAATATAGAATTTTATCCTGCATATTTAATTTCAGGGAACATACTATTTGGATTCATGAGGGAATCTTCAAGTCATGCTATATATTCGATTACAGGTAATGCTTCTTTGTTAAAGAAAACCTATGTGCCCAAATATATTTTTACACTGGCCAAAGTAACAAGTGATCTGATTAATACCCTCCTTTCAATGATTGCACTATTTATTGTCCTTTTTGTATTAGGTGTACCATTTTATAATTCTTGGAGAGTGATTCTTGGAATAATTCCATTACTTGAACTTTATATTTTTTGCATAGGACTGGGGCTTTTTATTTCTCAGGCAGCTGTTTTTTTTAGAGATGTCCAAAACATATGGCCAGTTATAGTAAACGGATGGATGTACTTAACTCCGCTTTTTTATTCTGTAGAAATTTTACCCGAAGGAATTGCACGAATTATCTATCGTTTTAATCCCATGTATATGTATATTACAGCTTTTCGAGATTCTGTTGTATACGGACATTATCCTTGGGCTAATTTACTTTGGCGGGGACTTTTGGTTGCGATTTTAATGTTTCTGATAGGTGCGTATTCTTTTAGACGTTCAGAAAATAAATTTATATTATATATTTAGAAACAAAGGCAAAAGGAGTATAAAATGGACGAAAAGCTGACAATTAGTGTACAGATTTCTGGCTATGGAGGAAAGGATGCTTTAACACGGATTTTAAATGGAGTTTTGATGCAAAAAACTGAAAGTCAACTGGAACTCAATCTGGTTGACAATGGTACAGTACCAGAACTTAAAGACTTGTTAGATGACATTATTACAAAAGAAGAAGTATCCTATAAAATTATAAAAGAACCTTTAAGCTATTTTGCTTTGGAAAGTGCAACAGGAAAATATGTTGCGTTCTGTTGTTATAATGATTTCTGGACAAACGAAAATAAATTAGAAAGACAGATTGAAATATTAGAAAAGAATCCAGAATATTCGTCCTGTGTACATGATATAAATCTTTTGAATAAAAATCAACTGCCGTACCGTCATGCGGTTCAGCAAAAGTACAAAAAGCAAAGATTTTCTAATAATAAAGTATATACATATCTTCAACTGCAAGAAAACATTCTTCCAGCATCAGTCAGTACATTGGTTTGCAGAAATATTTTTCAGAATAATATAGTAAAAAAGTGGATTTTATCAGGGACCAAAAATCCGAAGCAACGATTATATTCAGCTGTTGTGCTAACTGGAAACTGCTATAATTTTACAGATGAAATGCTGAGCTCTCGCATAGCACTAAGTCCACATCGTTCAGCTCTTTCAGCATACAACTATGAGGCGGCGATAAACGAAATAAAAGAATTAAATGCATTATGCCAGTTCGCTGCAGAATATTCCGGTAAAAAAATTGATAAAAGCTATCGGTTGATTCAAATTGCATCATTAAATTTTGAGAACTACAAAAAAAGCCCAAAATCCCTTGATGAATTACAACATTTCATTGAATTATACGATTTGGCATACAATTCCCGTTATGATGCGCCGTTTGAAGAATGTCATGAATTTGCGCATGAAAAAGCATTTTTTGAATATTTACGAAAAAAGGTTTATTGGTATCAAATTGCTAAGGGAACTGAGCAGGAAATGCCTCTGTTAAAGCATCTCAATATATTAAATGATGATGCCAGAATTGAACGAATTATGCAATGCTATACCCAAAAAGGGGCAGCAAATCATCAAATTAGAAAAATGCTTATTGAAAATGCAGACGATATTGACTTTGTAAAGAAAGCTGTTCGTTACAGACTTTTTACTGCACCATTCAGGCGGGTGTCGAGAAAACTTCAAAATTATGGGAAAAAACTGCACCGAAATTTCAAAAAAGTAATCACTCGGCGTTTAAGGAAGCAGGGATTTTCTGAATACATGGCAAACGAATGGTATGATTCTGTCCGGATCAATCTTTTTACAGATAAAACAGCGTCTCTCAAAGACAAGCTTTGGTGTTATCGCAGGGGATTTATGCCGTGGAGATTATTTCAATATGGTGTAAATGATGAAAATTATAAAAGTTATTTATCTGATAAGGACTACATGTTTCTACATCAGATTAATAACGGTTATAAAAAATGGATTGAAGATAAAATGACTTTTCGATATGTTTTGGAACCATTTAAAGCTTATCTTCCTAAATATTACTTTCAGATTATTCGCCGGGAAGGTTGTCCTTTAATCCTTCCCTTAATGGATTGTCCACAGGGCTATGGTCCAACAATTGATGAGTTGTTACGCCTTCTTCGTGATAAAGGAGTGTTGGCTTTAAAGGCCGCGTCTGGAACCCATGGCATTGGTTTCTACAAAATGTCATATGAAAATGGGAAATACTATATGAACAATGAAGAGTCATCCGAATATGAAATTTCTCAGATTATTCATGGATTCAAAAATTTTTATATTGTTACAGAATATGTAACAATGCATGATGAAATCAGGCGGCTTTATGCTGGATCTGTAAATACTTTACGACTTATGGTAATTAATCGGACCGGCTATGCTCCCAAGATTCTTGATGCATATATGCGTGTTGGATCATCAACTACTGGTACTACTGATAATGTAGCATTTGGAGGTGTATTCTGTAAAATTGATATCTGCACAGGGCGTTATGGAAATGCAGAGCAATCAAAAAATCACGTTCTGGTAGCTTGTCCGACTCATCCAGATACCAATGAACCTGTTGAAGGGTTTATTCCCCATTGGGAATTAATCAAACAAAAGATTATAGAAATCAGCAGATATATTGGGCAGCTTGAATATTTGGGATTTGACGTGGTTTGTACACCAGAGGGATTTACTATTTTGGAAATTAATTCACATCAGGATCTTCATCGCTATATTTATTATGATGAGAGGATAAAAAAATTCTATTTTGATAAATTAGAATATAAACGCCATTTATACAAGCAAAAATATAAATTGGGGATTTTTTGATCAACTATATTTATAATGGAGGTAAATAACATGAAAACAATGGGATTTTTGATTAGTCACAAAAACAATGAAAAACGACGTGCATTACTTCCGGAAGACCTCAAGCATATCCGGAATGTAAAGCAGTTGTATTTTGAAAACGGATATGGACATTCTTTGGGATATGAGGATTCAGATTATACCAAATATGGGGTTCATATGGTGTCTCGTGATGAGGTTTTAAATTGTGATATTATAACTGATGTGAAGCTGGGAGATGCAGACTATCTTGATAGTTTAAGTGATGGAAAAACCCTAGTGGGATGGGCTCACGCAGTTCAAACAATATCATTTACAGACCAGGCTTTGAAGCATGATCATACAGTTCTTGCATGGGAAGAGATTTATGAAGACGGACGATATATTTTCTACCGCAATCGCGAGATCGCCGGTGAGGCAGCTGTTCTTCATGCGTTTCGTTATTGTGGAAAAATGCCGTATGATTGCAAGGTTGCAATTATTGGCAACGGGCAGACGACTAAAGGCGCTTTTCGAATTCTCGCCGGCTTAGGTGCTGAGGTGGATATTTATCCTCGTAAGCACGAAAAGCTGTTTAAAAAAAATATGTTTAACTATGATGTTATCGTAAATTGTGTAATGTGGGATACCAATCGTACGGATCGTTTAATATATAAAGAGGATTTAAAGAAATTTAAAAAAGGGACTTTAATTATAGACGTAAGTTGTGACCCATATCTGGAAATTGAAACTTCGCATCCAACAACAATTGATAACCCAGTTTATGAGGTTGATGGAATAATTCATTATGCTGTAGATAATACACCAGCTATGTATCCTAAAACAGTTACGATTAATCTAAGCAGGGTATTCTGTCACTACATTGATTCAATTATCGAAGATAATTATCCGGATAGTCTGAAAAATGCTATAGTAATTGATCATGGTTCAATTAAGTATGATGCCATTCGTCAGTTCCGTGAAGCGAGAGGACTGTTCTGCAAATAACAACCATGAAGAATTATAGCAGAATTGACCGTGTAGTAATGGTACTCCTGACATCTGTTTCATCTAAGCTTGCAAGCCAATATATTTATTGGAGAATATTTCATAAAAAACTCAATTTGAAAAATCCTCAAACATTTAACGAAAAGTTAATGAAGCTTAAGCTTGAAAGATATGAGGGAGATCCGTTAATCAAAAAATGTGTAGACAAATATAGCGTACGTTCTTATGTCGCTGAACAAGGTTGCTCCGATATTTTAATACCTCTTCTTGGGGTATGGAACAATCCGAAATTGATTCCATTTGAAAGATTACCGCAGCAATTCGTTTTGAAATGTAATCATGGATGTGGATACAACATTATTTGTACGGATAAAGATTCGTTTAATGTCGCACATGCAAATAAAATGCTTTATAAGTGGCTTCACGAAGATTTCTGGAGAAAATTTGGTGAATCAAATTACAAGGCAATTGAAAAAAAAATAATCTGTGAATCATTTATTGGAACAGACTCCATGTCTGTTCCAATAGATTATAAGTTCTATTGTTTCCACGGCATTGCAAAGTATGTCATGGCCTGTTGCGAGAGGAATAGCGGAAATCCAACCTTTTTCTTTTTTGATCGTGATTGGAAACTAGTGCGAATTAATCATGATGGAATAAAAGCACCCTCCGATTTTTCAATTCCTAAACCGGAACATTTAGAAAAAATGTTTTTTTATGCGGACAAACTTTCTCAGCCTTTTCCATTTGTTCGCGTAGATCTTTATGAAACAGGCTCAAATATTTATTTTGGAGAAATGACCTTTACACCGTCTGCAGCGCTGGATACCGAGCGTACTCCAAGTGCAGATAAATTATTTTGTAGTTTGCTGGATTTAAGCTGATCGAGGATTATAATGTGTAAAAACGATAACATAATTGTTGTGGATCATGCAACAGTACGATTTAATATAGCATCAGAAAAAGTTGATAATTTGAAAGAATATTTTATCAAACTTACAAAGCGACAATTATATTTTGAAGAATTTTTAGCTTTAGATGATATTTCTCTTTCTATAAAAAAAGGAGAATCTTGGGGATTAATTGGAAGAAATGGAGCCGGGAAAAGCACACTGTTAAAATTGATTTGTGGCATTCTTGCTCCTCATAAGGGCAATGTTTCTGTCTATGGAACTATTGCTCCTTTAATTGAACTTGGCGCAGGATTGGATCCTCGGCTTACGGCAGGTGAAAATATACTGCTGAACGGCGCTCTTTTAGGACATTCAAAAAAATATATGCTGGAGCATTTTCAGGAAATTGTCGATTTTGCAGAGCTAAGCGATTTTCTTGATATGCCTATTAAAAACTATTCGTCCGGAATGCGGGCACGATTGGGATTTTCGATTGCAACAACCGTATCTCCGGATATTCTGGTTGTAGATGAGGTTTTGTCCGTAGGGGATGCAGCGTTTCGCAAAAAATGTGAACAGCGAATGAACCAGATGCTGGAATCTGGTACAACATTATTATTTGTATCACATAGTGAAAAGGAAGTTGAACGTTTATGTAAATATGCGGTTTGGCTTGATAAAGGGAAAATAAAAATGGCGGGTAATTCAGCTGATGTATATGCAGCCTATTCTAATTCGCTAATGCCGTCTAAATTGTAGATAAATAATAGCCTTAATTGCACTGTACATAATCTGGGTTTGTGAGGTAATCAAATGGAGTTATTAACACTTGAGAAATTGATCAAAATTTTAAATGCATATTCTGTTTGTGACCAGAGTTTGGATGGGAATATAATTATAGAAAGAGTTTTAACGCAGTCTATCTATGCCAATACAGGAAGTGCCGTGATTGCGGCGCGATGGTATCCATTAGATAAGACTGTACGAGAAGCACTGGAAAAGGGTGCTTGTGTAGTATTTTGCCCTGAATGTGATGCAAAAAAATATAATGATCCAAGAATAATGGCAGTGAAAGACCCTATGGACAGCGTTGAACGATTCGAAAAATGGTGTGAAAAAGATTGTACTGCAAAAAGAGTAACTATAACAGGAAGTGTGGGAAAAACAACCACAACAGGTCTTATCAATACAGTCATTTCAAACATGTATCCAACTTTGACACGCCATAGTATGTCTAATAGTCATGGCGCAATTTTAAGAGGGTTTCAGGATCTCAAACCAGAGCATGAATACTGGGTTCAAGAGGTAGGGGGCGTGCAGCCACATTATATTGAGAGCTCCGCATATATGCTTCATTCGGATGCAGTTGTTCTGACTAACATCGGAGTTTCACATCTGGATAAATATTTGACCCAGCAGGAAATCTTCAAAGATAAAAGCAGCCTTGAGCGATATGCAAAAATAGATAGTGTTGTGATTATTAATGCAGATGATCCGATATTAAAATCTGCTCAATATAGTCATAAAGTTATTACTTTTTCAATGCATGATAACACGGCTGATTATTATTGCGAAAATGTTGTGCCTACATATAAGGGCATTGAGCTTGATGTTGTGTGTCCGGAAGGACGTTGCCATGTTACGACTAATCTTTTGGGAGATTATAATGCTTATAATGTTTTAGCTGCAGTTGCGGTTGGAAAATGGGCCGGTATTCCGTTAGAGCAAATTTCAAAGTCAATTTCTCTTTATAAGCCCAGTGGAATGCGGCAAAATATGTTAAATATAGGCGGATACAGATTGCTGGTAGACTGTTTTAATGCAGAACCTAAAACGGTTCTGGGCTCGGCCCAAACATTAGCGCAAATTCGCTTAGATCAACCAGGGAGAAAAATTTTTATTACAGGACATATTGATAAATTAGGAGAACAATCTATACAAATGCATACAGAGCTTGGATATCAGCTTAGTGAATTGGATATTGACATGATGATTTTCTATGCGGGCGATAGCAGGTATTCCTATGAAGCTGTAAAAAAAGCAGGATATAAAAATGCAATTTATTTTGACAAACGAAATGAACTGGATGAATGGATCAGAAAGAATATCAATCGTAATGATATTACCTTTTACAAAAGCGGACAATTCAAGGCTGCTCTCGTTAAAACAATTGACCATGTTTATGGTACACATTTTCAAAATGAGCAGCAAGGAAACGAAGGAATCATCCGCTTGGAAAAGAATTTTCTGTTTAAACTACGTCAAGATGACATTATAGAAATCTGTGGCTACCAAGGTAATGAAACGGCTTTAAAATTTCCTTCTCAGTATAATGGAAAAAATGTCATTAGAATTTCAGCAGCTGCATTTAGACGTAAAACAGATATTATTAGCGTTCAGATTCCAGATTCGGTTGTCAATATTGGTCAAGAAGCGTTTTACGTATGTACATCATTGAAACAAATTACATTACCTCAATCCTTGAAATGTATCCATAGAAGTGCCTTTAACTTTTGCAGAAATCTTCAAACAGTTAATCTTCCCTATGGGTGTCTTCACATTGAAATGAGAGCCTTTCGGGATTGCGTGAAGTTGAAAGAAATAACAATTCCACCAACGGTTGGTTATATTGGAGAAGATGTTTTTGGCGGATGTGATCAACTTGTAATTATTTGTGAAGAAAATTCCTATGCTGAACAATATGCCAAAGAAAATAAAATCCGATACAGACTGCAAACATTTAATAAAAATAACTAGACTGCACGGATGCAGATTCTAAGTAACAGACAGCAATATAAAAAGATTGAGGAAGAAACAATCAAAAAAAGTGTTTTTGGATATTGTATGTCTTTTCTCTATATTCAATACGGACTTTCTGAATGGAGCAAGTGTTTATCATTGCTTTAGGCTCTTCTGCCTGTCTGAAATATCGGTCTATTATTGAATCAGGACAGATAGGGAGCGTAAAGCAATCGGCTGTATGCTCTAAACTCTATATTATGTTTATCAAGGTTATTAAAATAATCTTTGACTCATTTTGAGAAGAGAAACAAGAGAAGAGCCAAAATGCAACGTGAATCCTTGCTATACCAGGTTATAAAGCATTCGGCAATCATAATTTCGATAGTATAGAGAGAATGGTTTATACCCCTGCAATTTTAGAAGCATGTATATAATCATATTTTATGATAGTTTCTCCGACAATATACTAGCTTTCCAGAATACACCGGATTAATGATTTTCACATTGTCGTATTCAATATTTAGAGTAAAAAGCGCCAAAAATATAAGTCGAAAATTACATAAAGGGAGTATCAAAGTGTGAAGATTGCAGTAGCAGGAATAGGATATGTAGGCGCGTCAATAGCAGTCCTTTTATCCCAGCATAATCCAGTAAAGGCAGTGGACATTGTCCCGGAAAAAGTGGCGTGGATTAATCAGAGGAGATCACCATTTCGGGATGAATATATTGAAAAATATCTGGCAGAGAAAGAATTAAATCTGACAGCAACTTTAGATGGAGATGCAGCATACTCGGATGCGGAACTCGTGATAATAACGGCGCCCACTAATTATGATAGTAAAAAAAACTTTTTTGATACGTCGGCTGTGGAATCCATAATTCGGCAAGTGAGTCGTTGCAATAAAAAGGCTTTGATTGTGATCAAATCTACAATCCCGGTGGGATTTACAACTATGGCTCGTAAAAAATATTGCTGTGATAATCTCTTATTCAGTCCTGAGTTTTTGCGCGAGTCAAAGTCATTATATGATAACCTATATCCGTCACGAATTATTGTGGGAACGGATATAGAAAATGCACATCTGGTAAAGGCTGCCAATATATTTGCTGACCTCTTAAAAGAAGGAGCTATCAAGAAGAATATTACTACTTTGATTATGGACTTTGCAGAGGCAGAGGCAGTGAAACTGTTTGCCAATACATATTTGGCACTGCGAGTCAGCTTTTTTAATGAGTTGGATACTTACGCTGAAATGAAAGGCTTAAATACCAGGCGGATCATTGAAGGTGTATGTTTAGATCCCCGAATCGGGAGTAACTACAATAATCCATCCTTCGGTTATGGTGGTTATTGCCTTCCAAAGGATACAAAGCAGTTACTGGCTAATTATGCCAATATACCACAAAACATGATGACAGCTATTGTGGAGAGCAATCGAACACGGAAGGATTTTATAGCATGTCGGGTACTTGAGTTAGCCGATATGTATAATACCAGTAGTAGAAACAAAAGAGAAAATGGAGTTGTGGTCGGTGTTTATCGACTGACAATGAAGAGTAATTCAGATAACTTTCGTCACAGCAGCATTCAAGGCGTAATACGGAGGCTCAAATCAAAGGGGGCGAAAGTAATCATATATGAGCCGACATTAGAAAATGGAAGTTTCTTTTTTAGCAACCGAGTAGTTAATGATCTGAAGCACTTCAAAAAGGAGAGCCAGGTGATCATTGCTAATAGATATGATAATTCTTTAGATGATGTGAGAGAAAAAGTTTATACAAGAGACCTTTTTGGAACGGATTAAAAAGAAAGAGGCCGTTGCAAAATAGATGAGTAATCATCTATGGAGCAGCGGCTCCGTTTTTATGCCCCGAAAACAGAAAACGG
>OGGQ01001479.1_pt1 | contig 30198 bp, 23 predicted proteins | sample 1571191 | NCBI WGS metagenome assembly OGGQ01 (sample SAMEA2582061, study PRJEB24529) | metagenome | biome: Human gut stool | place: China | collected 2011
CGGGGTCAGGCCGTCAAAGGTAATTTCCCCGCCTGTGCCAGGTACCCAGTCCTCTTCAGCCGGGGTTTCTCCCTTGGGCACCACGGTGTATTCCTTGCCAATTTCCGTGGGAATGGTGATGCTGTCCGATGTAATCTTGTCATCGGTGGGCGGTGCAACCGGATCGGGTTTCTCGGGCTTGCCCGGTCTAGCTGTCGTCACCGTGGTCTCGGTAGCATCTGAGGCTTCGCTCGTCTCATCTTCTGCAACACGCACCAAGATGATATAACCCCTGTTGGATTGAAGCCTATCAAAAATCATATCTTCCCCATCACCTGATACCCAGTTGATTTCACCAACCTGGCCGACGGGTCGAATGGCATATTCCTTTCCGCTTTCTGTGGCAATGGTGATGCTGTCAGAAGTGATGCTTTTTACAGTGACCTTTTCGGGAGCAGCATACCTCCATTTGGCATAAAGGGTAATATCATCAGTCACATAGTCCTGTTGAAAATCCCATGCATCTTGTAACGATGGATCCTGATACCAGCCAACAAAAATATACCCATTTCTGGTTGGGGCAATCGGTGGCGAAATGACATCATTATAAGAAAGATTGCTCTGGGACGGAACATCACTTCCTCCATTTTCTTCAAAGGTCACCGTCAGAGCCCTATCAGCCTGCACAGTGTAAACAGCTTCCTCTCCGTGCGGCGCAGCCTCCGTTGCTTTTACCCGGACAGTAACCTCCGTGTCTCTTGGAAGATCGGTTAGCTCATTGCCGGTACCGTTTTTCCAAGCTGTTTCGCCATTGATGCGGTACTCCATCTCTGTGGTGATACCACTTATTTTACCATCCTTTTTCCCCTGGATTGTCTCGTTTGTGACGGTCACATCCGTTGGTGCAGCAGGACGGGGCATCACAACAAATTCTTTCCATTCCGATGCGTTTTGGTTCGTTGTTTTGCTCTTGCGAATGTAATAGGTATCACCGGGGATCACGGCATCACCGGTTCTTATCGGATCGCCGCCCTCCGTTTTAGTGGAAACTTCATAACCTTTCTCAATGGTAATCGTCTCTTCAAAATAGTCAATGTGATAACCCTCCCCTTCTTCTGGAGCAGGCGGGGTGGGCTTTGCAACCGTGACTGTGATCTCATCACTGACTACCGGGGCTGATGTTAATGATCCGATTTTTGACCGGACGCTACAGCGATAACGATACACTCCCAAAGCCTGATTGGCAGGGATCTGATAACTGCTCTTGGTTTCCTTCCATATAGATGGCCATGAATGATCGAATTCCCTGTAGTATTCCCACTGATACTCGTAAGTGTGATTTGGCTCTTCCTGCACCGTGACAGAAATTTCCCGGCCTTCTTCGCCATAGTCCATCGTGAAATCTTCACTAACTTGGGAAATAACAGGTTCTTTGGGTATTTCATTCCACTTGGCATAAAGGGTCATGTTATCTTTGACTTCATCCCCATTCTCCCCAAAGCTCCATCTATTTTTATACTCCGGTTCTTGGTACCAGTCAATGAATTGATACCCACCTTTAGTGGGTGCCTCAGGCCTTGTAATATGGCCATCGGCACGCACATTTTGAGATGGAACCGGTGTACCACCCACGGAATCAAATGTTACAGTATAGCCTTTGACACAAAATATTTTCCAGTGACCAACAAAACTCGTCGGTTCCTCTATAATAACATGGTCGTTCTCATCGGCAAAGAAATATTGCCCCTGATTCGCAGGTGCATCCGATACCACCGTCCCACCTATTCGGCCGGCGGTTTGCACAAAAATTTGACTTCCCTCTGCCAGCGGCTCGTCAATCCTGATATCTTTTACATCAAATGTAGTACGAAGGTTATCCGGGCCCAAGCGATTTATATTATTTACGATTTTGATGCAGCCCGAGAAATATATGTTAAATGCACTATTCGATTCGGTGATATACATGCCACCGCCCTCTTTGAAGGCATAATTGTCAGAGATTTCGGCGCCATTTATATCAACCTTTACACCTCCACTAGTGTATATTCCTCCGCCATATCCGCCTTGATTGGCGCTAGTGTCGCCAGTACGATTTCCAGTGATCTTGCCGCTGTACATCGTGAATGTGGATGAGCCTAAAAGATACACACCGCCGCCGTTGCCCCAGGTCGTAACATTGTTGGAGATCTCACCATCATACATCGTGAACTCTCCATTTTGCACATGCACACCGCCACCACCAAACTTCGAATCCGGAGTAAATGCGCTGGGGTCAGCCGCCCTGTTATTTGTGATCTTGCCATCATACATCGTGAAGGAAGCTTTGCCCGGCCCTGCTCCACTTTCTACTTTTACACCACCACCTTCTATAATTGCGGCATTACCGGAAATTTCGCCATCATGCATGACGAACTTTCCACTCTCTATTACCCTCACACCACTTGCACAAAATCCAGTGATCTTGCCGCCATACATATGAAATGTGCCCTCGCACTGTACCGCTGAGCAACTGTCAAGACCCTCCTGAGCTGCTATCACTCCAGTTCCCTGGCAATCATAGAGGTTCAGCTCGCCGACTTCTTCAACACAAATGTCACTTCCATTTGACACATTTGCAGACAATGTATAGCCGTTGAGACAAAGAGTAATATTTTCGTGTCTGTCAATCCAGATTGTATCGCTGATGGTCACATTGTCTTTCAGATAATATTTGCCGCTCCTCAGATAATATTTACCATCCTCCCCCATAAGGATGTTCTCTGCGGTCAGTGCTGTCCAGCCTGCATGATCGGTATGATTCTGCGCGACTGGCTCCGTTCCTGCTGCCCCGGCCGTTGCCGGGAACATGGTCAGCAACATACTGACCATCAACAGGATGCTCAATAATCGTCTTTTCATGTTTCTCCTCCTTTTTGTCTTCACCGGTATAAGTCCCCCTGGATTCTTCCACCCAAAGAATGCCATCCGATGAGCACAAGGTCTCACGCTGCTTTCAGTATAGCAAGAATTTTTTTAAAGTCAGGACATTATGCAGAAATGAGCAATCGCTGTGCAAAATTTGCTAAATTCACTTTTTGCCCTCTGCCTTGAAACAAGCAGGTCACAGACGATGGGGGCGGCTGGCCCGCAAATGCCACCGCCACATCCAAGCCGCAACGGTTTCTCTTTTGCCGCCTCCTATTGACGATTTTTGCACTCCATGTTATTTTTATTATGGAAAATATAAGAAAGTCATCATTCCAATGCCGTTGCGGAAGGGAACCACACAAGGAGGAACGGGTTTTGAAACTGGATATTTATCACACTTTGCTCATCGGCGTCACCCAAGCGTTTCTGGGCAGCTATGTGATGCTGCTCATTGATTTCCGCAAGCCGGTGTCCCGCTGGCGCGCCCGATGGATCGCCATTGTTTCCATCATCGTTGGTTCCAATCTGATAGGGCTGCTCTTTTTTGATTTCTGGGAAATGTATTATAGGGTGGGGGCCTTCACCGTAACGCTTCCCTACATCCTTGTTACCATCTGGTGCTCCAGCCACCGGGATTTCCGCGCGGTTTTCAGCCTGGCCACCGGTTTGTTTGTCGGCAGCGCCGGAACGGCCATCTCCCTTCTGGCCAACCTGCTCTTATGGGACAATGACTATTTTGCGCTTGCTATGCGGGTGGTTTCCTTTCTTGCTCTGTTCTTTCTTCTCCGGAGTTTCAGTGCTACCTATCGGAGTATGCTCCACCAAATCAACCACAGCTGGGGCGTTTTGTGCATTATCCCCATCGTTTCGTTTGCAGCCACACTGTATGGCGTCAATCGACTGAACATTGCAAATTCCTTGGCGGCCTGGTTCCCTATTGCCAGCTTGCTGATCGTGTGTGGTTGCTCTTATTATTTGATGTATCTCTTTTTTGAAGGGGTACAGAAGGAAAATGACGCCCGCCATGAGGTGCAGCTGTCTGTCTTACAGGTGTCGGCCCTGCAAAGCCGCATGGAAGCGGTGCGGGCCGCTGAAAATGCCATCCGCACCGAACGCCATGATCTGCGCCACCGACTACAAACGGTGGCCGAGTTGATCAGCCGTGGGGACAAGGAGGCTGCGCTGAACTTTCTGGACGCCGCTCAAAGGCGGCTGGACGAAGGAAAAGCCATCCGCTGGTGCCGTCCGCCAGTGCTGGATGCGGTGTTCTCCTCCTACTTCGATCAGGCCCGAAGTCAGGATATCCGGGTAGACGCCAAAATCTCTCTGCCCGATGTGCTGCCGGTGAACGAAGGGGAGCTGGCCATTGTTGTGGCCAACGCTTTGGAAAATGCCATCCAGGCCAACCGGAATGTTCCTCTGGATCAGCGGGAGATCCATTGCAAGATGGTGGGTGCTCCCAGCATCTTGCTGGAAATTTCCAACCCCTGTGCCGATGAAGTTTTCTTTGACAACCGGGGTCTGCCGGTGGCTCAGAAGGTGGGGCACGGCCTTGGCGTGCAGTCCATCTCTGCTTTCTGCCGCAAAAACAAGGCCGTATGCCAGTTTGATCTGACAGACGGCTGGTTCCGCCTGCGCCTGGTGCTATAAGCCCGGGAGCAGACTCGCATATCCCATTTTTCATGATAAAAAAGCACCCCAGCGCCGACGGCGCTAGGGTGCTTTTGTCTTCTTTTATCCAATTTTCTACGAGGGCACATTCTGCCGGGCCTGGTCATACTGGGCCTGGGTGACGGCGCCGGCGGCGATGAGTTTGCTCACCAGGGTCACATCAGAGTTTTTCAAGGTGGCGGACAGGCTGCGCCACAGCACAAAGGCGGCTTGATCCCGGCGGAAAATTCCCCGCTGGATGGTCTCCATCTCGCCCTGGGTCAGAATACCGGTCCGCACCATCATCACCCGATCGGTGCTGTTCCACACAAAGTCCCCCATCTTATCGCTGTAACCCAGCGCCCGGAGCACATAGGTATACATGGTGGCCGCATTGCAGGGCTGATTGGGGGCAAACTCCGTGGCCGATACCCCGTTGGTATAGCCCATATGCACCGCATAGGCCACATACCGGTTGGCATCCTGCCAGCCGGTGATATCGGTAAAGGGATGGCTCCCCTCATAGGAAAGGGCGGCTTGCTCCTCGCCCAGCAGCCGGATGAGCATGATCAGACATTCCAAACGGGTGGGCTCCCGCTCCAGTTCAAAGCCCACATCGGTGCCTTTGAACAGGCCCATTACGCTGAGCCCCTGGGCATAAGCCAGATACTGGACCTGATAGCCATCCACTGCATCCTCAGAGGTTGTGGCTCCATCCAGCAGCTGCACCCGGGCGGTATCCGATGTGATGCGGATGCCGCTTTGGTCATTTTGCGGGATCATATAATAGATGTTCCGGGCAATCTCCCAGCCACCAGGCCGGGTGCCTCCCGCGGTGACATTCACCAATTCGGTGCCGGTAACCTCCGCCGTGCCTTCCCGCATGACAAACCCGGCCCCCAAAGGCCCGGTCACCGTGTCCCCTTTTTTCAGTGTTACAATCCGGCCTTTTTCGCCCACCTGAGCCAAAACCGCATCCAGCAGCGGTCCCGCTGCCTGGGAGAACAAGGCGTCTTCGGTCTCTTGAGTCTTTTCTTCCAAATAGGCATTGGCCGTCTGCTCCAGACTGGCGGCTTTCTGCTGGGCATTTTCCGAAACGGTATCCAGATATTCCTTCCGCAGCACCGACAGTGTCACAAGGCTCTCTCCGCCTCCGGCGGCCAGCACCGCCACCGAAAGCAAAAAAGCCAAAACCAGGGCTGTGCCCCGGCGCATCCATTTCATCAAAAAAAGGTCCCCCTTTTCCCATCAATACTTCGATTATACCGGAAAAGGGGGAACAAAGTCAAAAAAACTTTTTCTTTTTAAAAAATAGCACTTCCAGGATCACCAGGACCCCGGCCACCACGGTCAAGGCCAGATAGCCGTAACGCCACTGAAGCTCAGGCATTCGGGCAAAATTCATCCCATACCAACCGGTGAGCAGCGTCAGGGGCAGAAACAGGGTGGTGACCACAGTGAGCAGCCCCATCACCCGATTTTGCCGGGCATCCTGAAGGGCCTGGAAGAGTTCCCGCAGCTGCAACAGATCTTCCCGCAGCAATCCCACATGATCCTGAAGCCGCTGGGCGTGGGCGATGAATTTTTCCCACAACTCCTCCTCACCGCCCTCCTGGAATTGCTCTCCTGCGGCGGTGAGCTGGGTGTAATAGGCTCCCAACCGAGATAGCTTACGCCGGTACCGTGCCAAGGCCCGAAGAAAGGTATTGGGGTCGGCCTTTTCCATGGAGCCTTCCAGCTCCTCCAGCTTTTCCTCCAACCGGGACAGGCACAGCAGATCCTCTCCCATCAGCCCTTCCAGCAATTCCCGCAGCAAATGTTCCGGGCTTTGCAGCTGGCGCAGCGCAGGCAGACGGCCTTCCACCCAGCCTTTCACATCCCCTTCTTCTCCAATGAGCACCAGCCTGTCCGGCAGGAGACAGAACCCCATCGCCAGACGGTAAACGCCTGTTTTTTCCATCTCCGGCACCCGGAGCACTCCGGTCAGGCAGTCGCCCATCCACTGGGCCTTGCAGCAGCGGCTGGGACCCCGGCCACCCAAGGGTTCCTCCCCTTTCAGGTAGCCCCCTCGTTTTTGTTTCCACTCTTCCCGATCCATAAGCAGCAGAAAAGGGGAAGGCTCACCCTTCCCCTCAGACCGCCGGAGTCTCCGGCGGCCTTCTTCTTCCACTTTTACATAACAATTCATTTTCTTTAAGCTCCTAGTTCCCAGCCGGCTCCTGGTGTTTCACCCCTCGGCCCTTGCCCAGCAGGGCACCCAACAGTCCGCAAGCCGCAGCCGGCAGCACCCAGCCAAAGCCCAGAGAGGACAGCGGCAGCTTGGTGATAAAGTCCAGCGAGGGAATGTACCCGGACAGCACCTCCAGAAGGCTGATGACAAAGGCCCCGGCGGTGGCAAATTGGAAGACCCAGTCATTTCCGATCTTCTTATCGAAAAAGCTGAGAACCACCAGAGTAAGCACAGCGGGATAAACCACCGTCAGAATGGGGCTGGAGAAGCTGACAATGGTGTCGATGCCGAAATTGGACACCACAGCGCTGAACACACAGATGATGGTGACAAAGGCAGTATAGTTCACCTTGCCTCGGGTCAGACCGGAGAAATAGCTGGCCGCAGCCGAAGTAAGGCCAATGGCGGTGGTCAGGCAGGCCAGAGCCACCACGATGGCCAGCAAAATCAGGCCGCTGTGGCCCATGGTGGTTTCCATGATGCGGATGAGCAGCGCGGTCTGGCCGATGCTTTGCTCATAGACTCCCGAACCGGTGGCTCCTAAGTAGGCCAGGCCACCATAGACGATGGTCAGGCCCACAGCAGCCACAATGCCGGAAAACACTGTGACCCGCAGGGCATTTTTCCCTTCATAATGCCGCTCTTTCAAAGTGGCTGTGATGAGCACCGTAAAGATGATGGCGCCGAACATATCCATAGTCTGGTATCCGGCTTTGAGGCCCTCGGCAAAGACTGCCGAAGCGCCGGTGTCCACCACCGATCCCACCGGGTTTGTAATGCCCCGGACGATCATCACCAGAAGGGCTATGTACAAAGCAGGGGTGAGGAATTTGCCGATGATGTCGATGACCTTGGAAGGCCGGACGGTGAGCAGGAACACCAGAGCGAAAAACACCAGGGCAAAAGGCACCCGGGCATCGGTGTTCAGCAGCGGGGCCACACCCAGCTCAAAGGTGCTGGCAGCGGTACGGGGAATGGCCATCAAAGGCCCCAGGCAGAGAAAAACGCTGACCCCCAGCAAAGTGGAAGCCCAGGAGCCCACCCGGCGGGTGATGCCCTCCAAAGAGCCGGTGCCCCGGATCATAGCCAGAATGGTGAGAAGGGCCAATCCGGCATCGGCAAAGGTAAAGCTCAAAAAGCCTACGGCCCATTGGGAGCCGGTCTGGAGACCCAGTTTTGGGGGGAAGATCATGTTCCCCGCCCCGAAAAACATGGCGAAGAGAGCAAAACCAATGACCAAAATGTCCTTTTGCTGCTTTTTCACGGTAAAACTCCTCTCTGTGGGGGGCACTCCCCGCTTCATGAAAAATCCGGCCCTGGGAAAACCTCCTGGGCCGGATCGGGAAAGATCCTGGAAGTATTTTAACACTTTTTCCCGGCTCACCGCAACAGCAGAGACCGATGTTATATCATATTTCCGTATAACTTCCTGAAAGCTTTGTGCACATTGCCTGTTTTCCACCATCAAACTGCACAGAAATCTCCCCGCTTTCAGGCCGGAGACAGTTGGATCTGTCCCTTGCCCTTCTGCTTTACCTGATAGAGCACCTGGTCTGCCCTTTTGTAAAGCTGGGAAAAGGTCATGGGCTGATCCCCATAGACCCCACCGGCCGAGATGGTGGAATGGACCATCGGCCAGCATTCTTCTATTTTTCGGGCATAGCGGCAGAGCAGCTCCTGCAGCTTTTCCCTGGTCTCTTCCACCTGAGAAGAGGAACCCACGAAAATGATGAATTCATCCCCGCCCAAGCGGCAGATCACATCGGGCTGAGGAAAGAGCTTCTTCATCTCCTGCGCCGCATATTGAAGAGCCAGATCCCCCTGGTCGTGGCCATAGCTGTCGTTGACCTGCTTGAAATTGTCCAGATCGATCATCACAAACAGATAATCCGGCTTTTCCTGCAGCATCCGGCTGATCTGCTCTTCTCCTCCTTTCCGGTTCTGCACTCCGGTGAGGAAATCCAAAGCCAATTCTTTTTCCAGATGGTCTCTGGTATTGACCTGTTGGGAGATATCGATGACAACGCTGACGATCGCCCCCCGGCCTTCTCCATCCACCGTCTTTCGGCCAATGTCATGAATCCAGATAAAACTGCCATCTTTCCGGCACAAACGGTACTGGATCTCATATTGCTCCCCGGTGCGGAAGCTGTTATTGATGGCATTGACCACAAATTCCCGGTCCTCCGGGTGAACCACCGCCAGCATCAGACCGCCGGTTTCTTCCACCAGCTGAGAAAAGCTTTCATACCCGATCATCCGCAGCATCTTCTGGTTTGCCACATAAAAAGGGAACCCTTCTTCCGCATAGGAACCCATGATGCCGCCGGGCATCACCTGGGAGACGATCCGCTGTAATTCCTGATCTACCTGATGGCTGAAGTGCGCTCCTTCTTCCGCCAAACGGAAGGGAAAGCTCTCCCCTGCCTCCTTCTCCTTCTCCCTCTGGCTGCGGCTGGCTTCAGACAGATGCAGCCCATCAATTATATACCGGCCGGTGTCTCCCTCTCCTTCCCGATGGAGCGTCATACTCATCCGCACCCGGTAAGTGACTTCCTCTCCCTCAAGAGACAGGGTGCCCATGACCATATGGGCAAAACACACATGAACTCCAGGAGCGATGGCATTCTGTTCCCAACCTTCTACGCAAAAATAGACGGGCTCCGGCAAGATCTGCCGCTCCTTGCGGAACATCTGGCGAAACTCTTCCCGGCCTATGGCCACCTCCGATTCTCCGATACCAACACCATGGAACCCAGGTGAGAGGTAGGACAGGGTGGCCTCCTCATCCCGCATGGTCAGATAGCTTTGGAAAAAGCCATAGACGGTTTCAAACACATCTCCTTCTTCCTGCAACTGAGCCAGCAGCAATTCTTCCTCTTTTTCCTGCTCTGTCATAAAGAACCCCCTCCTTCCTCATCTCTGCGCGATCTTCGTTCCAAGATTCCTGCTTTTTCTGTGGTCTTGGGGGACAGATCCCCCCATTGGCAGCTGTAAACGGGCCGATCCCTTTTCACCCCCATCCATCCTATCGCTTGAGCACCGGTTGATGCTGGTATCGTTTCAAGAGATGAGCTTCTCTCAAAACAGAAATGAATCAGAAAAAACAATGCACTCTCTGCTGGGACCATCTCCGGCCCTAGCTCTGCATCAAACATGGATTGTTCTCTTCTCCTCCGGCCTGCATTCCCTCCAGCCCGGACGCCGTTTTCTCCTGATTTTTCTGCTCCTGGGACAAAAGACCGTAAAGAGAATCCACTTCCATGGGCCTATGATAGTAATAACCTTGGATCATATCGCATCCGGCCTCCTGAATCAGGCCGTTTTGCTCAACGGTCTCCACCCCTTCCATGCACACCTTTTTGCCAAAACGATGGCAGGCATAGACAATACTGGAGATGAAGTCGCTTTTTTTCTCCGATTCGGTCATTTCGCCCAGCAAGGACCGATCCAGTTTGATGATGGCCGAAGGATACTGAAGCAGCATCCGCAGCGAAGAATAGCCGCTTCCGAAATCGTCCAGCGCCATGCGGATGCCCATTTTCCCGCAAGCTTCCACAAAACGATACAGCTTTTCCGGCTGCTCATCCATGGAGCTTTCGGTCATTTCGGCCACCAGATGTTTGCCATCCACCTGATATTTTTCCAAAGTGTCCCGCATGAAGTCCAGGAAGGTGTCGTCCTCCATCTGATGCAGGCTCACATTAAAGGTGAGATAGAAATCCGGCCGATAGGCCACCAGGCGCATACAGGTGCATACCGTCTGTTCAAAGACCCAGCGCCCTACCAGTTGGATCATTTTTTCCTTTTCCAAGATGGGCACGAAAACAGACGGAGGCACATCTCGCCCTTCAAAAGTCCACCGCAGCAGCACTTCTCCGCCAATGGTTTCTCCGGTCTTGGCCGACACCACCGGCTGCACCACCACCCGGAAATTGACCATTCCCTGCAGCACATCCCTGCTGAGAGCCAACGCCATATTGGACATATGACGCATTTTCTCGATGCTGGCATCGGAATATTCCACCATCATATGGGAAGTATCCTGCTTGGCCACCCGGATAAGGGAGACCATCTGTTCCATAAAATCAGCGGGCATCAAGGAACCCTGGGGATAATCCATCATCGCAAAAGAGCAGGCATTGTGCACCGAAATGCCCATCAGGCGATACCCTTCGGTGATCACCTGGCGGATCTCCCCCACCAGCTGTCTGGGGCTATCCTGACACTGTGGGTCGATGACGGCGGCACAGCGCATCCCTTCCAGGCGGTAAAAAGCCACCCGGTCAGACAGGCGATGATTCAACTCCTCAGCGATGGCGCTGAGCAGATGATCGCTGTAACTGCGGCCCCGGGTACTGTTGATCTCGGCAATGTGATTGAAGGCAAAACCGATGGTGCGCAGCTTCTCCCCTTCTGCTTTGGCCCGGTCCAATCGGCTGAAAAAGGCCAATTCCCGGGGAAAGTTGGTCACCGGGTCCACCACAAAGGCGGTATCCTGGCGCGAGACCCGGCCGGAGAAAAACAAGGGCCTGGTTTTATCCTCATTCCATTTCAAGATGCCATAGCAGCGAATCCAGATATGCCGTCCATCCCGGCCCTGCACCTGATAGCGCAGGTCGTGGATCTCCCGTTTTTCCTGCAAAATGGACTCCAATTCTTTGAAATAGATCTCCCGGGCCTTTTGCTGCGGAATCCGGTCGCCCCAGGCCTGAAGCAGTCCGGGCACCACATTGCTCTCAAAACCGAACTCATCCCGCATATTGTCGGAGATATAAAACAGATCCTTTTGCATATCTCCAAAATAAAAGTAGCCGGTGGTGTTCTGCTGGGAGATCGAGCGGAACAAAAGCTCCATATCACAGTAAGTCGTGCGCAGGAACTGATAAAACAGGCTGTCGGGAGTGACCGTGGCGGGGCAGTTGATGGAAACACCAGGCTTTCTTCTCCCCTCCATCTGAAAATCGTGGCGGGAGGTAATCGTGTGGCGGCTGCTTGCCTCATAATATTCCCGTTTGTTCTTATACATCACTTCATCGGCCTGAAGAATCAGACCTTCCAGATCGCAAGGTCCTTCGGCACAATAGGCGCAGCCGATGGCCACCGGACGGCGTCCCACTTCTGCCGCTTGGCACAGGCGCTCCACCTGTCTTTGGAATTCTTCCTCCGACACATCTTCCACCACAGCCACAAATTCATCGCCGCCTGCGCGATAGATCCAAGGGGTTTCCAGCGCCCCGTCGATCAGTTGATAGCAATAGCGGATCAGCTCGTCTCCCGCGCTGTGGCCCATGGTGTCGTTGGTCTGCTTCAAGCCGGTGATATCACAATAGATCACACCGATGCGCCCCTTTTTGCCCAGGCTGGCGGTGTGCTCAAACATGGCATTGCGGTTATAAGCCCCTGTAAGCCCATCCCGGAAGCTGAGGGCATTGAGCCGGCGCAGCAGCTCCCTGCGCCGGAGGAAAGTTGTGATAAAATAACCCAAAACTTTAAATAGCGGGGCGATGAGAGAGACCGTTTTTTCACTGGGGTTGTCCACCCCCAAAAAGCCCACCACCTTCCCTTCGTCCCAAATGGGGCCCTGCACCAGACTGTGGATGTTCTGGGGCTTCAGAATGGCGTAAGCCGCCGGATAGGGGCCGCGGATGCTTTCCAGATTCGGAATGGTGACGATCTGATCTTCTTCCATCCGATCAAAGAGCCATTGCACACTTTGTACCGGTGTATTCTGCAAAATGTTTTTTTGCGGGCTGACGCCCTGGGCACACCATTCGTAGGTGTTCCTGACCACAGCACCGTCCAGCTCAAATACATAAACCCGATCGCACGAGAAGGTTTTTCCGATGTAGGCCAGCACCTCTTCCAAGGATTGTTCCGGATCAGTGGTGGTAAAAACCTGCTGAAGGCATTCGCTGAGAATGCTTTCGCTGCGGGCATAATAATATGGTGTTTTCCCCGTCTCTTCCCCATCCACATCAATGGCGATTTCGATACGGTATTTTCTGCCTTCGTGTTCAAATATGCTGTCTTTGATCAGGTAGCGCTTGTTCAAACCCGGGTTTTTGTGGGTCCAGGAAATCACCTGTCCAGGCTGCAAAGAGGCATTGGTGCAAAAAGAACAAGGGGATTCGATGCCCTGAAGCACTTGATGACATTTTTTATTCAGATATTCTTTTTCATCGGTATATCCCAAGGACTCCCGCAAAAGCCGGTTCATATAGATGATCTCATAGGTCTCCGGATCAGAGATATAGACCAATTCATCCAGCTCTTCAAAAAATTCCAGCAAAAAGTTCATGATATCCCCTCTCTTCTCACCCCGGCGCTCACCAGCTCGCCATTTCTTTTCTTTCCAAAAATTATATCACTTAGTGCATATTCCCCGCAAGTACACCTGGAGAAAATCTCCTTTTCCCTTTCGATCAGATGGCATTTTTTTCTTTTCATATTTTTTGTACTTCCTCGCAAACTATGGCTGTAACCCCAAGCGAAAAAACATTTTGAAATAAAAAAGGAGAGTTTGATTATGTCTAACAATTCCAACATGAATTCCGCCGCCAAGGATGCTCTGTATAACTTCAAGATGGAAGCTGCCAAAGAAGTGGGCGTCAACCTGAAGCAGGGCTACAACGGCGATCTGACTTCCCGCCAGGCCGGCAGCGTGGGCGGCCAGATGGTCAAAAAGATGATCATGCACGCCGAAAACACCCTGGCCAGCAATCCCTCCTCTGTGATGAACACCCAGGTTCCCACCAGCCAGAACCCCCAGCAGTACTAATTCAGAACCTGCATCCTTAGGCTTTTCTCTGATCTGAGGGAACAAAGCAATCCCCGGCGCGGTTTTGCGCCGGGGATTCTTTGTTCCCAAAAAAGCTGTCAAATGGGGAATTGGGAGCATTTCGCTCCTCTCAAAAACCCCGGACTTTCAGATCTTTCACCAGCTCCACATAAAATTCCCGCACATCGAAACCGGGAATATTCTGCCGGTTCAAGTCAATCATATCCCCATGGGAAAGGCCCCGGCGGGAAGAGGATCGGGCCTGCTGGAACCGCTCTCCCCATTTCATGGACTCCAGAGCCACCAGCCCATCGTTGTTTTTTTCAAAAAAGCGCACCAACAGCCAGCACAGATTCAGCGGGAACGGTGCGCTGAAGCAGTTTTTCATCTGGGAGCCTACACTTTGGCAGAACACTTCCGGCGGCGGAGGGGTCTGCTCTCCCAGCTCCATGCACCGTTTATGGGTCAAATCGGTGACAGCCGCCATAAAGTCCGGGTCTTCGTCCCCCAACCGGCGCAACGCCCCATCATACCGCCGGGCCAGAAAGCGGCAAAATGCCTTCGGCATCTTTTCCAGCAGCCAATCCACAAAGGTACAGCCGTTGTGGGGGGTGTTGACGGTGGTCAGGGAAGCTACATAAGGGGCCATGCCTAGCTGGCTCACCGCCCACCGGCTCTCCAGCCCGCCCTTGGAATGGGCGATGATATTCACCTTTCCGCTGCCCGTCTCCCGGCAGACCTCCAGGATGCGCTCCTTCAGCTGCTGGGCCGACCGAGGCGTGGCCGCCGCCGACTGCTGGTTGCCATAAAAGATCTCCGCCCCGTTCCGCTTCAGCTCTCCGGGGATGCGCCCCCAGTAATTGAAATACTTCCGGTCCCGGAAAAAGACCCCATGCACCAGCAAAATGGGGTACTTGGTTTTGCACACCTCATTTTGGCGGCGAACCACATTCAGTTCCTGCTTGGCTGTTTCGAAATCATATTCCCGGCGCACCAGGCGGCATATTTTCCCCGCCAGCGCCAGGTTGACAAAGGGCACCCACCAAAACAGCAGAAAAAGCCCCCGCCATTTGATGCCCATCTGCACCGAAGTGAGATACATCCGCACAAAACCGTCCAGGGCGGCAAGACCGCACCACAAAAGCAGCACCAGCACATGAACGGTCACCGGCAGCCATCCTGCCTCCAATCCCCTCCGGGGGAAAAGAGAGAGCAGACACCAGCCTCCGGCCAGCAGCCCCAGAGTAAGACTGAGGGAGGAAAGCCGAACCAGTCTGGTGCCGCCCAGCATGATATGCAGCCGGGAAAACAGGGGCTTTTTCCAGCAAGGGACAATATTCAGCCCCGCAAATGCCAAAACGGCCAAGGCATATAAGGCGCAAAACAGCCCCCACCCAAAGCCCCACAGCGCTTTGCAGATATCCAGCCCCGTAAGCACCGCCATCACCAGCAGCCCCAGCAGCATTTCCATACACAGGTCCCTCCCTTGTTTCTCCCAGTATATCCCCCGCTTCCCCTCTCCGTCAATCCGGCAGGCGGCACTGTGCCACCTTGCGCAAGAAAGTGGGGAGTGCTATGATAAAGATACTATCTTATATAAAGGAGCGATGGGAATGGAAGAGATCAAATATGTGGATCGGGTCGGCACCGACTGCAACAAATGGGACAGCATGGACGCCCGTTTCGGAGACAATGACCTGATGGCCCTGTGGGTGGCCGATATGGACTTCATGGTGCCCGAATGCGTGCGGAAAGCCGCCCGGGAGTATGCCGATTTCGGCATTTACGGCTACTACAAAGTGCCCGACGCCTATTATCAGAACTTCATCGATTGGGAAGAAAAATACCATCACTGCCACATCGAAAAACAGTGGCTCCGGTTTTCCCCCGGTGTGGTCTCCCCCATCAACTGGTATGTGAATATGAAGACCAAGCCAGGCGATGGCGTCATCGTGCTCACGCCGGTGTACTATCCCTTCCTGGACGCCATCCGGGACAACGGCCGCCAGCTGATCTCCTGCGATCTTGTGCGGAAAGACAAGGTTTACCACATCGACTACGCCGATTTTGAAAAAAAGATCGTGGACAACAAGGTGAAGCTCTTCATCCTCTCCTCTCCCCACAATCCGGTGGGCCGGGTGTGGAAAAAGGAAGAGCTGGAGCAGCTGCTGGCCATCTGCCGCAAGCACCAGGTGTTCGTGGTGGCCGACGAGATCCATCACGACCTGATCATGCCCGGCTATGAACACACCGAGATTCTCAATATCCCCGGCTATACCGATATGATGGTGGTGCTCACCGCCGGCTCCAAAACCTTCAACCTGGCCGGATGCAAAAATTCCTTTGTCATCCTCCCCGATGAAAAGCTCCGTCAGGAATACGATGATTTCCTCGCCACCCTGCGCATCCGCGGCGGCAACGCCTTCGGCTATGTGGCCGTGGCGGCGGCCTTCGGCGGCGGACGCCCCTGGCTGGAAGGAGTCATTGATATCATCCACAAAAATGCCCAGTATGTAGAAGAAACCCTGGCAGAGAAACTGCCCGAGGCGGTAGTCTCTCCCCTGGAAGGCACCTATCTCCAGTGGGTGGATCTGGGCGCCTATGTCAAGCCCGATGAAACCCAGGAGCTGATCCAGAACAAATGCCGTCTGGCTGTGGATTACGGCGAATGGTTCGGCGGCGAGCGTTTCGGCTCCTTCATCCGCCTGAACCTGGCCACCTCTCCCGAAAACATCAAGGAGGCCGTCAGCCGCATTGTCAAAAACCTTGGCTGATTTCTCCCTCTCAAGCATCCAAAAGGCTGCGGACAATCCTGTCCGCGGCCTTTTGGTTTTTATTCCATTGGAGAAAGCGGTTTGACAACCAAGGCCCTATTTGTGCTCAATATTTTTCATTACTATACGAAGCACTGAAAGCCGCTATGTCGTTGCTTGTTGAATCGTCGCTATTTTGATTCGGCTGCTCTGTCGGGGCGCAAGTGATGGTGAATTTGGACACCAGACCCTTTAAAATGTGGGCCTGACCAGAAAGCTCCTCACTGGCTGCGGCGCTTTCCTGGGCTGTGGCCGAGTTATTCTGTATCACGGCAGAAATCTGCTCCACTCCCTGGGAGATCTGCTGCAATGAGCTGTCCTGGGCCCGGGAATTGGCCGCCACTTTTTCAGCCTGGCCTGCCAACTGCTCAATGGTGTTGTTCACCCTCACCAGAGAGGCTGCGGTCTCATCGGCCATGGTTTTTCCATGCTCTACCGCTTGCAGCGCCTTGGAAATCAGCTCTCCTGTGTTCTGGGAAGCTTCTGCTGTATTGGCAGCCAATCTGCGCACTTCATCCGCCACAACAGCAAAGCCCTTGCCGGCGTTTCCCGCCCGCGCTGCTTCCACCGCCGCATTCAATGCCAGGATATTGGTCTGGAATGCGATATCTTCGATATTTTTGATGATCTTGCCGATCTCAGATGAAGCGGTGCTGATATTCTGCATGGCCACCAGCATCTGATCCATCTTGCTTGTGCCCACAGCAACTTCCGCCACGGTATCCTGTACGGTTTTTTCGGTTTCCCCAACCAAGCGGGTGTTCTCGTTCACCTGTTGGGAAATATCCGACAATGTGGCCGCCAGTTCCTGCACGCTGGATGCCTGTTCGGTGGAGCCTTGGCTGAGAACCTGGGCTCCATTGGCAATCTGCTCTGCACCAACCGATACCTGACTGGATACGGTATGGATCTGGCTCATGATATCATTGAGCATGTGAATCAGATGGTAAATGGAATCCCGCAAGTAATGATATTCGCCTTCATATTGGCTGTCGTCCGAGCTTTTTGCATCAAACTGACCGGTGGCAATGGCCTGAAGGCCCATTTGCATATCTTTGGTGATGAAAACAATACGGTTCATTACCTTGGTGATCTCATCGGCAAGGACCCCGAACTCATCTTCCGAAGGATAGACCACAGAAGCATTCTGAAAATCGCCTTTGGCCAGCGCCTTGGCCCCTTCCATCAGCTTCCGTGCGGGAACCAGGATATAGCGGAGCATCAGGCCGGTACACACGACAACGGCCACTACGGCTACCAGGAAAATAAGAGAGACAATAAGGATTGCAATACCCTTTACCTGTTTGACCAGTTCCTCCTAAGAAAGCACATCCGCATCGATCTCTTCATTCAGCGCAACGATCTGATCGGCAGCCTCGGTAAACACAGGGGCATAGGTGTTCAGATAGATATCATAGGCCCGGTCCTTCGCCGTTGCATCTTCAAAATTCTCACTCAGCGTCATAATCTCACTGTTGTACTGGGCCACACTCTCCAGTTTTTCCCGGATCGTTTCCACCTGGGGTGTATATTCCTCATTGATGGTCTCAATGGCATCCAGAGAAGAATAAAGAGCCTCCCGATCGGTGGTCATGGCCTCTTTGATGCGTTGATAGTCTTCTTTATCGCCTGCAATGATGGCATTGAGCAAATAGCGTCTGACCGACAGCATATTTCTTCTCGCTATGCCGATCTCTTCCACAACAGGGACGATCTCTTCGGCATATTCTATATTTTTCTTAGACATCATATTGAGTACAGAAATCGAAGTGAGCTCCAACAAAAGCAACAGCAAAAAAATAATGCCATAGGAAACCAGCAACTTCCATTTCAATTTCAGATTTTTCAAACCATTCTCTCTTTTTTATAAGATTTTCAACTTCAAATACAGTTAGAACTCATTTCCTAGATAATCAATAAAGCACATCCTTTCCAGGATTGTCCGGCTTCCGCAATACATTGATATGTATATATTCATTGTGCAAATATATAGGTATACCGGATGGTATACCATTGCGCCATATTCACATCACAGCCGAATACAAGAAATAATAATTTTATTATCGGACAAGATTGGTGTCAAATTAAGGACTTTCAGCGAAAAATATGTCGAAAAAGAATTTTTCTTGTCGCTTGACTTCTGCGGTCTATTCACAAGCGCAAAGCTTATGGTTTTGCAGAGGCTGGCAGCTGGGAAAACAACAAAAGACCCAGATCTTCCGATCTGGGCCTTTGTGGAGCTGCCCGGCAGATTCGAACTGCCGGGTGCGCCTTCCCACAAGGCGTACCCTTTTCTTATCTAAAAGCGCAAAACCTATGGTTTTGCAGAGGTCGGCAGCTGGGAAAACAGCAAAAGACCCAGATCTTCCGATCTGGGCCTTTGTGGAGCTGCCCGGCAGATTCGAACTGCCGGGTGCGCCTTCCCACAAGGCGTACCCTTTTCTTATCTAAAAGCGCAAAACCTATGGTTTTGCAGAGGTCGGCAGCTGGGAAAACAGCAAAAGACCCAGATCTTTCGATCTGGGCCTTTGTGGAGCTGTTGAGCAGATTCGAACTGCCGACCTCGTCATTACCAATGACGTGCTCTGCCAACTGAGCTACAACAGCATATCTGGCGACCGTGAACGGGCTCGAACCGTCGACCTCTAGCGTGACAGGCTAGCGTTCTAACCAACTGAACTACACGGCCGTATGGCAGGGGCAGAAGGACTTGAACCCTCGGCACGTGGTTTTGGAGACCACTGCTCTACCAGCTGAGCTATACCCCTTTATCACTCAGCGCCTTCACCGTGGTTTCCTTCACCGTTACGACGCTCCCATAGTATAACGCCCTTTGCCCCATTTGTAAAGGGGTTTTTTGAAATTTTTTTATTTTTTTTGAAAAAACTTTTCCCGGCGGAGAAATCCCCTCCGCCGGGAGGTCTTTTTCCTACCGGAGTTTCTCCCATAAAATAGGAAGCATCTCCTCCAGCAGCACCCCGTTGAGAGGAGGTGTTCCCGCCTTGTGGGTATGCTCCACACACCGGTAGACAAAGTCCACCGCCATCTGCACTCCCTCTTCCAGCCGGTCCCTTCCCTGGCGCAGCAAGGTCACCAGCAGCACCGAAGCAAACAGATCCCCGGTGCCGGGGAAATAGGCGTCCACCCGTGGACAGTCGGCCAAACCCTGCTGGCCATCCCGAGTGAGGTACTGGGCGCCGATGCGGCCTTCCCCGGTTTCCACTCCGGTGATCACCGCCGCCTGACAGCCCATTTCCAAAAGCCCTTCCAGATACCGCTCCACCGGATGCTCTTCCCGCTTCCAGGCATCCGGTTCCTTCCCCAGCAGCATGGCGGCCTCGGTCAGATTGGGGGTGACGATGTGGGCATGGGCGCAATAATCCCGCATCTGCCGGGCGAACTCCGCCCCGAAGGAACCGGCATAGGCCTTGCCGTTGTCCCCCATCACCGGGTCCACCAAAAACAAACAGCCGGGCCGGGCGCTTTTTTCCAGCAGCCGCAGCATCTGCTCTCCCTGGCTCACATGGCTCATATAGCCGCTGTACAATGCGTCAAAATCGCAGCCGATCCGCTGCCAGCTGTCAATGTACCCCGGCAGATCCTCGGTGAGATCCCGCACCGTCACCTGAGGATAGGCGGTGTGGGCCGAAAGCACCGACCCCACCACCGGACAGCACTGTACCCCCGCCGCCGAGGAAACGGCAATGGCCGTGGTCATGGACCCCCGGCCAAAACCGGAAATATCGTGAAGCGCCGCCAGGCGCAAATGTTCTCCCATGCAAAAACCTCCCATATCTCTTTCAGCTTGTACTATTTTAGCACAAAGGCCCATAGGATGGATAGGAGCACACCGGAAAATTTTTTTGGTGCCACCGGAAGAACAAAAAGGAGGAATGTTTCATGCTTCTGCGCCGTTTTTGCTTTTGCACTCTTTGCCTGGTGCTTTTTTGCAGTTTGCCCTGCCGTGGCTCAGAGCTTTCGCTGCGTGGGGTGTTCGTCTCCACCGTTTCCAATCTGGACTTCCCCTCCTCCCCCGGTCTGTCCCCGGAAGAGATGAAGGGGGAACTGGACTCCATTTTGCAAAATGCCCAGAAAGCCGGGCTGAACAGCATCTTTTTTCAGGTGCGGCCCTGTGCCGACGCTCTGTACCCGTCCTCCATCTTCCCGTACAGCCGCTATCTGACAGGAAAACAAGGTCAGGCCCCATCAGAGAGCTTCGATCCCCTGGCCTATCTCACAACAAAGGCCCACGCCCAGGGCATGGAGGTCCACGCCTGGATCAACCCTTACCGGGTGACCCAGGGCGTGCAGGGAGCCACCAAGGAAGCCTGTCTCAGCACCCTTGCAGAAACCCACCCGGCCCGGAAAGACCCCTCTCTGGTGATTTTCCATCATGGAGAACTGTATTTTGACCCGGCCCTGCCCCAGGTGCGCCAGCTGGTGGCCGACGGGGTGCAGGAGATCCTGGAAAACTACCCGGTGGACGGTATCCATCTGGATGATTATTTTTACCCCGGCACGGATTTTGGAGACAGCGCCTCCTATGCCCAATATGGACAAGGGGCCTCTCTGGATGACTTCCGCCGCAGCAATGTGACCCAGCTGATCTCTCTGCTCCACGATACCATTGAAAAAACTAACCCCCAGGCTCAGTTTGGAGTTTCCCCCTTTGGCATCTGGGCCAACGCCTCCCAACTGGAAGGAGGCAGCGACACCGCCGGCACCCAAAGCTATTTTGCCCACTATGCCGACACCCGCCTTTGGGTGCAGGAAGGACTGCTGGACTACATCTCCCCCCAGCTTTATTGGTACCGGGGGCAGGAAGGCTCGGATTTCACCACTCTGCTCCAGTGGTGGGAAAACACGGTGTCGGGCACAGATTGCCAGCTGGTGCCCGCTCTGGCGGCCTACAAGGCCATGGGTGGGGACTCCGCCGCCCCCTGGCAGGGTTATGAAGAGATCCTGGGCCAGATCGACCTGCTGCAAAGTGGAGAAAGCCAGGGTCTGATTTTGTTCCGTATGGGCTCCCTTTCCCCCATGACCGCCGCTTTGGGAGAAGTACTGATAGAACCCGCCCCGGTGAGCGATGAAGAACCATCCGAGAAAGAACCGGAAGGAGAAAGCCCGCTGAAACTGTCCCAACCCAGGGATCTGACCCGCACCGACCTTTTTTCTTATTATTTCTGCGGCATCTCCGATCCCAGCCAGCCCCTGACCATCAACGGCCAGACGGTGCTTTCCCGAGGAAAAGACGGCAGTTTTGGAGTGCTGCTGTCCCTGGAGCCGGGTTTCAACACCTTCACCCTGGAAAATGGCCCCCATACCCTTACCTGCCGTCTGTTGCGGGGCCTGGCCGCTTCCTGCTGGGAGGAAGCGGCTCCCCTGGGAGATACCTATGTCTCGCCGGGACAGCAAGCCCTTCTGCGTCTGGCGGCTCGGCCGGGCGCCGCCGTCACCGCATTGTTTCTGGGAAAAAGCCATCCCCTTTCCTGGCAAGGGGAGGATTATCAGGCCAGCATTGCTTTGCCTCAGGGAAAGGAGGATCAGGTGACCCGGTACGGCTCCCCCCTCTATGTGATCCGCCGGGGCAATTTCGTCACCGCCACACTGGCTCCAGGAGGCTTTTACCAGACGGGAAAGCAACTGTCTCTGTCCTTCCAGGTACAGACCGACCTGTGCGACATCTACCAATCCCCTGATTCCTCCCAAGGCTCCACCGGTACCCTGCGTGAAGGGATGGCAGGGCCGGTGTCTGCCATCTCCCAGGGCTATGCCCAGGTGCCCGGCCTGGGGTATCTTTCGCTCAATGACATCTCCCTTTCTACCGAAGAAGAAAACCGGGAGATCACCGCTGCCTCGGTTTCTTCGCAAAAGGAAGAGACCCTGGTCTCCTTCCAAAGCGATGGCCCTCTGGCGGCCTGCTGCACATGGGAGGATGGGATGCTGAAGGTGCGCTTTCCCGGGGTGAACCGTGGAGCCTCCCTTTCCGGGGAACAGGTGGCCCAATCCCTATGCCAGGTGGAGGACGGGTGCCTGGTCTATTCCTTCACCTTGAAGGATATCAGCCCCTTGGGGTTCTATTTTGAAAAAACAAACCAGGGTGCCACGCTCCATGTGCGAAAAAAGCCCACTCCAAAGGAGGGGCTTTCGGGAGTACATATTCTGCTGGATGCCGGCCATGGTGGAAGCCAGGAGGGTGCTGTGGGCTGTGACCCAAACTGTGCAGAAAAGGATGTGAACCTGGGTCTGTGCCAGGCGGTGGGGGAAAGGCTAGAGGAAATGGGGGCCACGGTGTCCTACACCCGGGAAAAAGACACCGCCCTCAGTCCCCGGCAGCGATTTGAGCAGTCTTTCCAGGAGATGCCCGACCTGTTTTTGTCCTTCCACTATGGCAGCGGTGCTCCAGATGAGGATCTGTCGGCCACAGGAGGTTTTTCGGCCTACTGCCAAGGGGAGCTTTCCCAGTCCCTGGCCCAGAGCATCTGCCAGAGCGTGGAAAGCGCTGGCCGGGCGGCAAACCCCGCCCAAAGTGACAGTTTGCTCTATGTGTGCCGTCAGACCCATTGCCCCGCCATTTTGCTGGAAAACGGATGCCTGACCAACCCCCAGGAGTTCGGCACCATCACCGACCCGCAAAATATGGACCAGACGGCCCATGCCATCGCCCAGGCCCTAGCGGCATCCTTCGCCTCTTCCAGCGATTGACGAAAAGCGAAAAAGGTGCTATCATAAAAATAGAAAAAGGGCGCTGCCGGTAAGACGGTCAGTCCCCTGGTTTAGTTACAAGAAGTAACCGCATCAGTTGGAGCCTGGGGCGGTTACTTCTTTTTTGTCTGCCTGCAAAAACCGGCGACCTGTGCGTCGGTTTTTGCACCTCTCAAGGGGCAAGTGTAGCCGACCCACCGCTGAAAGCGGTGGATTGGCTGCATGCAAACCCTTGCAAAAACTCGAAAAAGTGGCTTTCGCCACTTTTTCGATGCGCTCAAGCCCCCGGCGCAGTCGGCGCCGGGGGCCTGCTTCTGTCATTTTTCTTCCCAGGCGCGGCCTGAGAGAGATATGGCCGTCCGGACACCGGACCGCCGCTAGATGTTGCGGAGCTTGTTCAGGTATTTATCCCGGAGATAATCCAGGAAGTAAGTCTCGGTCAGCTCTTCGCCGGTGGCGTGGAGCAGCACCTCGGTGGGGGTCATGGCCCGGCCGAACTGGTGCACATTGTCATAGAGCCACTGGTTGATGGGTGCAAAATCCCCCTTCTCCACCAGCTCATCAAAGTTGGGCAGCACCTTCTTCATGGCATGGAGCATCTGTCCGCCATACAGGTTGCCCAGGGTATAGCTCTGGAAGTAGCCGATGTGGCCAGATGCCCAGTGGATATCCTGCAAGACACCTTCCCGGGCGTCCTTGGGCACAAGGCCAAAGGTCTCCTTGTATTTCTCCCGCCAGATCTCCTCAAAATCATCGGTGCTGGTCTTGCCGTCAAAATAGTCCTTCTCCATCTCAAAACGGATGATGGGATGGAGGCTGTATGTCAGCTCGTCGGCGGTGATCCGATGGAGGGAAGGCTGCACCTTCATCTGGGCCATGTAGAATTTCTCCATGGGTACATCCTTCAGATAGGGGAAGTGCTTCACCGCCACCGGATAGGCCAGACGCCAGAACTCGGGAGATTTGCCGATGATATTCTCATAGAAGCGGGCCTGGCCCTCGTGCATGGCGCCGCTGAGGCCGCCCCACAGGCCGCATTCTACCGCCCGATCATTGGAGCTGTAACCATAGCGGGCATGGCCGCCTTCGTGAAGCATGGTGAAAATGCCGCCCCACACTCCTTTGTAGCTGATGGCAATACGGCTGTCCCGAGGGCCTATGCCGGTGCACATACCGTGGAGCACCTGGCTGTCATGGGCACAGTCGGGATCAAAGCCAGTGAGCAGATTGATCTCAAAGGCCGCATCCCGGCGCTGCTGATGGGTGTAGGGGGTCTCCAGCACGCTGGTATCGATCTTCTCGTGCTGGGGCGCGATCTGCTCCATGATCTCCACAATGCCCTTTTTCAGCCCGGCAAAGAGCTGCTGCACCCGCTGGGTGTCGATGCCCTCATCCACGGTGCCGCACAGCACATCAAAGGCCGGACGGTTGGGGTCGATGGCTTCCGCCACCCGCTTTTTCAGCTCAAACAGGCCCTTGATGGTGGGTTTATAGAACTCAAAGCTGTTTTTATCCAAAGCATCCCGCCAGGCCATCTGAGCCTGACCGGTATAGTTGCGCACTTCCACCTGGAGATCTTCGGGCACCTGCACCGCCCGGTCATACCGCTGGCACAGCTCATGGGCGGCCCCTTTCAGATAGATGTCCTCAAAATCTTCCGGCTTCCGCTCCTTCAGGGCGTCCACCACTTTCCGGGTCTCGGGACTTTTCAGCTCGGCCAGGGCCTGGCGGGTGAAATAGCCGCTGACCTCGCCCCGGTAAGGCTGGCCCTTTTTGGAAAGGCCCTCCCACAGATCCCAGCCCATCAGGCCCTGGATGCTGTCATAATACCGCTGGTGGCGCAGGATCTCCAGCGCCTGTTCCATGATTTTGTCTGCCATAGGAAAAAACACCCTCCTCTTTTTTTCACTGTAAGTTCAGTATAAAATACAAACTCCCCCGCCACAAGGGGCAGGCTGAGGGATTCTGAAAGGGAATTTTTGGCTAATTTGCACAATGTTTGCCCCATCCTCTTTTTCTCTTTCCGGAACTGTGGTACAATTTCCCCACATTTTCAAAAACAAAGGAGGCTTTTTTTATGATCGTCACCACAACTCCTACCGTAGAGGGACGCACCATCGGAGAATATAAAGGAATCGTGTTTGGAGAAGTGATCTCCGGCGTGGACATTTTCCGGGACATCGGCGCAGGACTGCGGAACATTTTCGGCGGCCGCAGCGCCGGCTATGAGGATGAGCTGCAGAATGCCCGGAGCGAAGCCCTGGCGGAGATGCAGCGGCGGGCCAGCGCTCTGGGAGCCGACGCTGTGGTTGGCGTGGATGTGGACTACGAAGTGCTGGGCAGCGACAACGGCATGCTGATGGTCAGCGTCTCCGGCACGGCGGTAACGCTGCGATGAAGCCAGTGGTGCTCTATGCCTCCCGCTATGGCCACACCCAGCGCTATGCTCAGTGGCTGGGGGAAAGTCTGGGCTGTCCCGTGTGGAATATCAAAGGGCTCTCCCCCGCATCCCTGGCCTCCTATGACACCATTGTGTTGGGAGGCAGTCTCTATGCCGGAGGCATGGGCGGCTTGTCCTTCCTCACCCGGCACGCAAAGGTTACCGAAGGGAAAAAGTGGGTCCTGTTCACCTGCGGCGTAGCCGATCCGGCCCTGGAGGTCACACGCAAAAACATCCAAAGCAATGTGGAAAAGGCCCTGCCGGAAAACCGGCGGGATACGCCCTTGTTTTTCCTGCGGGGCGGGCTGGATTACAGCCGCCTTTCTCCCCTTCACCGGCTGATGATGTGGGCATTGCGCCAGGCCATTCTGAAAAAGAAGGACCTGACCGAAGAGGACCGGCAAATCCTGAACACCTACGGCAAAACCCTGGATTTTACCCGCCGGGAAGCTTTGCAACCCATCCTGGATTTCCTCCAAAAAGCATAAAAAAAGAGACCCTGAGGGTCTCTTTTTTTCATATATACAGATCCCGGCGGCAGAAGCCCCACAGGGCCAGGGCGGAAAACAAAACGGCCAGCAGAAGAAGCATCCCAGCGGCAAACAGCCCTTCTCCTGCCATCAGCTTTTCCGGCTGAAACAGAGAAAACAGGGTCACATACTGGAATTTTTCCAGTTTTCCTCCCAGATTGGCCAGCATCTGCATCACCAACATCAAGGTGGGAACTCCAGCCATCAGAGCGGTGCACCGGCTCCCCTCCCCCAGGCAGGAGACCAGAAAGCAGAAAGCCCCTAGGCACAGATGTAGGCACAAAAGCCCCCCATTGAGGAATAAAAGCCCTTTGACATCCAGCTCACCGGGAAAGAGCACCTGGCAGGATACAATTTCCAAAACAGTACAGTAAAGCAGCAGCCCGAACTGGGTGGAAACGAGCACCGCCAGCTGGGTGCCCGCCAGAGAAAGACGGCTCACCGGGGCGGCACACAGGGCGTACATACTGCCCTTTTCCACATACCGGGCCACAAGCCCTCTGGCCCGCAAAATGGCATAGACCATGGGAAAGGCCAGAAGCAGCATGCCGTACAAATAAGTGGAGAGAAAAGAAAGCAGGGTGTCCCCTTCTCCGTTCATGCCCACCGCCGCCATCAACTGGGGCATCATATCGTAAAATTGCTGGAGGGCCTGCTGGGTCTCCTTGTCATACAGCCCGGCGATCATGACGATATACAAGGTAAGCACGCCTCCAAAAATCACCAGCAGTCCCAAAGACCCCCGCATTTCCCGCCAAAACAGCGCCTTGTTCATTGGTTTTCCCCCTTCCGGTAGTAATTCAGGAAGATCTCTTCCAGGTCGGCTGCCTTTTTCACTTCCACCCGGCCATTTTCCAAAGCCGTTCCTCCGAAGTCCCGGGCAAAGGCTTGAGCGTCCCCTTCTTCCACCTGGAGCACATAGCGACGGCTGTGTTTTTCTTCCATCTCCCGGACGGTGTCCTGGGTCAGCAGTTTTCCTTGCCGCAGAATCCCCACCCGGCGGCAAGTGCGCTGCACTTCCTCAAAAATATGGCTGGACAGCAGAATCACCCGGCCCTTGGCTCCCTCTTCCCCGATGAAATCCACAAATTCCTTTTGCATCAGCGGGTCCAGGCCGGAAGTGGGCTCGTCCAGAATGAGCACCTCCGGCCTGTGGGAAAAGGCGGCGATGATGCCCAATTTCTGCTTGGTGCCCTTGCTCATTTTGTGGATGGGGGTGTTCAGATCCACCGGGAACCGATCCAGCAGCAGCCGGCGGTATCCTTCCCCTGTAAAGCCCCGGTACCGGTCGAGAAAATCCAGATAATCTTCTCCCCGCATCCCCTCCATCAGGGACATCTCCCCGGGGATATACCCCACCATGCGCTGCACTTGCTTCCGGTCTTTCCAGCAGTCCAGGCCGTAAATGGTGCACTGGCCCTTCTGGGGCCGGAGAAATCCCATCAGATGGCGGATCAGGGTGGTCTTGCCGGCCCCGTTGGGGCCCAGAAGGCCGAATGGCTCCCCCGGCTTTACCTGGAAACTCAGGCCGAACACGCCCCGATTTTCTCCGTAGTCCCGGGTCAGGCCTGTCACTTTAATCATGCTGTCCTCCTTGTGAAACACAGGGAAAAATGATATTCTGAAGAAAACGCTTCCGAAAAGCTGGTGAAAACAATGATCTGGTCCGATGGAAAAACGCGTTGCCCCTGGGCAAATCCCCAGAATCCCCTGTATATCCGCTACCACGATGAAGAGTGGGGCGTGCCGGTGCACGACGACCAGAAGCTCTTTGAAATGCTGATCCTGGAAGGCTTCCAGGCGGGCCTTTCCTGGGAATGTGTGCTGAATAAACGGGAACATTTCCGTTTGGTCTTTGATGGCTTTGATCCCCGGAAGGTGTCCCAGTACGGCCCCGAGAAAATAGAGCAGCTTTGCCAGGACAAAGGCATCATCCGCAACCGGCGGAAGATCCAGGCCGCTGTCCGCAATGCCCAGGCATTTCTGGACATTCAGAAGGAATTCGGCAGCTTTGACCGTTACCTGTGGGATTTTGCAGGGGGCGCTCCCATCCGGGAATGTGGCCTGACCTCCTCGCCCTTATCCGATGCCCTGTCCCGGGATCTGAAAAAGTGGGGAATGTCCTTTGTGGGCACCACCATTCTCTATTCCTATCTCCAGGCGGTGGGGGTCATTTTCTCCCACGAGGAGCCTTGCTTCCTCGCCCCTTGTTTTCCCCAAACTCCCAGGCCATAGCCAAAAAGGAAAACAGCTCCTCGTCCAGCTCTTCTTCCCGCTCCACCAGCACATGGTGGGTAAAGCGGCCGGGATAGGGCTCCACCACCATGGCCACTCGGTGAGAAGCCAAAGCCTCTCCCAGGCCGAAGGTCACCAGGAGAAAGTGCTCCGGCCACTCTTTTTTTCGCCGCACCGGCGGGGAAAAGGAGGCAAAGAGATGCTTTCCATAAAAACTCACCTGACTTTTCCCCACCTTCACCCGGGCCTGGGGAAAAGCCTGTTCCATTTTGGCAAACGCCTGGTGATAAAGCTCCAGCTCCCGCTCTTTTCCAGAGAACAGCTGGAATAGATCGGTGAAATATCCTTCCGGCTTTTCCACCCTTCCACTTCCTTTCTTTTCCGCCATTGTAGCACCGGGAAAAAGCCCCGTCAACATTTGCTCCTGGCCTGGTTTTATGGTACAATCATCCCGCTGCGATAAGGAGGGATTCCCATGCACAAATGCCGGATCACCGTGATGAAACAAACCTGCTACCCCGACCTGATGGCCCAGTACGAAAACCCGTTGGAGCACGCCTGCGATATGAAAGTAGGACAGGTGTACATTGCAAACGGCTGGGAAAAGCCGGAGGGTTTCTGCCAAAGCGCCTGGGACAGCCTGTCCCCCTTTGTGCTGGCCCTGAGCCATGGGGCAGAGAATTTTTACGACGGCTGGATGAAAAATCCCCGTTCGGCCATGCTCTCCTGCAACGATGGCTTCCGGCCGGTGACCTTCCTTGTGGAAGCCCTGGAGGAGCAGGTATGAAATATGCCGCCTTCGATGTGGAGACCCCCAACAGTCAAAACCGGCGCATGAGTGCCGTGGGCATCACCCTGCTGGATGAAACCGGCATCACGGAAAATTTCTCCTTTCTGGTCAATCCGGAAACCCATTTTGACCCTTTCAACATTTCCCTCACCGGCATCACCCCGGCCATGGTGAAAAACTCCCCCACCTTTCCCCAGCTGTGGGAAGAGCTGGAGCCGTTGCTTTCCGGCCGCACTTTGCTGGCCCACAATGCCCCCTTTGACCTGGGAGTTTTGTCCAAATGCCTTGCAGACTACGGCATCTCCTGGGGGCCGCTGGTTCCCTATCTGTGCACTTGCCGCATGAGCCGCAAGCTTCTGCCGCAGCTTCCCAACCACCGGCTGAATACCCTGGCCGATTATTTTGACATTCCTCTGCGCCACCATGAAGCCGCCTCCGACAGCCAGGCCTGCGGAGAGATCTTCCTGCGCCATGTGCGTTCCGGCGCAGATCCCGCACCCTTCCTGCGGCTTTATGACCTGGAAAGGCGCCGCACCCTTCCCCGTGGACGATGGGCTTGAATCCCTTATTTTCTGAAAGGATGGTTCTTGATGCATATCAAAAAAGAAATCAGCCCCAAAAAAGTACAGCAGGACGCCGAAGAAAACTTCCGCAAGGGCTTTTATTGCTGCGAAGCCCTGATCTGTGCCATCCGGGACAATTTTGAGCTGGATGTGCCCCGGCAGGTCATCGCCATGGCCTCCGGCATGGCGGTGGGCGCCGGACAAGCCGGGTGTATGTGCGGCGCTTTCAACGGCGGCACACTTTCAATGACGCTTGATTTCGGTGTTGCATCTGCCGAGGGCGGAGATTCAAAAACAGATGCTTCAAAGGCAGATTCAAAGTCTGATGCTTCAAACTCAAAGGCTGATACGTCAAAGAAAGACGTTTCTTCATCTAAGGCAGATGCAGGCAAGACTTCCGCAGCAGCGGCTACATCTTCAAAAGCATCTGACGATACATCTAAGGCAGCAGAAACAGGTGCGGCTGTTGGCGGAGCACTTGCTGTTATCGCTCTTGCAGGCACAGCAGTGATCGTTGCAAAGAGAAGAAAGTAATATTCGGAGGTATGGCTATGAATAATGCAAAAAGAGTTTTG
>OGGQ01001482.1_pt1 | contig 30177 bp, 33 predicted proteins | sample 1571191 | NCBI WGS metagenome assembly OGGQ01 (sample SAMEA2582061, study PRJEB24529) | metagenome | biome: Human gut stool | place: China | collected 2011
GGGCGCCGCGGCCATCGAGGCGTTCCTCGCGCGCGTCGATGCGGCCGCCGTGTACGCGAACGCCTCCACGGCGTTCACCGACGGCGGGCAGTTCGGCCTGGGTGCCGAGATCGGCATCTCCACCCAGAAGCTGCACGCCCGCGGGCCCATGGGCGTGCGCGAGCTGACCTCCACGAAGTTTATTATCATGGGGAACGGACAAATCCGATAAGTATAGAATATAGATAATCATACGGAGAGGATACATGAATAACCAACTCGAACATCGAAAGAACCGGGCGCGCAAGCACCCAAAGGCGGAAACTGCCCAGGCGAAGAACACGGAGCAGGAAAAAGCGCCCGCCGCGGGAAAGCGGCGCAAGGAGAAGATCGCGGACTTTACCGCGGACTACCGCGATGCGTTTGCCGAGCGGCCGGCCGTTTCCTCGACCGAGGACGATGCGACGGAGATCGACGATTTTTATCCGGATGCAGACGAGGACGACGCGCTGTTGACCAAGTGGGCGCTGGAGGAAGAAGAGGCGGAGATCCCCTCCCTGCCGGAGCGCCCTGCCCGCAAAAAGGGGCGCAGGCGCTATGGCGTGGTGGTGGGCTCCCTGGTGCTCCTGCTGGCGCTGGTGGGCGTCGTGTTTATCGCCGGCACCATCGGCAGCCGGATCTACACCACGGTGACGGACGATTCCCAGCTGCGCGCGTACGATACCTTCCTCACGCCGGTGGTCATGCAGGACCCGGCCCCATTTGAATCCATCGAAGAGGCAAACGAGGACTTTATCCTGAACGCTTCCCTTTGGAAGACGATCACGGCCAACAACGGGACAAACTACACGGAATACGACGAGGCCGGGCGTGCATTGGTGCCCCTGGGAGACGTGGTGGACGCCTGCCGCGCGCTCTTTGGGCCGGACTGCCAATTGCAGCCCAAGACCCCGGCGGAGGAGACGTTCTTTGAATACGACTCCGTGCAGAATGAATTCCATGTGGCGCTGTACAGCTCGGACAGCAGCTATACCCCCTATACGGAGAGCGAGCGGAGGAGCGGCGGCAAGGTGTACCTGCGCGTGGGGTACGTGTCCCCGAGCGACGAATGGCGCAACCAGACCAGCAGCACGCTGGAAGGGCCCACGCCGACCAAATACATGGAGTATGAGCTGACGCAGGACCCATCCACCCAGGAGTACTATATTTCTGCCATCCGGTCTTTGGAGGAAGAGCAATAAGAAAAGAACCACGGGCAACCATTACCCGTGGTTCTTGATGGTTTTCGCGATACATGTTACAGCGCGATATACAGCAGGGCGAACAGCAGGCCGGGATCGGATTTTTCCTCGCTGAGGATCAGGATCAGCGCGAGGAGCAATGTCCGGTCGCTGTCCCGGAAGAGCATCTGGAAGATGTCCGTCACGGGATTGGCGGGGCGGAAACCGCCGGCTGTGCCTTGGGCGGCTGCGCCTGCCGCTGGTTGGAGGCCGCGGCTTCCCGGCCGGAGGACGATGCCCCCGGGGAAGCATGTGCGGACTGCTGCGGGTGCTGGGAACGGTCCGCGTGCGCGGCTGTGTTTTGCGGCGCATGCTGTCCTTGTGCGCCGGGCGTTTCCCGCCGTTCGGCGGGGGCATTGCGCGCGGATGGGGCAGTTTGCCGCTGCTGCGCGTGTGTATCGCTGCGGCGGGATTCCGGCTGCCCGCCGGACTGGTATTGCATGGCGCGCGCCTGCATCTCGCGAACGCGGCGGATGGCATCCTGCTGCATCCGGTTCATTTCGCTGTCGCTGACCGCCATCTCACCACCTCCAATGGACGCGGCGCCGTTTCACAGGCAGCGCAAGAAGCGCCCTGTGGGGACGGCCCGCAAGAATCGAGCGCATAAAAAGGGGATTGGCCGCCCAATGGCTCCCTCACCGGTTGCCCCTTCGGGATGCACGCTTGGCAAACGCTGGACAGACCGACGGGAAACGGGCGCCGCGTGGGGCGTCCCATTTCCGTCCGGCGGCTAAGCGGCCGGGGAAGGCGGGGGCCCGCCGGGGCTAAAGGATGCCTTGGCTGCGCAGGAGGGGGAGCATCCGCATGAGCTGCAAGATTTTTGACGCCTGGTCCAGCTTGGTCTGGCGCTCGTTGCTGAGCATGGGCCGCAGCGCATGCAGGAAGCGGGTGCTGTCGTCCTCCTGGTTTAGGCTGGAGAGCAGCGGGGCGAGTTTCATGACGGTTTGGAGCATATCGCCGTCCAGCCCCAGGCCGGAGAGGGGGTTCCCCTGTGCGGATGCCTGTGGGACGCTGGGCGGCGGGGCAGGCGGAGCGCTTTCTGGCTGCGCTTCCGGCGTCTCTCCCTGCGGCGCACCGAACTGGCTGAGAAGGCTCGCTATGGCTGGATTTTGCAGCAGTTCGCTGATTTTTCCGGTTAAGTCGTCCATCGCGTTCCCTCCTTTCTGGATGTGCCGTGCGGCTTGCGCGGGGACCGGGGGTTCAACCCTTGCCGGTCAGTTTTTTCAAAAGCTCCTGTGCCTGCGGCGTGCTCAGCACGCGGCTGGTGGCTTCCTGATCGTTTAGGATCTGGTTCAGCTTTGCTGTGTCAGCAGGGCTGAGGCTTTTCAATAGGTTGTTGAGCATCTTTGCCTGCTCTGCATTCGGCGGATTGACTGCCATCGTTCGACCACTCCTTTTTTGATGACAAGCGGATATTGCTTGATGGGTCATCAATAATATATGTCGGTATAAGATAGTATATGATACAAATCGGAATGCGGTTCGGCCTGTCCGGGCCCGCCATAAGGGAAGGGAAAGAATTTACATGCGAATTTTAGTAGTATCGGACACCCACAGGGACCAGTATGCGCTGGAACAAGCGGTGCTCCGCCAGCCGAAGGCCGAGGTGGTCATCCATCTGGGCGACGGCGCGGATGAAGCAGAAATGGTCAAAGCAAAATTTCCCGAGAAAACCTTTTTGCAGGTGCGCGGCAACTGCGATTGGGGGTGCGACCTGCCGGTCGATGCGGAGATCACCCTGGAAGGGAAGAAAATTTTTTATACACACGGATATACACATAATGTAAAATACGGATTGTATAATGTGTGCTGCGCGGCCAGGGAGAAAAAGGCCGACATTGTCCTGTTTGGCCATACGCACCAGGCGCTGGCGGAATACGACGATGGATTGTACATCCTGAATCCGGGGAGCTTACACGGCAGCATGGGGACGTATGGGATCATCGACATCACCAAGGCGGGGATTGTGACGAATATCGTCCGCCTTTGAGCGGCGTGGTGCTTGAAAAAAGAGGCCGCCGGAGGGGTGTTTTCCCATGCTTGCAGGCACGGGTGGGGCGCGGTTTTGGAGGCCGCCCGCGCAGAGAGAATTCCACGCTGCAAGCCGGTTGACAGCGGGAAAAACACATGGTACTCTATACATGGATACCAATAAATTCCCGCTGGAGCGGGAACCCTAGATAGAGCTTTACAAATTGAAAGGGGATTAAATGATGAGTGAATACGAGAGATGGCTGGCCCAGAAGTTGGATGACCCCGATTTGACGGCGGAGCTTGAGGCAATCCGCGACCAGCCGGAAGAGATCAACGACCGGTTCTATTGCAACCTGGATTTCGGTACAGCGGGCCTGCGCGGTGTGATCGGCGCGGGCACCAACCGCATGAACGTCTATATTGTGCGCAAGGCCACCCAGGGCCTTGCGGATTATTTGAACGCCCATGTGCGCAACGCGAATGTGGCGATTGCCTACGACAGCCGCATCAAGTCCGATGTATTTGCGAAAGAGACTGCGGCAGTTTTGGCGGCAAACGGCATCCACGCGCACATCTATCCGTGGCTTTCCCCGGTGCCGACCCTCTCCTTTGCAACGCGCTATCTGAAGTGCGATGCGGGCGTCTGCGTGACGGCGAGCCACAACCCCGCGAAATACAACGGCTATAAGGTCTACGGCAGCGACGGCTGCCAGATCACCAGCGAGATGGCGAAGGAGGTCTCCGACGCAATCGCCAAGACGGACGTCTTCGAAGGCGTGAAGCGCATGAGCTTTGAAGACGGCGTAAAGGAAGGCCGCATCAGCTATATTAAGGATGAAGTGATCAACGCCTTCTTGCAGGAGGTGCTGAACCAGAGCGTGATCCCGGAGCCCTGCAAGGGCCTGAAGGTGGTCTATACGCCGCTGAACGGTTCCGGCCGCGTCTGTGTGACGCGCATCCTCGACATGATCGGCGTGGACGATGTGACCGTCGTCCCGGAGCAGGAGATGCCGGACGGCCACTTCACAACCTGCCCGTTCCCGAACCCGGAGGTCAAAGAGGCGTTGCAGAAGGGCTTGGAGCTCTCCCAGAAGGTGCAGGCCGACCTGCTGGTCGCGACCGACCCGGACTGCGACCGCTGCGGCATCGCCGTCAACCAGAACGGCGAATATGTATTGATGAGCGGCAATGAAGTCGGCGTTCTGCTGCTCGACTTCATCGCACAGGCGCGCATCAAAAACGGCAAGATGCCCAAGGACCCGGTGGCGGTCACCACCATCGTCAGCACCGACATGGCGGACGCCGTGGCCAAGGAATACGGCATCGAGATGCGCCGCGTGCTGACGGGCTTTAAATACATCGGCGACCAGATCGCTTCCCTGGAAGCGGCCGGCCACCCGGAGCGCTACATCTTTGGCTTTGAGGAGAGCTATGGCTACCTCTCCGGCGGCTATGTGCGCGACAAGGACGCGGTGGACGCGAGCATGCTGATTTGCCAGATGGCGTACTACTACAAGCAGCAGGGCAAGACCCTGGTCGATGCGATGAACGAACTCTATGCAAAGCATGGCTATTACAAGAACGGCCTGTTGAACTTTGCCTTTGAGGGCGAGGACGGCATGAAGACCATGAACCGCATCATGGACACCCTGCGCGCCAATGCGCCGGCGGAAATCGCGGGCTATCAGGTCTCCGGCTGGTCCGATTACGAGGCGAGCAAGCGCTATGACGGCGGCGCGGAAAGCGAAATCTCCCTGCCGAAGTCCAATGTGCTGGAATACCGGCTGGAGAACGGCAGCAAGGTGATTGTCCGTCCGTCCGGCACGGAGCCGAAGATCAAGATTTACCTCTCCGCCAAGGGTGACGGCCAGGCGGCCTCGGAGGAGATCGTCGGGAAGCTGGAAGCGGCGATCAAGCCGTTGCTCGGCATCTGATGCAAATAGCCGGTTAACAGCGGCCCCTTTGGGGAATGCTGAAAAGAGCGATAGACAAAAATGGGGGCGGATGGGAACCATCCGCCCTTCCTGTTTTCAAGGAGGAATATGCCATGTTAAAACGACTGTTGGACTGCAATACCACGGATCTGGAATCCATGAACAAAGACCAAATCCTGAAATCCATCGCCATGAGCGAGGGACGCATATTGGCATGTGAGACGATCGGCGCGGTGCAGCCCATGCTGGGCAACATCACAAACGCGGAGTTCGTCTGCGCCATGGGCGCGGACGTGGTCATCCTGAACATGTTCGATGTGATCGAGCCCCAAATTTGGGGCCTGCCGAAGGTGGAGCCGAAGGACACCATCCGGGAGATCAAGCGCCTGACCGGGCGCCTGATTGCGGTGAACCTCGAGCCCGCCGAGCAATCCTTCTCCGCGGGTTCGGATGAGGACATCTGGAGCCTGACAAACGGCCGCAGGGCGAGCCTGCAAAACGCCAAGACTGCCGTCTCCATGGGCGCGGACATGATTGTCTTGACGGGCAACCCGGGCATCGGCGTCCAGAACAAAGCGATCACGGCTTCGCTCAAGGCGATTGCGCCGGAGCTGGGCGACAAGGTGATCTTGGTGGCGGGCAAGATGCACGCATCGGGCATCCTCTCCGAGGCGGGGCGCGGAATCATTACCCGCGAGGACATTTCCGAATTTGCCGACGCGGGCGCTGATGTGATCCTCCTGCCCGCGCCGGGGACGGTGCCGGGCGTGACGATGGAGTATATCCGCGAGCTGGTCAGCTATGCGCATTCCCTGGGCCTGTTGACCCTCACCGCGGTGGGGACGTCCCAGGAGGGCGCGGACCAGCAGACCATCCGGCAGATCGCCCTCATGTGTAAGATGACCGGCACCGATATGCACCACCTGGGCGACGCAGGCTATATCGGCATGGCGCTGCCGGAGAACATTATGGCCTATTCGTCCGCGATCAAGGGCATCCGCCACACCTACCGCCGCATGGCGCGCTCCATCAACCGGTAACGCCTATCCCCGGCGGCGGAGCCGGAAGAGTGTTTTAGAGCAAAAAAGAAGAAAACCGCTTCCCGCAGGGCCCGCTCTGGCAGATGGAATCCCGGGAGGTATCCCACGGCGGGTCAAGAGGGCCGCCGCTATGCCGCGCGCGTGAATCCGACCACCCGGCCGTCCCGGTAGGAGAGGGTGCCGTGGTCGCCCACCTGTAAATCCGTATAGAGCGCCTGCCCGGCAAACAGGGAACGGGTCACCCCGCCGATGGAAAACAGGATGATATAGTCCGTTTTCGCATCCGAGGCGCGCGCTGTGCTGGTGCGGCCGGAGGGGGAAACGTTCTTTCCGATCACCACGGCCTGTGCGCGTTTGAGGTTCCGGCGGTTGTTATGTACAACCGTCACAAACGAGAGGACGCTGAAAAGGGCGACGGTTCCCCATAAAATGCAAACAAAGATTCCGAATGGATTCATGGCTTCCCCTCCCGAGGACGTCTGGCGTTTTTGCCGCACGTGGCGGCCGTCTGATAGCGATGGAGTTTGTAGGAAAAGGCGGGACAGGTTCCGCAGCGGAACGGCAGAGGGACAATCCCTGCCGGCCGACGGTTGTACGAAACGAAAATAGGCATCGCTGTTTTTTGCCCAAAATTTTCTTTTGCTCATTAACAACGAAGAATTTTGACAAAAAGGGACACATGTGATAAATTCTCACGCCGAAATGTCCATCGCCTCCTATTCCCATTTATATTGAAAAAAGGGCCGCTCCATGTCTAGGCACGCAGTGCCTTTCGCAGACACACAGTATCTTTCGCGGACACACAGTGTCTTTCGCGGACACACAGTGTCTTTCGCGCCTACGGCGAGGGCTACGCGGGCAGGCGGCTGGGAATTTTGCTTTCTTTCCCGGAAGGGGAAGTCCTGTGGAGAGAAATAGGCATTTTGCAAGGAAGGAGCTGTCCGTCATATGGGCGGATAGGCCGCTTTTCAGTTGACAGGAATGCAATTGCATGAAAGCGCTATCGCCTTTCTCTGTTAGGCCGGGCAATGGTTCGAAAGGAACAGCGCTCCCGGGCGGAAAGACCGTCCGGAAGCGCTGTCCAGATGTGCTCAATTCTTGTAGCCTGCGTTTGGATTGCGGGGCGGGAGTTCCAAAGGGCCGTCGGAAAGGCGGACGGCCTTTGTGAGGAAGCCGCAGCTTTTCCTCATGAATCATTTAAAATGGGGATGGCCTATTTTTACTGATTCCAGGAATAATAATAGATGGCGTTGTCCTGCAAATCGACCATGCCCACGACGATGTTTTGAAACAAGGGGATATCTTGGTCAAAATGCGCATGGTTCAGCACGGCCCCAAATTGCCGGTCCCACGAGGAAAGAATGCAGTAGAATCCCTGCCGGTTCCCACTCTCACGGAAGAGGTCCCTTGCCAGTTCTTTGCCGGGGAGCGAACCGATGGCCTGCACCCGTTGCCGCAAGGCCTGCGCAACGTCCTCCGGCAGCGGGAGGGGCGACCAGCGCGCTATAGCGCCCTGGGAGAGGAATGCATCCCGCTCGCCGGGCGGGAGCGAAAAGGCATAAAGCCGGTATCCGTCGCCCATAGCGCCATAGGCATCTTCTTCGAACAGGACCTCCGTGTGCTCCGGCAGGGCAAGGCCAAAGCTGTCTGAGAAGAAGGAGTAGGGTTTCTCTTCCGGCCGGGTTGTTAGGAAGATGGCTGTTGCCGCAACGATCAACAGAACGAACCCCAAAAGAATTTTAGGATGTGCAAAACATCCGGTTTTGTTGGGCTCCATAGGCAAATCCATCCCAGTAAAATTTTGACAAGGCGAAACTTGCACCCCACAAAGGGACCGCGCTTTTCCGTCCAAATCCTTTATGTGTAGATCGCCGAGCTTTTCGATCAAAAGCGTAAAAGCGTAGAAAGCGGGATGCGTTTATCCAGCAATTGCTGCGGTCAAGGCAATGGGTGTCATATGATCTTGGTATTTGTTCGCCAGCTCTTCGGGCGAGAGTTGCGCTTGCTCCAGATTTCGGTAGTCCTCCCAGAATATTTGGTTATAATCCATATGTGGGAAGGTTATCGTGATTTCTTCCAGTCCCGGCCCTTTTGCAACCGGATATTCCAGAATTACGTCTGCGCAGTAATGTGGCGGGACCACGTTTAAGGATAGATCCGGAGGATTGCTTTTTTGCGTTAGCCCGGTTCCGGTTTGCAGTTGAGCGTGTGAGAAAGCAAAGCTGTAACCAAAGGGTTGATCGGTGGAATTTTGAATGGTGATGGTGGCCGTTAAGCTGTAGTATTGGTCTGCATCTAAAATTTGGCCGTTCCACATAAAATAATAAGCGTCATCCTGCATCACAGGAGCTTTATGGAGGGGTCCCTTCATAGGGAGCAGTTCGGCAACCATTTGATAGGTGATCCCATCGATCGTTACAGATGCTGTTTCATTGTTATTGGCGGCGGGAGCCTGTTCTAAATGGTTCAGGAAGAGGAGAGGGTCAAACTCTGCCACGTCTGACGTCCTTTCATTGCTTGGCCCATTGGAGTTACAGGAGGCTAAGAAGATGAAAAAGGATAGGGATAGTAAGAAAACACAAAACTTTTTCAAGGCGGCCACCCTCCTTTCAGGTTCATTTTTTTCTATATATTAACAACGATCAAGAAAACAAAATGAGGACAAAAACTTTTTATATTACGAAAATGTAATTATTTATAACAAATATAAGATGTTACAATCTATGAGAAAGGACCCATCCCATGACTGAAACACCTCTTTACACGGCTCTAATGGAGCACCGCGCCCTGCACCGCGCGGCCTTCCATACGCCTGGCCACAAAAACAACCCCGCAGCCCTTCCGGACGACCTCTTATCCCTCGATTTTACCGAGCTGCCGGACACCGACAGCCTCTTTGAAGCCGAAGGCCCCATCCTGCGCGCGGAGCAGGCCGCCGCGCGGCTTTTTGGCACAAAGCGGACGTTGTTCTCCGCGGGCGGGTGCTCGCTGTGTATCCAGGCGATGCTGCGCCTGGCCGCGCCGAACGGGGGGAAGATCCTGTGCGGCCGCGTGGTGCACCGCTCCGCGGTGAATGCCATGGCGCTGTTGGGCCTGGAACCCGTCTGGGCGCTTCCGGAGGACCTCGTGGACGCGGTGGCACTGCACCCCGATGTGCGGGCGGCCTATGTGACCAGCCCGAATTATTACGGGGAGTTGGCGGACATCCCCGCGCTTGCCGCGGCGTGCCGGGAGCAGGGAATCCCCCTGCTCGTGGACAATGCCCACGGCGCGCACCTCTTCTTCACGGAGCCCGTCCTGCATCCGATTGCGCTGGGGGCCTCCATGACCGCCTGTTCTGCGCACAAGACGCTCAATGTCATGACCGGCGGCGCATGGTTGAACATCGCGGACGAGCGGTTTGTCCGGGACGCCAAGGGCGCGATGGCGCTGTTTGGTTCCACGAGCCCGTCCTACCCGGTCATGGCCTCGCTAGATTGGTGCCGGGCTTGGCTGGAGGACAACGGGCGGCTGGAATTTTCCCGCCTACAGGCGCGTGTGCGCGAGCTGAAGAAACTGGCGGAGCGCGTGGGGCTGCACGTCCCCGGCATGGGCTGGTGGGAGGACCCGCGCCGGTGGGACCCGACGCGCATCACCTTGGACGTCACCCCGGCGGAGCTGACCGGGCAGGCGGCGGCGGAGCTGCTGCGGTACGCCGGGTGTGAACCGGAATATGCGGACAGCCAATTTGTCGTGCTGATTGCGACGCCGTTTAACACGGAGCGCGACTTTGAGCGCTTGGAAAAGGGCATTCGCCTGTTGGCGGACCGCGAAGCGCGCGCGGCGGTCCCGCTGCCCCGGAGCCTTGGAAACCGCCACACGCCCCATACGGATGGCATGCCCCCCTTGCCGCCCGCACGGATCCCGCTGCGGGACGCCGTGCTCGCCCCCGCTGAGGTGGTCCCGTTGGAAAAGAGCATTGGGCGGATCGCAGCGGACCCCGCGTGCCCCTGCCCGCCCGGCGTACCGGTTGTGATGCCGGGGGAGGAAATTACAAAAGACGCCGTGGACTTTTTGCGCGCCTATGGCTTTTCCTCGCTAAAAGTGTTAAAATACAAATAATGTTTCTTCCACAGGTTCTGAAAGGGAATCCATTCCTAGCCGCTTTGCTGGCGCTGCTCCTGGGCAGATGCCCGCAGGGGGAAGGGGCCTTTCGCGGAGACGGGAAGAGACGGTCCTGTGGGTTCCGCAGGGGCGAGTGCCGCGCTGTTTGTCAAATGGATGCGGCTGGCGCGCCCGTGTATCGAACCAAGTGAATATGGTGCAAACATTGTCATACATAAATGGCCGCCTTTTGCGGCCGACCGAACGGAGGGAGTTTCGATGAAGCTGGTACTTGCAATCGTGAGCAAAGATGATAGCAGCATGGTTTCTTCTGCGCTGACGCAGGAGGGATTCCCCGTCACCAAATTGGCGACCACGGGCGGTTTCCTGATGGCCGGCAATACGACGTTTATCTCCGGCGTGGAGGACGGCCAGGTCGATCAGGTCATCGACATCATCCGCAAACAGAGCAGCCGCCGCACCCAGATTGTCCCCAGCGCATCCACCATGGACGGAGGTATGTATACATCCGTGCCGATCGAGGTCACCGTGGGCGGTGCGACGATCTTTGTGCTGGATGTGGACCGTTTCGAAAAAGTATGAATTTCGAAGGGATTCGCTGTAGCGAGGCGGTCAAGCAGAGCCTTTCCATCGCGTTTCAAGAAGCCCGCCTGCCGCATGCGATCCTCTTAGAAGGCCCGGCAGGTTCGGGGAAATCCGAACTGGCGCGGTGGATTGCAAAGGCGGCGGTCTGCACGGGCGAGGGGGAGCGGCCCTGCGGCCGTTGCCCGGGCTGTATCAAGGCGGCGGCAGGCGCGCACCCGGACATCACCATCGTGGGCGGCGGCACGGCGGCGCGCTCCTTCCATGTGGATACCATCCGGCAGATCCGGGCGGATGCCTACATCAAGCCGAATGAAGCGCCGCTGCGCGTCTTTTTATTGGAGGGCGCGGAGACGATGTCCGAACAGGCGCAGAATGCGCTTTTGAAGGTGTTTGAAGAGCCGCCGGACCGGGTGCTGTTTCTCCTGACCGTGACTTCGGCGGTGAAACTGCTTCCGACGGTCCGCTCGCGGGCGCAGCTCTTCACCCTGGAAGGGGAAGAGCAGGCGGATCCCGCCGATCTGGAGCTTGCTGCGGCCATCTGCCAGGCAATTCCAGCCCCGGGGGAAGCCAAGCTTTTGGAGCTGACCGCACCACTTATCAAGGACAAGGAGCGGTTCCGCCGGATCTTAAAGCAGCTGGTCCTGCTGTTCCGGGACGCGTGCGTCCTGCGGGCAGGCGGGGCGTCCTGCCTGTCGCACCAGCCGGAGGCGGCCGGGGAACTGGCGCACACCTTGACGCGGGATCAATTGATGCGCCTTTTGGAATACGCGCAAAGCGCGCAGAAAGCACAGGACCAAAATGCCAACGCTGCGTTGTTGGTAACGACCTTTTGCGCCCGGATGCGGGCCGCGTCCCACGGGCGGCATGCATAAAAGTTGCACGATCGAATTCGGAAAAGAAAGCCATCGGTTTTGCGGTGGTTGGGAGGTAATCTATGGCCGAGGTAATTGGCGTTCGATTTAAAAATATGGGCAAGGTGTATTACTTTGACCCGGAAGAATATGAGCTGAAAATCGGGGACAACGTGATTGTGGAAACCGCGCGCGGCGTGGAATGCGGCGAGGTTGCCATGGAGCGCAAGGAAATCGCGGAGGAGGACATCGTCCAGCCGCTGAAAAAGCTCATCCGCATCGCAACCCCGGACGACTTGAAAAAGGTCGCGGAAAATGCGATCAAAGAGAAGACCGCGTTCGATATCTGCGTGAAAAAGATCGCGGCGCATAAATTGGAAATGAAGCTGGTGAACGTGGAATACACGTTTGACAACAGCAAGATCTTGTTTTACTTCACAGCGGACGGCCGTGTGGACTTCCGCGAGCTGGTCAAGGACCTGGCGTCCGTGTTCCGCACGCGCATTGAGCTGCGGCAGATCGGCGTGCGCGACGAGGCAAAGATGCTGGGCGGCCTGGGCATCTGCGGCAGGCCGTTCTGCTGCTCGTCGTTCCTGAGCGGGTTCCAGCCGGTCTCCATCAAGATGGCAAAGGAACAGGGGCTATCCCTGAACCCCGTCAAGATCTCCGGCACCTGCGGGCGGCTGATGTGCTGCCTGAAGTATGAGCAGGAGGCGTATGCCGACCTGCTGCGCCGCACCCCGGCGGTCAATTCCATTGTGATGACCCCGGCGGGCAAGGGCGTGGTGGTGGATCAGAACATCATCACCGGAAATTTGCAGGTGCGCCTGGATTCCGCGCCGGAGGCCGCGCCGCAGACCTTCCATGTGAAGCAGGTGAAGCTGCTGCGCGGGAAGGGCGCTGCGGAAAAGAAGGAGACGGACGCGGAGCAGGAGGAAACCGAGGAAGCGCTTGCGCTGGGAGCGGTCCTCGACCCGGTGGAAGAAAAGCCGGAGAAGCCGGAGCGCAAGGAGCGCCCGGTGGAGAAGCGGCCTCAGCGGGAGGCAAATTCGGGCGAGCGCCGCGAACAGCCGCCGAAGGAGCGCGAGAAGCGCCCGCCGCAGCAGGGCGGCAAGGGGTCGGAACGCCGGGAGCGTCCCCCGAAGCGGGAAGGACGCCCGCCGCGCGGCCAAGGCGAACACGCAAAGCAGGCCGGGGAGGGACGGCCCCCGCGCCAGGAGCGCAGCGGGAATGAACGGTCCGGCGGGGCGCCCAGAGGCGCAGGCCGGGCGGAACGCGCCCCCCGCAACAACCAGCAGCGGGAACACCGGGCGGCCGAGAGCCCGAAGGTCCCAGCAGCGGAGCATGCTCCAAGTGCGCAGGCCGGTGCGGTGCAACCGCCGGAAACATCCGAATAAAACGATGGGCGGCTTTATGCATTTGCAAAGCCGCCCTGATTTTTATAGGTTTGGAGCGGATGGGGAACATCTATTTTGTGGTGTTTCAGGCGCGAAACGCGCCCGCCGGACGGGGCGGAAAAACGCAATCCGCCGTTTTTCCCAAGGCCCGGTGCTTCCGGGACGGGATTCGCCGGAAAACGGCAGTACCCTCCTGCTTATCCAATGAAAATTTTCCCAGACATCCAATAAACTGTTGCTTTTTTGGTATTCTGTGATAAAATAAGCTTGTAAAACTTAATGGAGGTGTTACCTTTGGCATACGCAATTAGTGATGAATGCATTTCCTGCGGCGCATGTGCAGCAGGCTGCCCTGTTAACGCAATCTCCGAGGGAGACGGCAAGTTCGTGATCGATCCCGACACCTGCACCGAGTGCGGCGCATGTGCAGAAGTTTGCCCGGTTGGCGCTCCTGCTCAGGCATAATTCATTCGTCGGAAAGCTGAAAGGCGAAGCGTCTGTGCGCTTCGCCTTTTTTGCGTCTGTCCGGAAGGGTTCTGCTGCTGTGTAAAGAGGCGCGCAGCGGGAACACATCCTCGGAAATCGCCGTATTTGGAAAGGAGGGCCTTCCCTTGGCCACCACATATCCCCGTTGGGAACCCCTCTCCCCGCAGGTCTCTGTATTGGTCTCCTCGACGCACCGCTTTAACACCGATACGGTCCTGCTCGCATGGTTTTCCGCGCCGCGGAAAGGGGAGATCTGTGCGGACTTTGGCACCGGCTGTGGAACGATCCCCCTGCTCTGGTGCGCAAAAGCCCAGGCCGGCGAGGGCGCGATGCCGGGAAAGGTCTACGCGGTGGAGCTACAGGCCGACGCCTGTGCCTTGGCGCTGCGCTCTGTGGAGAGAAACCAACTAGAAAATACAATTTGTATTATAAATAACGATATAAACAATTTGCAATATTTACATCCCCCGCGCGGGCTCGACCTGGTGGCCTGCAACCCTCCCTATAAGCCGGAGGGGACGGGCATCAAAAATCCGCAGGAGGGCCTTTCCATTGCGCGGCATGAGGGGGCCTGCACCTTTGCAGAGATCGCGGCGGCCGCGGCGCGTCAGCTCCGCTGGGGCGGGCGGTTCTGCTGCTGCCTGCGCCCGGAGCGGCTTGCCGGCGCAATGGAGGCGCTCCGGCGCGCCGGTTTGGAGCCGAAACGGTTGCGCTTTGTCCAGCAGCGGCCGGACAAGGCCCCCTTTTTGTTCCTTTTGCAGGCGGCGCGCGGGGGGAACCCCGGGCTGCGTGTGGAGCCGGTTCTCTTTGTGGAGGATGGGAAAGGCCACTTTTCCCAGGAGATGTTGCAGATTTATGGTTCGTATAAGGAGGGGCATGTATGACGGGAACACTCTATGTGGTCGGCACGCCGATCGGCAACCTTTCGGATTTTTCCCCCCGCGCGGTGGAGACGCTGGAAGCCGTGGACTTCATCGCGGCGGAGGACACGCGCGTCACCCTGAAGCTGCTGAACCACTTCGGCGTCAAAAAGCCGTTGGTCAGCTATTTTGAGCACAACAAGCGCGACCACGGAGAGAAGATCTTGGCGCGCCTGGAGGCGGGGGAAAACTGCGCGCTGGTGTCGGACGCAGGGATGCCCGCCATCTCCGACCCCGGAGAACTGCTGGTGGCGCAGTGTGCGGAGCGCGGGATCCCGGTGCTGGTGGTGCCCGGGCCCAGCGCGGTGGTTTCCGCGCTGGCGGTCTCCGGCCTTCCGACCGGGCGCTTTACCTTTGAGGGCTTTTTGAGCGTCAATAAAAAGAGCCGCCGGGACCATCTGGACGAAGTCAAGGACGAGCGCCGCACCATGATCTTTTACGAGGCGCCGCACAAGCTCTACGCCACCCTGCGCGACATGTTGGACGCCTGGGGAGACCGCCGCATCGCAATCGTGCGGGAGTTGACGAAGATTCACGAGGAGGTTATCCGAACGACCCTGTCCGAGGCGGTGCGGCGCAGCAAGGACGACCCGTTTAAAGGGGAGATTGTGCTGGTGATCGAGGGGGCAACCGCACCGGCGGCCGAAGCCTATACCTTGGAGGAGGCGGTCGCCCTTGCAAAGGAAAAGCTGGAGCAGGGCCTGGCGCCGTCCGAGGCGGCAAAACAGGCCGCGGCGGAGAGCGGCCTGGCCAAGCGCGACATCTACCGCGCAATCTTGCACGACGGGGGCGGCGCGGATGACTGAGATTGTCAAAGTGGAGGAATCCCATAAGGCGGATTATATGGCGCTGTTCCTGCTGGCCGACCCCAGCGAGGAGATGGTGGCCAAGTATCTCGGCCGCGGCGACGTGTATGTGCTCTTTGCGGACGGCGCCCCTGCCTGTGTTGCCGTAGTGACGGACTACGGCCCCGGCACGTGCGAGCTGAAAAATTTGGCGACGGATGAAGCGCTGCAAAACCGCGGCTATGCGGGACAAATGCTGCGGTATCTGTTTGCCGTTTGTGCGGACCGCTATAAAGCGATGTATGTCGGCACGTCGGTACAGATGATCCCCTTTTATGAGCGGTTCGGGTTTGTCCCTTCGCACCGGGTGGAGAACTTCTTCGTGGATTTTTATCCGGAACCGATCTTCGAGAACGGCGTGCAATGTGTGGATATGGAGTATTTAAAGCGGAGGCTCTAAGGGAAGGGCACAGAAGGTCAATGGTCCGTTTGAAATGCGCGGCCGCAGACCCCTTCCTATGGGAGCTATTTACCAGCTTCAATGGGCGCTTTCCCTATGGAATAACGGAGGAACAAGGGCCGTATATTGCAGGGGGATTGCTTTGGGGATGAAGGATGCCGTGCATTTGTAGCGGGGGTAAAGAGGTGCTTCGTTTTTCCCTTTATAATCGATTTTTGTCATATTGACAGGCGTTGCTTAAAAAAATTGGATAATTTTACAGAAAATAACTGATTTCTTCATTGATTCCATCGGAATATCCATGTATAATAGTTGGTAAGAGATGGCAAACTATCTATGTCCCGAAGGCAGTTGCAATCAGGCCCGCGCGCGAGACGGGGCTGAAATATATTGGGTACTTAGACAGGAGGAAAAAGCAATGGAATTAAAAGGAAGCAGAACCGAAGCAAATTTGATGGCGGCATTTGCGGGGGAATCCCAGGCCCGCAATAAGTACACCTTCTATGCGTCCAAGGCCAGGAAAGAGGGCTACGAGCAGATCGCAGCTATTTTTGAGGAGACGGCGCGCAACGAGAAGGAGCACGCGGAATTGTGGTTCAAAGCCCTGCACGACGGCGGGATCGGCACAACCCTGGAGAACCTGGAAGACGCCGCGGCCGGCGAGAACTACGAATGGACCGAGATGTATAAGAATTTCGCGGACATTGCGGAGGAAGAGGGCTTCACCGCCCTGGCTGCACAGATGCGTTTGGTTGCGGGCATCGAGAAGGCCCACGAGGAGCGCTACCGCAAGCTGGCACAGAACATCAAAGAGGATATTGTCTTTAAGGCCGGCGAGGAGACCATATGGGTCTGCCGCAATTGTGGCTATATCCACATTGGCAAGTCCGCCCCGGCGGTATGCCCGGCTTGTAAACATCCGCAGGCCTATTTCGAGCGCCGCGCGGTCAACTATTGATGGATTGAATAAAGAAGGAAGCCGCCCCATGTCGTCACATGGGGCGGCTTTTGTAATCGGAAAAATCGTGTTTCGTATGGCGCCAGACGCATGAGGGGATAACCTGCGGAGGAAACGCCGTGGAGCGCAATGGTAGGGAGAAATCCAGAAGGCGCGCGGGGGCTTCCCCATGGGACAGGGCCAGCGCCTCTTGGACGCGGTCCAGACGGCCATGAACCGCCATTTCCCTCTATCATCATTAAAAAGGTATCAATTGGCATGAGTGTCAATTTATAGCAGCGGCTCTTTGCGTATTTTGCAAATTATAATTGACATAGATATACTACAATTACATCGAGGGTGTGATGTGTAGTGTATGATTTTGGCCTAAGGCTGAAACAGCTACGGGAAAAGCACAATTTGTCGCAATCGCAGGTGGCCAAAAGACTGGGAATCACCAGAGCTGCAATTTCCAGTTACGAAAACAACATTTCTCTCCCTTCTGTCAATGTGCTCGCAGAGCTGGCCTTGCTGTACCGGGTCTCTACCGACTACCTGCTTGGGTTGGACAACCGTACGGCTATCGTTTTAGAGGATCTTACGCCGCGCCAAAGCGCTGTGATACAAGAAGTGATGGATACGCTTGTCACAGAATTCAAACTCTCCAATCGGGAACGATCGATTAAAAGACAAACGTAGATCGATATCCCTACGAGCCCATCGCAACCACGCGGACCACAGATCCATTGAATAAAACACAGAATCCGACTGGAACATTTGGAGGCACATCCCGTAAGACAGGTAGGCACCAAATGTTTTCCTCACCAGTCGGATTCATTCCTATGCTTTTACCGGCGAGAAAGCCCCGCGCGGAAGGGCCTCGGGCGGGCGCTTATCCCCTGGGTTCATTCCAAGGCTTTCAGCGTCTACGGATAAAAGCACAATTTAGTTTATCGCCGTCGATGTTTTGACGCAAGATGCGGCAAAATTTGCGGCAGAAAATTGGGAAGAAAATGTATATATAATCGATATGCGGCGGATTGTAGTCTTTTTTTTTAAGAAACAATAGGTGAATTATTTTCACCTAATTTCTGCACGCTTATACATAAAATTGTTCATAAAAATACAAGGAAAAGGCGCCGGGGAGGCCCTGCCGCATTATTCCATCCAAGGGAATAGGAAGAATTTGGTCAGGGCAAGAAGCTCCCTGCCATAGCTGGCGGAAAGTAGATACCACGGCGTTTTTGCAGGGAAGGCATATGCGGTGATCCCCTGCTGCTGTGCAAGTTGCAGCGCACGGAACATGTGGTACCGTTCTGTCACCAGGATACAGGTTGGGTCAAGGCCCTCCGCCTCGATGACCCTGCGGGAATTGGCAAGGTTTTCGTTTGTGTTGGTACTCTGGTCTTCCAAATAGATGCGGCCGGAAGAAATGCCATGCTGTTCCAGGCCGCTGCGGATGGCCTCGGCTTCGGATATCCATTCCCCGTCGCCCTGCCCCCCGCTGGCGATCGCCACGGCATCCGGGTGGGAATGCAGGTATTCCGCTGCGGCGTCAATGCGCGCCTGCAACGCCGCGCTGCCCACCTTGCAGCCTAAAATAACAACCGTCCCGCTGCCGGAGGGCGAAGGCGTGGGCCACAGCATGCAGCCGGTCAAAAAAGCTGCCCAAGCGAAGCACACCGCTAAGATGCCCCAGCAGGACCGCCGCAGGACGCGCAGGAGTTTTGCATGTTTTGCCTGCTCCATACGGCTGCGCAAGGGGACATACCAAATGCCTCCGGCTATCAGGAAGAGGCTGAACAGGATTCCCCCGCCGTTCCCCACATGGAATACGCCCCAAAAAAGCGGGATGCAAAACCATATGAACAATCCTGCCCCGGCACAGAGGGCGAGGACGCTGGTGATTTTTTCTTTGTGTGTCCGTTTCATATGGGAAACCTCCTTTGATCGAAAAAGCCGCTGGGATTATCCCGGCGGCTTTCATTATAGCATTTTTTGATAGGACGCGGCCCTTTTTAAAGCAACGCTGTCCAGGTGGCCTGTGTTTTAAAGGGAATAGGCACCTATTGCACAGCGGTTTAGAGGCTCCGGTTGCATACAAAGGAAGAGCCTCGTTTGGATGCCGCCTTTGTGTATGCTGGCCCTATCCGATTGTGGCGCCGCACCGGTGTGGGGAACCTCTTCCGGCATGTGGGGATTGCCGTAAAAAAGATGCGGGTTTCTATATGGCGTCCCAAGCGGCAGAGGGTTTATAACCCCTCTGCGTATTCGCCGCTCAGCGGCATGCGGAAGGTCTGCCAATAGACGCCGCCGGTTTCTCCATCGCTCATAAAATAAAGGGATTCTTCGGTCAGGCAAAGGTTCTCGGAGGTGCCCGTCGCGGGCAGGACCTGGGTGATCGATTCTTGAACGGCGTCTTCCTCCAGCGCCCGCAAGTTTACACAGTAGAGCCGGCGGTTGGTAGAGAGGTACATAGTGCCGTCCGCTACAGCAAACGATTCCACATCGGGGAAAATGGCCGGGGCGTTGATGATGGAGCCGTCGGGCTGTGTACGGTACTGGGACAGCACCAGGTCGGAGACGGTGAACAGGACGGCGTCGGCCCCGTCCGGCGTGGCACGGTGGATATTTCCGTTTTCCGCGTAGTAGAGCGCGGAACCGTCCAATATATAGGGCTGGCTGGCGTCCGAATCGTTGGAAAAGAGGAAATCCGGCTCGCCGCCGTCGTGGTACATGGCGATTTTGGGGCTCCCATCCGGGGAACTCTCGTCCGCCTGTACAAAATAGTACAACTTGCCGCCGTCCCACTGGATGTCCAGCAGGTTGCCGCCTACACGTGGAAGCAGCGTTTCCTCGCTAACATTGGAACCGTCCGTTACGGGGCGCGTTTCACGCTGGTAGATCTCCCCGCCGCGGATATAGTAGAGGAATTCGTCCGTGACGATTAAGTCGCTGTGGGGCTGCTTCTCAACGGAGATGGGGATGGTCAGGTTCCATTTGGCCGGGAGGCAGTAGATCCCGCCGTCCAGCTGGTTGATGAAATACAGGTCCCCGTTCAGGATGTTCAGGGAAAGGCACGGGCCGTCGGTCAGCGCGGTCTGCGTATTGTGTACCGAATCCCAACGGTAAATGCGGTTGTTGTCCACAGCGTTGATGTAGTAGACGCTCCCGTCGCCGCCGTCCACCGCAATGCCGCCGTTTGCAAGGTTGCTATTGGTATTCCCAACAGAGGAGGCCTCCTCCGGAATGACGTCCGCGCTGTTTTTTTCCTCCGGCTGGATGTCATAGAGGAATTGGGCGAGTCCCTGGGCGCATGTGGGGAGGTCGGCATACAGGATGCCGCCGTCCACAGCCTGTCCCGTGAAATCCATGGGGACTTGGCAGATTTCAGGCACGGTGGCAAGGGCGTCCGGAAGGTCCTTCAGTATGCTGGAGAGGTCGGTTTCAGAGATGTCGGTCTCAAGCAGCGGCGCGAGATCCGCCGCGAGTGCGTCCGGTTCGGACTCCTGTGTTTGCTGCATCAGCGTCAGCAGGACGACTTCGTGATTGCCCATATTGCTATCGGATCCCTCCCAAAGCTGTAAGGCGGCGAAGATTTCTTCCCCGCTTAGAACAGTGGGGCCGGCGGCAACTTCCCCATCGACGCCGGACGTTTCGGAGAGAGCGGCGCTGATTTCCACGGCGGCCGACATCGGAACCCCGCCGATCCGGTCGATGGCCTCCACCGCCTGGGGATAACCGGCGCGCACATAGCCGTCGATTGCCACGCCGAACGTCTCTTCCACAGCGGTACACAGCAGGGCGCCGCTCCCGGGTTCCGCGCCGACCTCCCCAATGGGCTGTTCCCCGGAGACCGGCACCTGGATGGCCAGCCCCGGGGCAAAATCGACCAGGCGGAGGGCCTGGCCGGTATTATCAAATGAAAGGAGCATCACGCTGCTCGCGGAGGAATCCTCCGCCCCGACCCAAAGCAGGATGTTGACGATCTGGGCGTCGCGGTATAGGCCGTCTTCACCGCGGATCACACCTGTCTGCTGTACATTGCTGCCATAGACAAAGGCGATCAATTCCTGGGCCATTGCGCTGAGATCGTCTGTGGCGCCGCCACCGGCGTCTGGGTCGTCGGCGGGGACCGTGTGGGTGGAGAGGAAATTTCCCGGGAAAGATTCCAGTTCGGAGGCAAATTCCATTGCGGTCGGCAAGCTCAGGTTGGTCCGCACTTTGGGCAGGAGTGCCCCCAAGAACTCAGAGGCGCTGGAGGGATCGTTCCAAATCTGCCGGAGCAGGGATTCCGCCAGTTTCTGCTGCCGGATCATGCGGTCGTAGTCCGTGCCCATGCGCACCCGCGTAAAAAAGAGCGCCTGCGAGCCGGTCAGTGTGTGTTCCCCAGCGGTAAAACCGCCCTCTAGGAAGCTGTCCTGCGAGCTGCTCAGTGCAAAATAGGCGGCTTCCCCTTCGGAGAGTTCCATGGTCAGCCCGCCAATGGCGTTGATGGCCGCTTCCATGTCGCTGGCATCGATCCAGAGATAGCCATCCACGGCTAGGCCGAAATTCTGCTGGATCAACGAGACCGCCTCGTCCCCGTTTTTTTCGGTTTGGAAGAGGGCGGAAAGCGCTTGTTCCCGGTCATCCGAGGTTTTGACCCGCAAGCTGGGAAGGAAGCTGCTGAGCTTGAAGCCGCCGCCCCGCTGGTCCACGGAGACGAGCATCAGGGCGTTGCCATCTCCGCCGTCGTCCGTACAAAGGCATAGGATGTTGGTGATTTCACTGTCGCGGTAGAGGCCGTCACTGCCTAAGATTACCCCTTCGTTGGCAGTGGGCGCGCTGGAAACCGTCTCAATGGGCTGTAAAACGCGCTTTATGGTGGGCACGCCCAGGCCAAAGAGGAGAATCAGGCAGGCGGCCAGTGCAACGGGGACCATCCAGCGCGGCCGTGTGCGCCGGGGTTCCTGCTGTTCTTCTAGGGTGCGGACCAGGCGGTCGCGGAATGCTGGATCCGCGTTTAACTTACGATAGGCGGATTGGTATTCCTGTTTCATACGATTTCCTCCTTCAAGGCTTTTGCCAGCAGCGCACGCGCACGGCTGAGACGGGACGAAACCGTATTAGGCCGGCTGTGCAGGATCTCTGCAATCTCTTTGGTGGAATAACCCTCGAAATAGTATAAGTGGACCACCGCGCGGTATTTGGCAGGCAGGGCGGCAACCGCGGAGACCACTTCAAGTTCCGCGTTGTCCAGCGCTGGAATGCCCTCGTCCAAATCCGCCCGTTTTCGAAACCATGCGGAAGCCAGGTGGTTTTTACAGTGGTTGACCGTCACGCGGAGCAGCCAGGCCTTTTCGTGCTCCTCGCTTTGAAAGATCGGTGCTTTTTCCATATATTTTAAGAGGACCTCCTGTACGGTGTCCTCGGCTTCCGCCCGGTTGTTCAGTTGGGAATATGCTACGCGCAGCAGCATGGTGGCGTATTCGTTCACCACGCGCTCAATTTCTGCGTTTGTGCGCACGTCCTTCACCCCTCTCACTTATAATACCACGAAGGAAGGGGTTTCCTTGCAGGCGTGGGAAAATTTGCAGGCACGCCGTGTGTTTTTGTGAATCTCTGGTTAGGGTTCGCCAGAGGAAGCAATCACTTACAAGAGTATATGTTTTCCGCAGGAAGCCCTGCGGAAGGAAAAACAAACCGCTGCGGAAGAGGGTTCCGCAGCGGTTCGTTTTGTATGCATGAATTTGTTTGCGTAATCCCGTGATTATATGTGGAGCGTCCTTGGGATTATGTAAAATGTTTTCTGGCCGCTTCTGCAATTGTGCGTGAAAAATCATCACGATCTAAATTTGTTTCCTTAACATTGTCCCTAAAACAAAAAAGCCATCGTTATTATAGATAAAAGGGAAAAGGGGGAATTCCTGTGAGCAGGCGCGCATGGCTTTCATCCTTGGCAATGTTTGTTTTGGCAGCGGTCATTTTTTCCGCATGCAGCCAAAAAATGCAAACGAGGAGTATCTATGCAGACACACTCTTCGATGCGGGTTCCCTGGAAGAGCTGGAAGACCATGCCAAGTACATCGTGCAGGGTAAATTTCAAGATGATGCAACTGAAGATTTGCAAAGCGAAGCCGGGATTGTTCTCTACGGCGCAACGGTTTCCTCGTTTGAAATTACCAAAGTGTATAAGGGCGATTTCGAAGTGGGCGACGTCATCAAGATTGCCGAGCAGTATTATGTGGAAGAGCAGGATGGTCAACAGACGTTGGTCCATTATGGAAACTATATGCCGTCGGATGTAGGGCGCGAATACCTGATGTTCTTTGATAATCCTCCGGAAAACAGCGAGCGGTGGAAAGATACGTACACACCGCTGTGCCTGGATCGGGGGCGGTATCCAGTGATAAACGCCAAAACGCGGTCGGTGGCCGGCGTGGACAATATGACCAACGAAGGACTGAACCTCGATACAGGGGATTCGTCCCTCTACCGGCAGTTTTACAAAGACGTGATTGAGAAATACATGAACGGATGATGGACTCCGCCGGTATCTCAGGAGGAACGCCGGCGCGAGCCCGCTTTAAAGGGGCTTTCCAGCACCCGCCCCGTCTGGACGTCCCGGTAGAGTGTGACCCGTTCGCCGGGCCGATAGGGCCGGCGGCCCATGCCGATTTCCATGCGGTAGGTCCGCCCGCCCCAGAAACAGAGATAGACGGGGACGTTGACGCGGTTGTTCTCAGCGTCCTCCCGGCGGACATATCCCTGGAACATCGCCGGAACGGGTTGGATGCTCCCGTTGGCTAGCCGCTTCCGGAAATCCCTTCGGTGCCGGATGGTGGAGAAAACGGCGGCAAACAGGAAGCCGCCCAGGGTGACTAGGATAACAGCCGCCGCCATTGCCGGGCTGTCGCTCAAATACGCAGAGGCGCTTCCGGCGATGGACAAAAGTGACAGCGCCACGCCGTAAAGAAGCGTCAGGCATGACGTGGGGCGGCCGGTTGGGACTTCCCGCAGCCGGTCGCTTTTTGCATCGTACCGCATATTCTGCCGCTGCCCGATGGGTGGCGGCAGAATGTTTTTCCGGGGGCCTACAGGACGTTCCAGAATTCGCCCCTGCCAGGGGAACACATAGAGGATGGTCACATCCGGATGGATGTCGGGGATGGAGCCGTCCATTTCGACCCGCCGCACAGTGGCCTGGACCGTTTCACCGCGGGTTGCCCGCCGGAAAAAGGACCGTGCAATTAGCAGCACGGCCAGGAAGATCACCAGGCATACCGCCGCTGGCAGTAGTTTGAGTAGGGAACGTTCCGGCATCGCGCCGCCTCCTATCGAAAAGTTCCATCTTACTATATACCGCTTACACCGCGGCTGCCACCGCACCCATGTAAAATTCCGGTAAAATTTTGGATGGGTTCCGTTTGCAGTATGGGAGGGAGCCATATAAAAGCTGCATAGAAAGAGCCGAGGCGTTTCAAATTTTCTAAATCAGGTGTAGAAGATACGGAATGTGCAGGAAGGGGCGGTTTCCTGAAAAAGCAGGGGGATCCAAGGCAATCCAGCGCAGGAGAGGGCAAAAGGCGCGCGTTTTCCTGGCCAAGAAGAGTGTGCGAGGACTGCGCTGGCGGGCCCCGCTTCCTGCGCATATGAGCGCGGGGCACTTCCTGAAAGATTTCCCATGCCCAGTTGCATTTTCCAGTAAGAATCCTTCGCCCTTTCTCTTGACGGAAAAACGGAACGATACTATAATAAGTTAAATAATAAAAGCGACAAGAAACGCGGTCTCCGCCGCCGGAAACCGACCGGCGTTGGATGCGGTTTAATGGAGAAGGAGTGGCCCTATGATTAGCGGAGCGGAAATCATGGTGAAATGCCTGCAAAACGAAGGCGTTTCCCATTTGTTCGGTTATCCGGGCGCAGCGATCTGCCCATTTTATGATTATATTACAAAAACGGACATCAAACATATCTTGGTGCGGCAGGAACAGAATGCCGCGCATATGGCCAGCGGCTATGCCCGCGCGAGCGGCAAGCCCGGCGTCTGCGTCGCGACCTCCGGCCCCGGCGCAACCAACCTGATCACCGGCATTGCGACGGCATATATGGATTCCATCCCCCTGATCGCGATCACCGGCCAGGTGAACTCCTGGCTGCTGGGCCGCGATGTGTTCCAGGAGGCGGACATCACCGGCGCGTGCCAGCCCTTTACGAAGCATTCGTATCTGGTCAAGGATGCGGCGAACCTGCCCCGCATCTTTAAGGAGGCGTTCCACATCGCAACCACGGGCCGCCCGGGCCCGGTGCTGATCGACGTCCCCACGGACATCCAATTGCAGGAGGTGGAGTCGTTCCACTATCCCGCCAAGGCGGACATCATCGGCTATAAGCCCCGCACGCAGGGGCATCCCATGCAGATCAAGAAGGCGTTGCAGGCCATCAAAGAGGCGGAGCGCCCGATCATCTGCTGCGGCGGCGGCGTGGTCTTGGCCGGCGCGCGCGAAGAGATGATCGCGTTTGCCCGCAACAGCGGCATCCCTGTGGCCGCCACAATGATGGGTATCGGCGTTATGCCGATGGATAGCCCCTATTATCTGGGGATGATCGGTTCCCATGGGCGCACCAGCGCCAACAAGGCCATGAGCGAAGCCGACCTTGTGATCCTGTGCGGCGCGCGGGTGGGCGACCGCGCGGTCGCTGCGCCGGAGAGCCTGGCGGAGAAGGCAAAGATCATCCATATCGACATCGACCCGGCGGAGATCGGCAAAAATATGACCGCCCATATCCCGATTGTGGGCGATATCCGTTTGGTGCTCTCCGAATTGGCGGCCAAAGTGGAAAACAACGTGTCGCAGGACTGGATTGACCGGGTGTTCGGCCTAAAGGCGAAGTACCCGCCGCGCGGCGAGGCGCGCGAGGACTGCGTGGAACCGCGCGTGTTTATCCGCGACCTGTCCGCCATGATGAAGGAAGACGCCATCCTGACCGCGGACGTCGGCCAGAACCAGATCTGGGCGGCGCGCAATTTCAACGTGAAGGAAGGGCGGTTCCTGACCTCCGGCGGCCTTGGCACCATGGGTTATTCGGTGCCCGCGGCCATCGGCGCGAAGATTGCCAAACCCCACCGTCAGGTTGTAGCGGTCTGCGGCGACGGGTCATTCCAGATGTGCATGTGCGAGCTGGGCACCCTGATCCAAAACGGCGTGGACATTAAGATTATTATTATGGAAAACCAGCGCCTCGGCATGGTGCGAGAGTTCCAGGACCGGCTCTACGGCTGCCGCCATATTGGGACCGTCTTGGAACACGGCAACCCGGACTTCGTCAAGCTTGCGGAGTCCTACGGCATCGAGGCGGCCCGTGCGGAGAACAACGCACAGGCCAAGGAGTTGGCGCAGCATATGTTGCAGAGCAACAAGGCGTTTATCCTGGTGTGCAGCGTCGATCCGGAAATACCGTCCATATAGGGAGGGAGCGCCATGCAATATACCATTTCGATTCTGGTAGAGAACCAGCCCGGCGTGCTGTATAAGGTTTCCGGCCTGTTTGCACGCCGCGGATTCAACATAGACAGCCTCGCCGTCGGCGAGACAGAGGACCATACCATCTCCCGCATCACCATCGTCGTCAACGGCGACGAGCACATTGTGGAGCAGGTGGAAAAGCAGCTGAACAAGGTGATCCAGGTCATCAAGGTGCGCGTGCTCCAGCCGGGTTCGTTCTATAGCTGCTATCTCTCGCTCATCAAGGTGAGCAGCAATGCGCAGCAGCGCGCGGACATTATGAAGATCGCGGAGCTCATGAACGCGCAGATCGTGGACGTTGCCACGGACTGCCTGACCCTGCAATTCACGGACAGCGTGGAGCGCACGGAAACGCTGATCAGCCTGCTCAAGCCCTACGGCATCAAGGAGATTGTGCGCGCGGGTGCGCTTGCAATTGAAAAGGGGTCCGCTGTGGCCCGCCGCAAGGGGAATTAATCGTTTGATAGTCTGCCAGGCCAAATCCGGCCTGTTCCAAACTTCTGCCGGGAAACCATCCCCTGGCAGCCAAATAAATTTATTGCCGGCGAACGGCAAGGAGGAAATGTATTATGCCAAAGATCTATTATGAAGCCGATTGTGACATCAACGTTCTGAAGGGCAAAAAAGTTGCGATTATCGGTTATGGCAGCCAGGGCCATGCACATGCGCTGAACCTGAAGGAGAGCGGCGTCGACGTCGTCGTTGGCCTGTATGAGGGCAGCAAGAGCCGCGCGAGAGCGGAAAAAGCTGGCTTGACCGTTATGACCGTTCCGGAGGCGACCAAGGCGTCCGACATCATCATGATCCTGATCCCGGACGAGCGCCAGGCGGATATGTATAAGAAGGACATCGAGCCGTACCTGACCGAGGGCAAGGCCATTGCATTTGCACACGGCTTCAACATCCATTTCGGCCAGATCGTGCCGCCGAAGGATGTCGATGTGTTCATGATCGCTCCGAAGGCGCCGGGCCACACGGTCCGCAGCGAGTTCCAGGAGGGCAAGGGCACGCCGTGCCTCGTGGCGGTGTATCAGGATGCTTCCGGCCACTGCCTCGACATCGCGCTGGCATACGGCGCAGGCCTGGGCGGCGCGCGTGCGGCCATCATGGAGACCACCTTCAAGATTGAGACCGAGACCGACCTGTTCGGCGAGCAGTGCGTGCTCTGCGGCGGCGTGACCGCCCTGATGAAGGCTGGCTTCGAGACGCTGGTCGAGGCGGGCTATGCGCCGGAGAACGCATACTTCGAGTGCATCCATGAGATGAAGCTGATCGTCGACCTGATCTACAGCGGCGGCTTCTCCATGATGCGTTATTCCATCTCCGACACCGCTGAGTATGGCGACTACGAGATTGGCAAGCGCATCATCACCGAGGACACCAAGAAAGAGATGAAGAAGGTCCTCTCCGAGATTCAGGACGGCACCTTCGCAAGCCGTTGGATCGCCGAGAACAAGAACGGCCGTGCGCACTTCAATGCATGCCGCCGCATCGAGGCTTCCCATCAGCTCGAAGAGGTCGGCAAGGAGCTCCGCAAGATGTACTCTTGGAACAACGAGAACAAGTACGCCGACTAATAATAGCGGCCGGCCCCAAGTTTTCTGCGGAAAACAGGCGGGGCGTTGGCTGGACAGGAAGGACCGGCTCCCGGTTTCCGCTGCGCTTGCGGCTTGAAGCGAGGGTGGGTCTGCTGTCCGCTATTGTATAGGACGATCGTTGTTGTATCCATATAAGAAAACGCCAGCTGGTTCCATGCAGAGTGTGGAACCAGCTGGCGCTTTGCTTTTGGGGAGGGGTGCCCTATGCGGATGAAAGGTATCGTTTCACAAAATGTAATTTAAATAGTATAAACAGTCATTTTTGTCAGCACATGGGATTGTGGTAAGAAAAAATCACACCGCTATATGTCGCACAAATCTAAAGTAAGATAAAAATTTTTTAAAAATTTTAGATAATTTTATTTAAGCTATTGCTATTTGTTGATTTCTTATTATATACTATATATGGGTTGATTTACTTCATTAGTAAACGAAATAAAGGAGAAATCTGAATGAAAAATCCAAAAGGGCATCTGGCCGATCGTATCTCTCCACTTGGAGATATTGTAGATTGTGTGCGCCGAGCATGGCCAGAGGGGATCGGGCGAGCTGGAATTGCAGAGTCTTTAGGAATCTCTTGGCAGATTGCGGATAAGCATATCAATAAACTTGTAGCGGAAGGCATTCTTAAACAAGATAACAAGAGTTATTTTATTGATAAAGATATTGCAAGCTTTCTTGGTATTGCAATTGGCCGAAGAAATGTGAAAGTTGTAATTGTTAATTTTGCATTTAAACCCTTTAGCAAAGAAAAATTGACCAAGTTTCATTTAGAAGGTTTGTTGGAAGGCGAAGTTACAAACGCAGAATCTGCAACAAAAGAATATATTATCTGCTATGATACTCCAACGACCATCGAAGAAATGAGCGACTTGCTAAATAGAATCATGGGGATTGTATTGGAAAGCCATGAAAAATATGACTTGAATTTGGGAGGCATTGGTATTGCCTTTACAGGAGCCGTAGAGAGCGACAAATCAATTGTGACAGCCTGTCATACAATTAGTTATCTAGCAGGCCGCTCCATAGACGATCTTATTTCCGGGATATATTTGGATAAATTAAAACAGGAAGATATTCCTTTGGTAGTCGATCACAATGCGAAAGCGTGTCTCATTCATCAACGTGAAGCATTATACCATGCGGCAGACCCTTCCCATAAAGTTTTAGCAGGAAAACCTAATATTGCCGTTGTGTATATGGGCACTGGTATCAGCGCGGGATTTTCGTTCAACGGAAAAATGTATCGAGGCTGTAAAGGATACTCGGGTGAAATTGGTCATATTCCTTCCCCTCGTTTTCATGTAGAAGATGACGATTATGCACTCGCACAAGCAGATCTAGACCGATATTTGGATTGCACGTGTGGAAGGAAAGGCTGTTTTGAAGATGTCTTGAAGAAAAGCGTCTTTTTCTATAACGAAAAAGGGATTAAAGCCGGAAAATCAAACGACGATATTCTCTCGGATGAACGGTTAAAAAACCTATATGAAGAGGAACGGCCTCGTTATGAATGCCTGAAGAAATATATTGGCTTTTTGATCGGCGTGCTTCTTAATACGCTTAGTCCGGATGTTCTGATTTTTGCCGGTCGTCTGTTCAATTTGACACAAAATTTGAAAAATGAATTAAAAGTCTGTGCTGGTTTAAACACTCTTCCATATATTGGAAAATCATGTGCTGTTATTGCTGGAAATACTTCCCCAGGAACAGTAGCGATTGGGGTGGCAATAGAGGCTTGTTTTGCCGCCTGCCGTCAGGGAGATGAAGAAGAAATAATTTGGTATCCCGTGATTAAGTAATATAAAAAAATAGATTTTGGTTTATCGGCTTCTATATTCAAATCTCTTGACTTCAAGATCTAAATTTAGCGATTTCGTCAGAAAATTCTCTCTAGATTTGTCAGATTGCCAATTGATTCTGGAATCACGCTGTGCTACAATCTAATTGTCGCAAAATGAAGATTCGAGGGAGGAAGCGCGTTGTGAGAAAAAAAGTCGGGCCGCCACATAAAAACGGCCTGAACATCTCTCTAAATAGAGATGTTCAGGCCTTTTGATAAGCTGGCTCTGTAGAAGGATCCTTCATCCTTCCACAAAGTATGACATATCCATTTTATCAGCCACAAGTTTTTTTGTCAAGACATACAAGGAGGGATCAATATGTTCGACTCGATGCTCTTGGTAGCCCATGGCTTCGCACTTGCCTTGATCATTCGTTCGTTCTCCTTGTTGGACGTTAAACCAATCCAAATTGAAATTTTTGCACGATTTGGAAAATGGCGATCCTTTCAATGCCTAGTCAAGATCTGAATCATAGTAGCCCCCTCGCAGGCCAA
>OGGQ01001490.1_pt1 | contig 30023 bp, 25 predicted proteins | sample 1571191 | NCBI WGS metagenome assembly OGGQ01 (sample SAMEA2582061, study PRJEB24529) | metagenome | biome: Human gut stool | place: China | collected 2011
GTCGTACTCATCCTGCTCCCGCACATCCAGGATGATGACTTCCTGGGTGTCCATCATCTCTTTGGCCTCCTCCTGGGTGATTTGCTGGTATCCATCCGCGGAGTTTCCGCCGCACCCAGTCAACAGCAGAAGAGATAAAAGTATAGGCAGAATTCGTTTCATTTGAGTTCCTCCAGAAGTCTGGCGGCAAAGGCTCTGTGCCCCTGCTCTGTAAAGTGGACGCCGTCGTAGGCCAAGCGGATGTCCCACTTTCCGGCATCAGCAAAATGGATGCCAAGTTGCTCCGCCAGGGTCTGACAGAGTTGGGCAAAGGCGTGGGAATCATCGATGAGTTGCTGATCCGGCACCCACGCGCCCCGTTTCACCGGCGGCGGAGCGATCAGCAGGATTTTCCTTCGATCCAGCGGGATACCCGAGAGGAATCCCTCCAGCCTATCAACGGCGTGCTCCGGACTTCTATTCTGGAGCAGATCGTTGGTCCCAAGCATGACGATCAGCAGATCGGTGTCAGCAGGGAAGGCGGGGGCCGCAGATGGAATCTCCCGGTCATTCTGACCCATGTTGCAGATGCTCCAGCCGGTTTCCCCGGCCAGAATGTCCACCCATCGGCTGTCCACGTCATAGCGGTCGCCCAGATAGGAGCGGGGGTCATAGCCGTAGGTATTGGAATCGCCGAAACAAATAACATTCATTCCCGGACTTCCTCCGTTGAATCGGTTGTTAATCAGTCGACATCAGAATCAAAGTCAGCCTCCGGCACAATAATTTTGTCGATGATGTACTTGGTCTTTTCCAATGGGAAGGGAACCTCGTCTTCTGGGTAAAATCCAACTTCTGCAACGATCCCCACCGATGTGTAGTTATCTTTCCCGACAGGAACGACAACGTGATCTCCAACTTTGATCGTGTCATCATCAGAAATATAATGGTAGCGTTTTCCGTGGCTCTCAAATTCTACGCTGCAGTACATATAGCCCTGCGTACAGCGCTTTGCTTTCTTGTAGATAAGGGGATTCAGGATCTCCCCAAATCCATAGAATTGGATAAATTCCAAGAGGCTTTCTGCGAAGTCGCCCCAATGCTCCGGCAACGACTTTTTATCGTATCTTCCCTGAATGATACGCTGGGGACCGTGTTTAAAATCAACGGTGATTGTGTAGTCCCTGGTCTCCAGTGGATCGTCCACCGCATCATCAGGATTTCCCTCAACTGCTCCAAACAGCACATTGGAATCCAGAGCATCCAGCAGGTTTTTAACACCTTCCTCTATGTGGAATTTCCTCGAGACCGTACAGCCAGTGCCGATGTTTTGGATATGCTCAATGATACTGCTCGCTCGATCCACCACTAACTTTTCCGTATAGTCCCAAACTACATATTCTGTCTCTGCCGAAACGGAGCCACCGGGCCTAATCTGGTGACCCGGTGATAATCTACAGCTACTCGGTCTACCCGATTCGGGTTGCCGTCGAAGACATAGAGGTCCTCCATTCCCAGCACGTCCCGAATCAGGTCGGAGAGGTTTAAGCCGTTTATCTCGAAATCTGCACAGAGCGACCCCCTGAATTTGTAAATCGAACCCTCTGTATTGGTGAGTTCCATGGTCCAGTTTCCAATATCCGTGGCAAAGAGCTCATCGTATTCATTACTGAAATAGGCGGCAACAGCTCCCAAGATCTTCTGCGCCGCAGCTTGTTCGATCCGAAATGTCTGAGTTCTTGTTTTCCTGTATTGATCCGGCGGTGCTTCGAAACTGTAGGCGAAGAAGAAGACACAGCCGTCCAAAGTGATGGTCATGCGCTGCTCCACCTCGCTCCCTCGCTCCGGTAGGGGGCCGAAGCCGATATTGTTGGAGACGATGCGGAGCTGTTTGGGCTGGCCGCTGAAAATAAACGGATTTTCTCCGGTTAGTATCGCCAAACGGCCCAATGCCAGGATAAACCATGTGCGGTTTTGGGGTTCCAGGATCTCCTCGGCGGAATAGGCCCAGTGGTTAAAGTACCGCCACCGTGAGTAGATCGCCGAGCCCAGAAGGGAAATGTCTTTTACCTCGTCAATGATCTTATCCAACGCAGTCACATTGGAAACTGCATCACCATATCGTTTTGCAAAGGCGTTTCCACAATCCATCACGAAACCGAGGGCTTCGCAGTCATCTGCCATGTAGTGATCCACTAATTCTATGTAATGGATGGTTTGATCCCTGAATTTGTCACACCACTTGACAGCGAATACGTGGATCTGATCCATTTTCGGCATATAGTACATCTCCCGTCCTTTTATGAAATCGTTGCCCTCAGTTCCCGCTCAAGCCGCTCTTTTTCTCCGCTCCCATCCGTCCGAAGCCGCAGTAACGGAATACCACACAGATCAAAGATCCGATTTTTCTTTTCGTCTCTGCTTGCTTGAACACTTCCAGCGTTGTGAAAGGCAGTCCCATCTACTTCTACTGCCAACAGAGGAGACTTGTCCATCCGGCGGAACAAGAGAAAGTCTACATGGGTCAGGAGATTGCGAGCGTATGCGGTTTCCTCCTCTGTCAACATGGAGTAGTCTTTCACCAGATTGACCAACGACACATGAGCTACACAGTCCACAAAAGAAAACTCGTCCTTTTGAAGAATATCCTGGATTACTGCATAGAGAAGATTTTCAGAGTCATATTCCGAAACTCGCCCATGCTTTTTCAGAAAGGCCCGCCGCTGTTCCGCATACCCCTGATAGAGCAGATCAAAAACGGAGTGGACCGAACTCTCAATCACTGCACAGTTGTTATACTCGATGTACCGAGCCAGATCACCGTAGTTGGTTCGGTCGTTCTGCGGGTCCTGGGCGGTAATGACGGTCAAGGACTTGACCGCCCTGGATACTGCTACATTCAGCATCCTGGGATCATCCACAAAGTCTGTAATGACATTGTCCACGGAGGTCAGGATAATGGCATCTTTCTCCCGGCCCTGGAATTTATGGACGGTCGTCACTTCCAGGTTTCTGCCCAGCTGCGTTTGGATTGCCGCCACCTGATCCCGGTAGGGGGTGATGATCCCAATACTCTCATAGCCTTTTTGCTCCAACTGCGGGAGGACTTCTTCCCGGATCACGTCAATCTGCCGCTGGTTGAGATGACCCCGGGCATGGTTCCCTGGGGTGGTGTGATACATGGTCAGGACATCTGGCTCTTCGTGGTCCTCCGTCATGACGATGAGTTTCCCGCCGTAGAATTTCTGGTTGCAGAAATTGATGATCTTGGGATGGCAGCGGTAGTGTTCCCTCAGAAGAACGGTAGGAGCCTCCGGCCATGCGGCAATGGCGGAGGAGAGCAGACTGTGGGCAGAGAAATGGTAGATCTCCGGGAGAGAATACCGTGACCAGACCGCTTCGCTGTCCTGAAAGTTTTTGTTATCCAGCACATTGGGGAGCTGCTGAAGATCTCCCACAATGACGATATTCTTGGCGCTGGCGAAGGCCAGTACGCAAGTGGCTAAATCCACTTGAGAAGCCTCATCTACGATGAGATAATCGTAGACATGTTCAAAGTTTAGAGTGCCTTTGATGGAGTAGGTCGTACTCAAAATGACCGGATATTCCCGATTGAATGCCGCGGACTTTCCACGAAAATCCCGCATCTCAAAGCATCGACGTGGCTCCTGCCAATGGAATTTTTCACTCAGCTCCGCCCGGAACAACCGTAGAGACTTTTCCGTCAGTTCCGCCATCTTTTCGTCAAATGCATATTGTTCAAGTTTCTTCTCCAGTTGAGCCCGCTCTTCCGTCAATTCTTGTCGGCGTACCACATAGAATTGCCGCTGGAGGTATGGAATCACCAGTTCTGGCGTCTGGAGGAACACTTTCAGCGCACTGCGATTGAAGCGAAAGAGAATGGATATCTTTTGGAGCAGACCCAATTTACTCTTCTGCTGGGCATGCTGCTCGTACTCTAACCACAGGGATAAAATCTTTTGGGAGGAGAGACCCTTCACCTCATCCTTTGGTGCCTGGGCATAGGTGTTGTAATACTCACTAAAATAGTGTTGTTCCGGCGTCAGTTGGAGGAATTCCTGCTCAATGGCGGCAATGCGGTTTTTCACATTAAGCATCTCACTGAGTTCTTTAGAGAGGACGGTTACCTCCTGATCCAGCTGCGATTTCTCCTCCGGCTCCAGGACCCAAGCCGACATATCAGGATATCGGCCGGTCTGTGCCGCCAGAAAAAGCTCCTTATTGTCGTGGTTTCCAAGAAAAGCCGTCAGGAAAGAAAGCCCCTTCTTCTCCAGTTTTTCCGCCACATTCAAGGTGGCGGAGTTGTTATTGGAGACAACAGCTACCGTCTGACCATTTCGAACCGCATTGGAGATAATATTCAGAATGGTCTGTGTTTTTCCAGTACCGGGAGGTCCCTGGATGATGCTGACCTGGGAGGAAAGGGCGTTCTCCACTGCTGTTTTCTGGCTTTGGTTCAGGCCAAAGGGGTAGATGACCGCCTCAGGGAGCGCCCGCACTTCGGGCTTCTTGGAAGAATCCAGATAGCAGGACAGCACGGTTGCATCGCTAACACTTTTGATCCGCTCATACTGGGCGCTCAGGATGTTGAGGCCGCCTTCGGCTACCAGGCTGACCGCCGCTGCTGTTTCTTTGAAGTATTCAAAAACGCCCGTCTGCTTCTGGTCCTTCAGGCAGTTTTTCTGGAGTTCCACTTGGCCTTTTGGATATGTAAGGGCCTTTTTTCCTGTTCGGAGAAAACGGTAAAAGGGTCCAAAATCCAGAATCGTATCAACCTGCGAAAGAGGATTTCCGTCCACGGTAATGATGACCTGCGATGAATCGAGCCGGTTCTGTACCTTCAGAAGCTGTACTTTTTCGGCACGGTAGTGATAGGCCTTTGGAGAATTGGTATAGATCACCTCGCACATACCGTCCTGAAAGCGGAAGCTGGCGACGGAGTCGGTCTTATCCTGGCCGTTGATCAGAAGCAGGCATTGTTCTCCGTCCACTGTGTTTTCCCTCCGTAAAACATAACTTTACCGCATAACTTTATCCAGCAGCGCCTGATAACTGTCGATCACATCGTAGACCACATCCCCGGTGCTGATGGCCCTAAAATGCTCTCTGGCGCAGTGGATTTTGGCCTTTTCAATATCCCGCAGTTGCATGGACCGCATGGAGCCCTTGGTTTCCGCCACAAAATAGATGTGCTTCATCGTGCCTTCATAGAAGGCGATAGCCCAGTCCGGGTTATAGCGGCCCACAGGCGTTGAAATGTAAAACCCATCCGGCAGTTTCACATAGACGGCCACATGGGAGTCGACATCCAAGTCTTTGGCAAAATCCCGCTCGTTGGTGGAGTCGTAGAGAACGTGGTCATAGAGGTGCTTGTCCGCCTTCATCGCATTGGTACCAAGCCTGCCTTTCAGCGTCGGCTCAGTAAACACATCTGTGTCATAGCGGTCATCCAGGACGTGGTAGGTAATGTGCTGAATGATGGCGGCGGCCTTCTGATCGTTGATAAGAGACGAGGCCTTTATAATGAACTCCTCCGGGTTTTCCCGGAACTGGTTGAACACCACCGGTTGAATCCCGGTCAGAATGGCGATCACTGCTTTGCGGGTCAGGCTGGTTTCCTCCACCAGTTTGCCTACCAGGTCATACTTCACAGCACTGTTCGCTCGTACCTGTTTATCCTGGGAGTACATCTCGGATTTCTTTTTGGAGAAGGAACTCCCCTCCAGCAGCGATTCCTTAGATTTTACTTCTTCCATGGAACCACTCTCTACCCTAAAATAGATTTTGGAAACTCGCAGATCCTTATCAAGGGATTGAATGGTCTTTTGGATTAGCTCTTGGGTGTCAAAGTCCACCACATAGACGGACTTGCTGTTAATTCTGGACCAGAGAGCCTTGAACTCCGGCATGGCCAGCTTGTCCGGGTCCACCTGCAGCTCCACATTGTTGCTCCGGGCATTCTCTGGCTTCATAGCCCTGTCATTGTACACTGAGTCCAGAATTTCCAGAACAGAATCGGCGCAGTCTGCCGCTTCCTCCGCAATCTTCAACTGTTTGTTGGCCTTATCCTCGAAGAACTTGTCGGTCAGAGCGCCCTTGCGATCCACATAGCCGTTGATAATCAGATCATAGCAGATGGACTGGGCCAGGGTATCATCCACCACCTGCTCATTGCCAGAGGTATCTCGGAGGACTTTACCCTTGAACAGGTCCACCGTGACCGCACGGGGACGATCCGCCACGGCTTCAGCCATTTCAGACTGCAATCCCCGTGCAAAGCTATTATAGCTCTCGCTGGCGATGACCGTCAGCACATTGATGTTGTGGACGTCGTTTCCCAGCACATTGGCGTCCATACGCTCACCGTCCTGGTTGACGCACAGGCGGAGACCACGGCCAACCTCCTGACGTTTCCGAACCTCACTGCTGCTCTGTTTCAGTGTGCAGATCTGAAACACATTGGGGTTGTCCCAGCCCTCCCGCAGGGCGGAGTGAGAAAAGATAAACCGTACCGGGGACTTCTTGGGGTCTCGGTCCAGCAGCAACTCCTTGTTTTTCATGATCAAGTCATAGGCGTCTTTGTCGTCGGAGGTCCGTTCCTTTTTATCGCCCAGCTTGCTGTCGGTCATGTGGCCCTTCTTGTCTACAGAGAAATAGCCCGCATGGGTGTCCTCAGCCTTGATGGATTTCAGATACTTGAGGTATTCATCCTCCCCGATGCTCAGCTGCATAGTGGAGAGGATGTCGTTGTACTCCTCCTCGAACATATCCGCAAAGATACCGTTGTGGGGCTGTCCGGCGGCGTCGTACTTCTTGTAGTGGGCCACCTCGTCAATGAAGAACAGAGAGAGCACTTTGATGCCCTTATAGAACAGCTGCCGCTCCCGCTCGATGTGGGAGAGGATCGTCTCCCGGATCTGGATGCGGCGGAGCTGCTCTTCCGTAACCTTGCCCACCACATCCCCGGCATAGAGTTTGACGCCGTTGAGGAACTCCAGGGAGTCGTCTCGGCCGTCAATGGCCTTCACCACGAAATCGTTTTTGTATTCCTCCAGCTTGGTGACGTCCCCGGAGTTGTCATAGAGGTTGTAGCCGATGCCCACCTTCCGGGAGATCTTCCGCAAGCCGGACTTCCCCATATAATCGAACTGGATGGTGGCCGTAGGGTCGGCCTTGGAGAGATTAATGCCCTCCAGGTACACATAGCCGTCAGTAGCAGTAGAGCCGCTCTCGGTGATTCCCTTGACGGCGATTTTCTTCACCAGCTTCTTGTTATATGCCTCCATAGCGTCCAGACGGTAGACCATGTTGTAGATGCTATCGCTTCTGTGGGTGGCGGAGTAGCGCAGGGTGAAGAGAGGGTTGAACTCCTTCAGCCGCTCCTTGGTCTGCTTGCCCTCCACCGACTGGGGCTCGTCGATGATCAGGATGGGGTTGGTTTTGGCGATGATGTCGATGGGGCGGCGGGAGCGGAACTCGTCCAGCTTCATGTAAATGCGCCGGGCGTCCTTGCCCCGGGCGTTGAAGGCCTGGGAGTTGATGATCATCACATTGATGGAACTGTCGGAGGCAAAGCGGTCGATTTCCGTCAGCTGGGCGGAGTTGTAGATAAAGAACCGGATCTTCTTGCCATACTCCTCCGCAAAGTGCTCCTGGGTCACCTGGAAGGACTTATAGACTCCCTCCCGGATGGCCACGCTGGGCACCACCACGATGAATTTGCTCCAGCCGTAGTGCCGGTTCAGTTCGTACATGGTCTTGATATAAGTGTAGGTCTTGCCCACGCCAGTCTCCATCTCGATAGTCAGATTATAGCGGCCCTCCAGCCGGGGGGAGGGGGCAATCTGGTTGGCCCGCTGGATCTTGTTCAAGTGCTCCAGTACCACCTGGTCGTTGAGCTCCGGGACAATGGGCTCATTGCGCCAGCCGGTGAAACTCATCGCCTCCAGGGTGAACTGGTGAGCGTCGGAGCCCCGGTCTATCAGGTAGGTGGAGGTCAGGTATGGCTGCCCGGCGAACACATCCACCACGGTCTTGGCGGCGTCAGCCTGAAATTTTTGATGTTTGAATTGGAGTTTCATGTTCTTCTCTCCATATTATAAATGGCCTTACCTTTTTCTTTTTCCCATGCACCTAAAAGAGAATCTATACCCACTAAAAATACTAAAGTATATTGGAACGGGTATCCACCTGCAAGTGCATCTGAAATTCCAAGGCCCAGAAGATTCCAATGCTCTACAAGAGTAAATATCAGTGTCAAAATATAGGCAAGTGTTCTGAGGGGAATATGATATAAAAAGGCCATCAGTCCGCATATCACGGCCTTTGCAATGATAAACCGCTTGGTAGCTTGCAGTTTTCTATCTAACGTCATATATGTCTTTTCACCTGATATAGCAAAGAGAACCAGGACACTGATTATACCAGCCATGTATTGCGCTTGTTGAGTGTTTTCAATGATTTGATTGAGAAGTTCTGTCCCCCAAAACGGAAAACAAATCACCAGACTTACTGAAAAGCTATAAAGAACTGTTGCAGTACCCATCAGAGCAAACCTTTTAAATTTTGACATCTCAAGTCACCTTCACCCTGGTATCCGGGGCCAGGAGCTTGAAAATCTCCCCCATGTTGATCTTCTCCGGACTGGTGGCAAAGCCGCTGTCCCGGAACACGGCCCGGAGGGGCTTTCGCTTGGCGATCTCCCGGATGACGCTCTCTGGGATGTTCTCATCAAAGCAGGCGATCAGGTCGCCATCGTTATAGGTGTGGACGGTGCAGCCCTCCACCTGCTCGGAGCGGTAGGGCATGGACAGGGGCAGGCCCCACTCCAGCAGACAGCCGAACAGCAGGTCCAGGTCGGTGCGGTCGGGCTTGATGTTGGACTCCATGTGCTGGAGCAGATCCTGGCTGTACTCCTGGGGGGAGTAGTAGACGGGCTCCATGTTGGTGTCGTCCAGTTTGAGCACACGGAACCCCACATCCAGGGTGCTATGTATTTTCTGCTGGGTTTCTTGTGCCTGAATAGAAGTCGTAAACTCTGCATAAGCCGTTCCTTCTTGCAGGGCTCCAGCTTTTACAGCATTATAAAGATGGGCCTGTTCCTCGACAATTTTCTCCCCGGCTCGGCGAATGCGCTCTTTGCCGATCTCGCAGATGTTCTTGTAGCCTGCTTTATAGGATTCACTCTTTTCGCCACATTCCTCCGGCCATTGTACCATGATGAATTTACGGTGGCCGCCGTCCTCGGCGTTGAGTTGCATCACGGCATGGGCGGTTGTGGCAGATCCGGAGAAGAAGTCTAATACGATATCATCGGCACATGTACATAGGCTTATTAATTTACTTATTAGTGACACAGGTTTAGCATAGTCGAAATATTGAGCACCAAATAGTGATGAAATTTCTATTCCGGCCGTTCTATTATTACCATAATCAGTTAATAGAGAACGAAGTACTTGCCCCTCTTTCATATATACTTTATGGTGAAGGCTCCATCCGTTAGCCGTTTTTGTAAATCTTACAGAACCGTCTTTAAGTCCCGCTAATACCCTTTCTTGAGACCACTGTGAATTTAACGTTATTTTGGCGCCGTCAGGCGTTTGAATATTAATGACAATGGGATTCTGCAATCCGTTTCTAACCAGGGTGTCCCAATAGAATCGTTTGCCAGTAGATTCGGTTTCTTTGTATCTTTTCAGGTATTCGTTACTTTGAGAGATGCGCCATTTAGGGGGTAACGAGAGTGTGTTTTTAGCGTATACTAAAATGTATTCATGGTCAGTGGCAATATACTTTGAGTCATTACCTCCCCCTTTACGCTGTTGCCATATGAGAATTGCAATGCGATTAGCTTCACCGTAAATTTCGTCACATAACTTACTTAGGCTTACAGCCTCGATGTCGTTAATACTTATAAAGATCACTCCATCATCCGCCAGCATATTTCTCGCCAGCATCAGCCGGGGATACATCATGCTGCACCAGTCGGAGTGGAACCGGGGGTTGCTCTCGGGATTCTCCGCAAACTGCTTGTTGCCCTCTTCGTCAAACAGGCCAATCTGCTGGTCGTATTCCTGCTTGTCCATCTCAAAGCGGTCGTTGTAGATGAAGTCGTGGCCGGTGTTGTAGGGCGGGTCGATGTAGATCATCTTCACCTTGCCCAGGTAGCTCTCCTGGAGGAGCTTGAGCACCTCCAGGTTGTCGCCCTCGATGTACAGGTTTTCGGTGGTGTCCCAGTTCTTACTTTCCTCTGGGCTGGGGCGCAGAGTCTTGCGGATGGGCTTGTTGGCCTCCACAATGGAGGCCTTCTTGCCCACCCAGGTGAACTCGTAGGCCTCGTCCCCCTCCAGCACATCGTCGGACAGCATCTGCCGGAGCAGTTCAAAGTTGACGGCCTTTTTCAGCCCGCCCTTGCCGTCCGGGCCCTCGGTGACACACCCGGGGAACAGGGCGGCGAGCTTGTCTATATTCTGCGCCGTCAAATCCGGCGTCTCAAATTTCATGTGGTCCATACCATTAACCTCGTTTTTGTTCAGGGTGGTTAACTGTTGCCAGTTCAATGTGAGCATCATCTAAAGCTAACAGGTCATTGTACGAAAAGGATTCCAGTTCTTTCATAATCATGTCGCCAGTTTCGTCAATTTTCTTGGCTATGAATTTCCAAGTTTCTTGCAAAAGACTCTGAAGGAGTTGTCCCTCTCGAATATAGTTGATAGGGACCGTATTCCAGACTACAGAGCGAGGACCTCCAAATTTTGATGAATGGTTTCGGGGTGCGATGAGTAAAAAAGCACATGTTTGTATCATACCATTTTCATCGTGGATATAATGCTTGTTTCTCCAGTTTTTGAATCATTCAAAGTCAGCAACGGACTGTGGGGAAAAGCGTTTAAATGCATCCTCATCCAATGCAATCCGCGCATCGCTGCTTTGAAAGCACTTGAAATATCTCGATAGCGCCCCGATAAAAAGACCTTCATTTGTCTGGAAATGGTTGTTGAGAGAGATACAGTTTAAGTAATCAATTCCAGCTTCAATATCTGCTTTGTTTAAGAAAAAAGAAATGAACTGGCGTTGCAAATTTTTGCGTTTCTCTGTATCTGCTGGTATTTCTACTGCTTTACTGCCAGGAAGAATATTCCCTTCGATTCTAAAGCACCCATTTGCTTCATCTCGGCTCACCTTATAGTCAATCATAGCGCTTCCAGCTCCCTCCTTAGTTTCTTCCACTCCGCATTCAGCTCCACCTGCCGGTTGAGTTGCTTTTCCCTCCTGATCTTGTTCTCCAACGCCGTGATCTGCTTCTGGAGTTGCTGCCGCCGGAGGTCCCGCTCCACAGATTCATGCAGGCTCTCCGTTCCGGTGAGCGCAAGGCTTTCCCCGGCGATTTGCCGCACAAAATTTTCATACACGGCATCCAGGGAGTGACCCTCCATACGGAGGGGGAGTTGGTCTGCCTCTATCCAGCCGGTATGGTAGTATTGGCTGACTTTGAAGGCGGAACTGCCGGAGGCGGCCTCTTTGTAGCCGATCCAGGCCTGGTATTTTCCTTCGTATTCCAGCAGGAAGAGAATGTGGTAGGGGATCTCCCGGTCGATTTGGAGCAGGACAGATTCATCCAATGAGGGCTGGTTCAGCCGGAGCTCCAGCACCTCGATCTCCGTGACAGTATCTCCCGGGGCCAGGTTGACCGTTGCGGCGGCGATTTTGTTCCGCCACCAGATGATCCTGATCTGCTCCACAAATGCCCGCTTCAAGGCGGGCATCACCGGCAGGTTCTCATAGAACTTCTGCTTGGGGATGCGCTTATTGAATTCTGTGGTCTTTGGCAGGCCCAGCATAGGATCACCCTTTTTGCTTGTGTATGTCAATAAAGATTACTTCAGCAGCTCATTTTCTCTCAGATAGTCAAGGAATTTCGCCATTATTTTCTCGGTTCTTTCCAAAATATCTTTTTCAGTAAAGTCGGTCAGAGTTTCCACGAGACGACACAATTCATGGTTTCTTGTGCCCTCCTTCTTCTGATTGCGGCTATTTATAAATCCTTGATAATATTTGACTTTGTCCTCAAAGCGGTAATCGGCGGCACGAATGTTGATGCGTTTTTCCAACAGGGCCTTGTTTCCCAACGCCTCCAGATTTTTTACATCTGTTAGAGACTTATCTTTGTCATAGCGATTCCTGGCATAGATATGCTCAATCTCAAGTACCGTTTCAAGGGGAACAAGCTCCTGATCATCATCTTGGAACGCCCACCATGCTAACATCGATTTTGTGATCGGTCTACTATTGTTGAATGTAAAGTTGGCAAACATGCTCTGCACCTTGTCCGCCTCAAACTTGAAGCCGACAAAAGTAACCGGCTGGCTGTTGACAATACTGACCATCTCAGCATATACAGGGGTACGAAGTGCATTTACCCCAGGGTTTGTAACTGCATATGTCCAGATAAATCCAGTGATTTTGCTGAGGAACCGATAGAACTGGTCCTCATCTAACAGTCCTTCGCTATCTCGATTCTGCATAAAAAACACGGAAACAACATAGGTCCACATACCATTTGGGGCATAATTTAATACAAATAGGCGGTGCAGAATCCGTTGTGAGAACCGATCTTTATCTTGATTGATGACATCCTCCCAAAAATGAGCAAGTGTAATCAGATCATTAAATGTGTCTTCTCTTTTGAGTAAGGTGTAATTGTCTTTCTCATAAAATTTGCGCAATGCTTCAGTCGTGGAAGATTTGATTCCCTGCTTGGCACGGATATAATACATATACCGTGTAAACAGTTCATCCATTGGCGTTCCGTTTAGCGGATGGAAAATTGATTCCGTTAGTTCCTCCAGATCTTTCCACTGCTTAATAAATAGATCCTTTTTTCCAATATCAGAGTAATATTTGTAAAACTGTGCCTTGAAAATATCAGAATCAGAGAGTGGCATTCCACGGTCATTTAATGTTGAAAAGATTCGGAGCGCAGTGTCCTGCGATTCTGCTTCGATAGGGAGGAGAATGCAGTTGTTCATGATTCGAGTGGGTAAATAAGCAAAATATGTCGGATACTTTGCTAAAAAGTCGTCAATACAGTTCTGAAAGAACCGGTAATTGGCGGCATATCTGCTTTTTTGCCCAGGTTTTACAGCACCCGTTTTCAATATCTCAAGAAACTCGTCTTTGTCTTTATCAGTAGCAACTTCAGAATCAATCTTTAGGGCTGACATATCAGGCTCACCAAATTCATCCGTTTTCCAGATACATTTCTCAACATTCTGTTTTGTGGCAACAGACGCCTTGTCTTGCATGTGGCCAAATTTTTCATAGAAGGCACGTAGAAGTAGCATTAGCGTAGTAAGCCGTTGTTGTCCATCAATCACTTCCATCTTGGAGACACTATTTTTGAAAGTAACAATTGGTCCGAGAAAGTATTCACTATTACTGTCAAATTCTGTGCGTCCTTCGTCTGGAATTGCGAATGAAAAGATATCATCCCAAAGGGTCTGACACTCAGTTTCACCCCACGCATAGGGACGCTGGTAATCAGGAATCAAAAAGTCTGCTCGTTTGTCCTGGAATAAATCTTTAATTGTCTTTTGGTCCACGTTCAGCTTCGACATTTTTCTTCCTCCAATAAGCTTATCTAATTCGACTTCCGATTACTACTTCACAACTAAAAAGCAAATCAACTCAAAATCATCCAGCCCGGAGATCTGGGAGAGCAGAGCCGTCGTGCCGCCGCTTTTGAATAGGCTATCAATATCGCTCTCCTCCTTCACATCGATGATGGAGTTGACCGCCTCACTCAGCAGTTCTGACATCTCAGCCATGTTCCGGCCATCGTCGGTCTCCTGATTGAATTCCCGGCAGAGGTCGGAAATAGGTTCCGTTCTGCCCCTGCACAGCAGGCGGATAGTGTCCAGCATCTGCTTGGGGTTGAGATAATCACAGAGGAGCGCGCCATCCATACCAATGTAGACCATATAGAACGGATGGATGCGGTTCCGATGATCCGCGTTGACGCTGTCGTTGACATTCCGGAGAACGAAGATCGCTCCAGCTGGGGCATCCTCCCGAGCTGGGACAACGGCGTGCATTCCGTGGGGCGTTGTCTCCACATCGTGGTGGTGCTTCATGTACTCCAGCAGATCCAGGCGGAACTCATTGAGGCCCAGGTCCATGATGGAGATCCCGCTGGACATCTCCTCGATGTCCACGACCTCCTCTTGGAGCCGCTTCAACTGCTGTCGGCGATATTCCAAATCCCCTTTTTCTTCGGCGTTGATGGGGTCATCATCGCCGGTGGAGGTCAAGACGGAGATCTTCATGCGGGTCTCCACCCGGCTTTTCAAATTGATGTATTCGTCCAAGTCCATATCCGGCCAGAAGTTCACCAGCTGGATTACCTGATTCCGGCTGCCGATGCGGTCGATCCGGCCAAACCGCTGGATGATGCGGACCGGGTTCCAATGGATGTCGTAGTTGATGAGGTAGTCACAATCCTGAAGGTTCTGGCCCTCGGAGATACAGTCTGTGGCGATCAGAATGTCCAATTCTTCTGTGCTGCCCGGCATCAAAATATCCCGGCCTTTCGAGATGGGGGAGAAACAGGTGAGGACTGTGTTTAAGTCCGCCTGCAAACGAGGGATTGTAGTCTTGCCGTCTACGGTGCCAGTGACCTCCGCTGTATTGAGACCAAAATTCTGTTTGACAAAAGGAGCGACTTGCTGATAGAGGTAGTCCGCAGTGTCGGAAAAGGCAGTAAAAATGATAATTTTTCGATTTCCAGGATTGATTGGGTGCTCTTGCTTCTTCCGGATCAAGTTCAGCAGCGTTTGTAGTTTGGTATCATGCTCCGGTGTGATGTCGCCGATCATTAGGGAGAGCAGCTGCAAATTTTCGGCGTCTTTTTCCAAATCCCGTAGCCAGGAGAGGTAGTCCATATCTGCCAGATCGATTTTGACCTTCCGGCCCACGGAGAAATAGTCGGTATTCTGGTCATCCAGGTCAAATTCATCAGCGTCAGAAAGGTCTTGCAAATCCAAAAGCTGCTCGCCAGACTGGTAGACGTGGATCGTCTCAATGGTCGACTGGATCAGGTGATAGACCCGGTCAATGGTGAGCCGGAAGGCGTAGACCGAACTCTCTAACCGCTTGAGCAGATTGATGCTCATCAGGCGTCGAATGCCTTCCTCACGGCCCTTCTGGGTCAGGCTTGTCCCCTTGTTATGGGTGAGGTCCTCGTATTTGGAAAGTCGGGAGGCCATGATGTAATAGGTGGGGGTATAGATCGACAGATTCAGGGAGATCAACAGTTCATAGATTTGATTGTAGTTGATGGCATCCCCCAAATCGGTCAGGCAGGGACGCAGAGAGATAGGTTTGAGCCGCTCCGGAAATTTTCCAATATCCGTGGTATCATAATACTTCTCAATGTGCCGCCGGGAGCGGGCGATGGTCACGCTGTCCAGCACTTCAAAGAAATCAAAGTCCAGCATTTTCAGCAGTGCATCCGTAGTACGCTCTTCGGCGGGCAGACGGCTCCACACATTAAAGGCTTTCTGGGCCCGGCGGAAAGTCTCATCAATGGAAGTACTGGTGTCCAGCTTTTCATTGATTTGGGCGGAATCTCCCTCATATGCCAAAGCAAGCTGATTTTTCAGATCAATGAATCGGTTGTTAACCGGAGTGGCGGAGAGCATCAGCACTTTGGTGCGGACACCTGCCCGGATAACTTTATTCATTAACTTCAAATAACGGTTTTCTTTGGCATCCTCACCGGAAATTTCTCCACCATTGCGGAAGTTGTGGCTCTCGTCAATGACTACCAGATCATAATTGCCCCAATTCAGACGATCCAGATCAATGCCGTTGGATTTGCCGTGTTCCCGGGACAGATCCGTATGATAGAGCACGTCATACCGCAGACGATCCTCGGCGATTGGGTTGTTGATGTAATTCCCTTTGTAGGTGTTCCAATTCTCAGACAGTTTCTTGGGGCATAGGACCAGGACGGATTTGTTGCGGTTTTCGTAGTATTTGATGACTGCCAAGGCGGTAAAGGTCTTGCCCAGGCCGACGCTGTCTGCCAGGATACAGCCGTTGTACTTCTCCAGTTTGTTGATGATGGCCAGCGCGGCATCCTTTTGGAAGTTATAGAGCATATTCCAGATCTTGCTTTGTTTGAAGCCGGTGGCCTCATTGGGCAGGACGTCCTCAGAGATGTCCTCCAGGAATTCGTTGAAGATGTTATACAGAGTAAAGAAATAGATGAAGTCAGGGGAATTCTCCCGGTAGGCGGTGGAGATGTTGTCGAGCACCAGGTCCGTGACATCCTGCAACCGGGTCCTGTCGTTCCAAATCTCATCAAATAATTTTAAGAAGCGCCCACTATTTTCATAAGATTCTGTTTTGTTGACATAGTAGTAAGCGTTATTTCCCCGCTCGCAGCCCAAGTCAATAGTAGTGAAGCCATTGATGGGCATATAAGTACTCTCTTCCACCGTCATGAAGCCCATCATCTGCTCCTGCGTCACATTGGAGCGGAAGGTAACCTTTCTGCGGATCCAGTCGGCACACTCCTTAGCAATGGCCTTCTGCGTTAGTTCGTTGCGGAGTTTGATCTCAAAATCGGTGCCGTACAGGCTGCGCTCTCGGTTCAGCCGAGGAATGTAAAACTCCCGCTTCTCCTTGGGCACTTTCTCCTGAATAAACGTGGGTGAGGTAAAGATGAAACGCAGTTGGTCGATCCCATCCAGCTGCTTTTTCAACTCCTGATAGGCATAGATGGAGAAGCAGGCGGCAGCGATGGAGAGCTTGCTTCCCTTTTTGATGGTGGCCTGTAAATCAGAGCGCACGGTCTGATTGATATTGTCCAATATCTGCATAGCGGCCTCCTTCAACGGTCTGAAGATGTGGCGTCGGGCTTCCTCTTGCTCCGATATTTCTGAGAAAACCCAATATACCTTCCGCTTTTAATCCTGGCGTCGCCAGGCTTTTCCGCATCTTTTGGAATGGCCCAGCTTCGCCCCAAGCGCTCTGCCCCGGAGATACGGCCAGAGGCGCACAGGATCTGAACCCGGCGGGAACTAATCCCCCATTTTGCAGCCGCATCAGAAATGGTCATGTAATCCATCTGGGCCCTCCTAATTGACAGTACTACAAATTCATCTTAATTCTGATAATACACGATTTAGCGAATATTATCAACATAAATCTACAATTTTAGCCTGTTGCGCCTCGGTTTCTTTGTGTTGTGTGGCACGACCCATCGTATGTAGAAAATTTGCGAGTTTACTATCGTTGTGAAACTGAATTTGTTCCAGTATAATAAAATCAAAGTAAATGGTGAGGATTTTTACAGAGAGCAGGTGTCGCAAAATGATTGACTATACCATGGAAACGAAAACCGTATCCGTCTTTCCTGCTACTTTTCCCGGCGCCCCGGTGATCTACCTGAACACATACTCTGATAAGGGGCAACAGGTGTTTGATGTTGCGCAGGCCGCTGGCTGTCCTCCGTTTACTCTGGTGACCATCAGCAATCTGGACTGGAACCGGGACATGGCCCCGTGGGACAGCCCAGCGGCGTTCATGAACGGGGAGCCCTTCACCGGTGGGGCGGACGACTACCTGTGGCTGCTGGTGGAGGAGATTATACCCAGGGCAGAAAAAGAACTGGCCGGGCCTCCGGCATGGCGGGGGATCGCTGGATACTCTTTGGCTGGTCTGTTCGCCCTGTATGCTATCTACCTGGCGGATGTGTTCTCCCGGGTGGGGTGTATGTCCGGCTCCCTATGGTTTCCAGGTTTCAAGGAATACATCTTTTCCCACGAGCCGAAGCGCCGGCCGGACTGCGTCTACTTCTCCCTGGGGGACAAAGAGTCCAAAACCCGCAATCCGGTTCTGAAAACAGTTCAGGAAAATACAGAGGAGATTCAGGCCTTTTACCAGCACAAAGGCATCGACACGGCGTTCCATCTGAATCCCGGAAACCACTTTGTCCAGGGGAGCAAGCGGACGGTGGCGGGCATTCATTGGTTGTTGAGCAGATAGGGGATGGCCGTTGGCCCTTATTCTTTGAATAGGTGTGTGAAAAACTGATGCGCCTACCGCTCAGAAAAGACTTGCTTAACACCCCCGGCAGAGGTACAATAGCCCAAACAACAGAAAGGGTTGAAATGATGGGCTATCACCGTTTTTCTTCTTGGCAGATAGGCTGCCTGTAAGAGAGCATGTTTCCTTGACGACTCTTGAAGGCGGCCCGAACTGTCAAGGAGTGAGCACAATTGAACAGAGACCGCAGTTACTATCACAAACAGCGCATGCGTGCGATTCATCGCAAGGAAACGATCCTCCGCCAGCTTGGGGGCGAAGAGTTCGTCTCCGCGTGGGCGCACGGTGCCGCCGGACGGCTGTCCAAGGGGAAGATCCATTGCTCCTGCTGGATGTGCCGCAGGAAGTCGTATGACGATCCCAAGATCCGGGATAAGCGAGCGGCCATGGATGCCGCCCAGCAGCTGCTGGAAATCGAGTAACTTCTCTCACGAAAAAACGCTTCCGGGCCGGGATCGGCAGACACCTGCCTCCCCTGGTCAGGAAGCGTTTTTGGCCCCATATTTGACCACAGTCAGGACCGGGACACGTGGAAACAGCGGATTTAAGAGCACTAAAAAATATTCAATACCAAACAGAAAGTGCTGGAAAGCACTATAAATCACCACAAAAAATTTGGTTCAAGCGTTTGGGACCATCAGGCTAGGAGTTCGGCTCTCCCATCTTGGACCATCGGAGTATCTTTCGAGGTTCTCCAATTTTTTATTACTAATCTGCAAATTTTCTCATGTTGTTACACGGAAATGTATAACTTTTTTCGCTTGTGAACCCGTGTGTGAAAGAACTCTATTCCTTATTTCATACAGGAGGGCTATACCTAAAACTCACTGCTGGTATTCTCGAGGAACCGGGGCAACCGACATCTGCGCTGCCTTTTGTGGAGCGCGGCGGCCCTCCACGGTATGACCGCAAGCCGCGCTCCCGCATCTTCTTTACTGACTGTGGCAACTTTTCGGAGAGCTGAGGTCTTTATTTCGGTGACTCTTACACAACGAGCTATGAAATCTTGGCAATATCGGCGGCTGATGGAAACGGACTCTCCTGTGTCCAGGGTATCTCGATCCGGCTGTGCCACATAGCCCAGATTGACCAGATCATTCCACGAAAAACCACGGTTCTGTTTTTATAGTCATCAAGGGACAGCAGCAGGAATTTTTAGTTGATAATTTTCACAAAATTAGGTATGATGGAAAAAATAGTCCTACTATATTATTTGAAAAAGAATCCACCAGACATACAAGTATTACATGATACCAGCGTGCGCTGTATACGTTGAATCCAGCATAATGAAGCTAGAAGTTTTTGGGATGTGTGTACGAATCAGTCAAAGATGACCTCGTTTATATATAAAAAATTGATTCTGTCTGTGGAGGAAACCACATCTGGAGGTAGATGTGGCTTTTCCTTTGTGACCTCTTTGCACCCTGCGTCAGCCTGTCCAAGTGACAGAGTATCGCAGGGCGCTTTTCTATCTTCCGAAAGGAGTCCAAGTACATGAGTTTGAAATACGTTTGCCCCCTCTGCGGGACACCTCTGGGATATAAGGGCCTGTGCTGGAAGTGTAAATCTGCGCAGGAGCGAGAAGCAGTTCTTGCCTGGACACCAGAGCAGATTAAGGAAAAACAGGATTGGCTGATCCAGAGCATCCAACGGCTGGCGGATATGGAAGACCCAGAGTTCGCTGACTTCTGGCATCTGCTCAGTTACCTGGACGCCATCACCCCGGAGATCCAGCGGGCGGCTTTATCCGCAAATATTTACTACCCCTGTGAACTTTATTACAGCGCCCCAGAGGACGTGCGGGATGGCCTGATCTCCGCCTTGCTGTCCACAGAGGATTCCAGTGAAGCTTCCAACTTGATGTGTTGTTTGTCCATGCAGGGGGATGACCAGGTGCTGAAGACGCTGTTGGAGCTGGAACAAACTCCCCGTCCTTGGCGCAAGAGACTCTATGTGGCCCCGTCCGTCTATGCCCAGTGCGGCGGCTGGACCTTTGATAGAGAAGGCCGCCGGGCACAACTCAATTTCAATATCTGCTATCCCCTGGTCAAAGGATCGCCGGCTGAGGCATCCCCTATCCGCATCGGTCGGGCACGAGAGGATACCTGCCCCCACTGTGGCTGGCGGATGGTGGATATGCTGGTGCTGGATGGCCGGGATAACCGGCTGAAGTTTCTGGGGCTGGACGGTATTCTGACTGCCACCTGCTGTCCCCATTGCGTAGGATTCCTGCAAGGCCCCGCGTTCAACCGCTTTACCCTGAACGGCGGCGTGGAGGTCTTCCCTTCCAAACTCTATGACGGAGGAGAAAAGATGCAATGCTATGTCCGGCCCGAGGATTATGAGGCTCTCACTAAAAATTCCTTCGTGCTGGGCAAAACGACCGTCCCCCTGTTTTACGGCTCTGCCTGCGAGGATATAAACACGGTGGGCGGCTTTGCCAACTGGGTACAGGATTGGGAATATACCGCTTGCCCTCACTGTGGTAAGGCCATGAAATATCTGGCCCAAATCCAGTGGAATACGGTGTATGACGGCGCAGAGGGAACGCTTTATATCGAATTCTGTCCGGACTGCTATATCGTATCCATGCAGCACCAGCAGACCTGAGAGGAGATGGCAATGCGTTTACCAAAGCGCAATGGCGTGAACGGACGCTATTGCCTGATCCATAAGCCGGATGCTGACCCCTAAGTACTGGAGCACGCGGATCAGTGCATCCAGGACATCCTGGACGGTACTGTTCGCGAAAGCCATTCTGACTACCCGACGGTGGTGCGGAACCACAACGGGGCGTCTTTTCTCCCCGATCAACTGCTGGAGCGTTATCTGTCCCGGCTGCCGTTGAAGGGATTTCCCTATGAGGATGCCGTTGCCATGTGCGATGTCTATGCGGCGGCTGGTAGGATGGGAGTCCATCCGCTATGAACTGGCGCAGTACATAGAAAAACAAGTACAGGCGCGTTGCTTTGAGGTTGGAGAGGATCATCCTATCCAACCTGTACCATATGGCTGGAGCTGCGTCCAGAGGACGTGGATGATGCGCGGCTGCTCTTTGCGTGCGGTGCGGTATCCCAGTCTGCACCCCGCTATGGAACGGCATGCCCGCCTTGCCATGCGGGAGTATGAGTGGTATAACAACCTCTCCGATGAATTCTATGCTATGCCCGGTCCCTTTGCTGTGTTCGCCTTGGGGCTGGAGGGATGTACTCCGGGCTATCTGGGGCCGGGCGTCTGAGAATGGCGGCAGCAAGATCATCAAGGCAGCCCCCGCACAGCTGTGGGAGCGGTATGAGCAAATATTTTGCTGAGAAAGGGCCACGAAAATGAGAACAGCCAAGGATTTGATTTCCCTGTATGCTTCAGAAGACGTGGAAAAGTTGGTACTCATCCAAAGCGGTCCCAGGGCAGATAAGGCCAGACAATGATTGAGCGGCCCAGACCCACGCCATGTTAGATGCGCAGAGCGGTCAGGTGATCTCCGACTGCTGCTTTTCCTAAGCCGGCCCCTTACGGACTAGGAGCGGGATGCTGGTGAGTATGCCAAACGCTTTTCCACAGGATAGCTCAGATCAAAGCGCGCGGCCGGAAAGGCACTGCGCTCAACGAACCCAGGCGGTATGTTGCAGGGGGTGCTGGTGGAAAGTGTGCCCTGCCCGGCGCCGGAGGAACTCCGGCCGGAGTATACAAAGCCCAAGGTTTTAGAAGGCGAAGTGTTGAGGACTCTTACGCTGGATCGTAAGGGGGAGTTTTTTCAATGGAACATGCCAGTGGATGGCAAAAAAATCAGAATTCTCCCGGATTTCGATATGAAAAACCAAGACACCTGGACCCGCGCCCGGAATGTAATGAGGAAACTAGCAGCGGATCAGGAGAGCTGAGGCAAGTGGGCTCTGGCCGCCACGAAACTCACTGGACTGGCTAACGAGTGGCTGTCGGCCGATGACCAGACCAGCCGGAAACCAGAGCCTCCCATTAACGAGGAGGAGTCTGCCCCGCGCATCCTCCCGAGTTTATAGGACCTCCCAGCGGCAGTTTTGCCGTCTGGTAGAAAGATGATAAGATGTTCTGGGACCATGATTGCCGTGGAGACTACACTGAAAAGGGGTCCCTGCGCGCCGATATGCAAGGGTTGAGAGGAGGAAACCAAATGGACAGCGAAAAGATTACAGCTTTTTTTCAGGAGCATTGGTACTTTGTTACGCTGATTGTGGGTGTTGTGATTCTGATCGGAGCACTTATGAATTGGAACTGGCTCTGCGATCCCACTGGAGCGCCTCACTCCCACCGCTATGGCCGCGGCTCCCGGCGGGCAATCTTCTTCCTGCTGGGTGTCCTTCTGATCGCGGTGAGTATCTGGGGCTTTGTGTTGGCTCTGTAAGGAGAACGGTTTTGAATACAGTCATTCAATCTTTCGACAATCTGCACGACAACAGAATCCTGCGCTATTGTGCTGACTTCGAGTGCCGCACTCTGCACATTGTTACCCTAAGTGAGACCGGAGAAAGTATATCTGTCCGCTTTACGGGACTGCTGGCCCACTGGTTTGAGAATGTGATCCAAGACAATATCCTCTTTGGAATGGATGAAATCACCGCGGACGGATTGTTTGAACAGTATCAAGAACTGCTGAGTCACTCTCTCCAATATGGCTTTCCTGCCTGCTGCAGTGCCGAAGAACTGCGGGAGCGAATGGCACGAGAAAAGATTCGGGTGTTTGTCATTGGCTCTTCCCTTGGACTGTGCGGATTCGTGTTGGCTCAGGAGGTAAACATACAATGTCAATGACCGCTTATGAAGTGCAAGCCCACGGGCATGACCGAAACGGCGATGACTATGGCTATGTGAATATCATGTACCGCTATGGCGGCAAGATGCCCTGCCCCAGACCGGATCAGTGCGAGAAGATGGAGGTCATGTGGGCAGACGAGAGCGTTTATGGGCCGCCCGCCCCCGGCTGTAAGGTGGGGGATTTTATCATGAACTGGCTAATGGGGTCCTGTAACTGCGGGGTGTTCACCCACCGGGAGATCGCCCAACGGCTGGCGGAAACCTTCACTGGTTTGAAGATCAAGGAACTGGAATGGTTCGAGAACCCCAGAGAGAAAACGCTGAAAAGCGGCAAACCCCGGATACGGCGGGCCAAGTGGCTGCCGGAGCGGGAGGTGGATTTGGTGTACCTCTACTCCGACCACTATCTTGACGCAAGAAATCCGACTCCCGCTGAAACCGACTTCTTCACGGTCACGAGGATGGACTCCTGGGGCGAAAGCACCTGGTTTATGTGTACTCCGGAGGCCGCCGAGAAATTGAGAGCGATGGATTTTGAAAATCTGACTGTCAAGGAAACCGCCATTGTTGGATAGCGAGAAAAGGCGCATACCGATGAGAGACCCCTGGAACAACGCCATCCAGCATTTCTAGGGTATTGAACAGGTAAATCGCCTGCCAAGTGCCCAGAAAGGGTATATACCTGCTCCTTGGGCAGGGTGATCCTCTCTGCGTCTTCCCTCAGAAAACAGTATACCCCAGCATTTTGGGCGAGGCTCTTCCCCGCATCAGGGCAAGTCAGAACGAACCTGCGCCCTATCTGTTCTCCTTCCAGTATTTTGTGTCCGCCGTATCCAGCAGCTTGGAAAGCGTTTTGAGAATGACCGGGCAATTTGTTCTGCAACACAATCGGAGAGGGGATTTACCATAACACCGCTGCCCATACCATGATGCCGTGGCGTACTTTATGGGGTTTCATCGGGATGAGGTAGCCCCGGCACAGCGGCGTCTCTGTTCCCTGAAACTGACCCAGTTGCCTTGTCTTTCGAGGAAATATCGGACTGCCCACACATCTTGTCCGTATTATTATAGATGCCCGCCGGATTTTATGTTAGGAAGGGTTACCGCCGGCTGATGGAATACGCTGGTTGGTATGAAGGGCGAAAGGTTGACATCTCCATTGCGGAGCAGCATTACGCCGACCATGGCGCCCCAAGAGTGAATACCAGCAAGCGGTTTTCCCCCAAGCATTTCGTTTTGTGCTTCCAGTGGTACTTGGCTCAAAAAAAGATGGGCTGGACGGCTGACTTTGAGTGCGTGCTGTTTTCTTGCCTTACCAACGGGATCAAAGGCCATTTGGCGAATATCGGTTTCGGGATATGTCCGGCTGTGAGCTGGCAAAAATCGAAGATGACCGAACAGTATGTGGAAAGGGCCGGCTCGGGGATACCCAAGTCTTGCCCCGCCTGCTGGCGATTTGGGAGAACTGAAAAAACAACCGGGCTACCGGTTTTCCTACTGTTCCTTGGGAACCTACAAGGGAGAGCAGTTCTTCGATGCGGAACAGATTACTCGAAACAAACTCTGCATCTACACCAAAGAGAAACATACCGGCTTTGACCGCCGCTTTTTGATGAAGCGGGTCGGGTGACGGCTGGAAGATCGATGCTGTGCAGGAGCGGCCGGACGTCTGACAGCGCATGGATTGTGAGGGATGAACATGGCATGGAAATTGGAAGCATTTTGGGCGAGTGGTCCGTGCAAACCGTTCAGGGTAAACATCTTTGACTATGACTGGCAGACCGCGGTCAGGCAGACAAACGTTCAGCCCCCTCTATTATCAGCACCGCATCTTTGAAGTCTGGCAGGCAGAAATTGAAGGACAAATCCGCCGCTTTACCGCAGGGGAGTTCTCCAACTGCATGTGGAGATTTGATCTGGAAACTTATCCATAAACGAGGAGAGGCACAGCCATGAAAGCTAAAGCTGGAGATGTTTATACGGTTTATAACAAATATCTGAAACGCTACACCGCCTGTCAGGTGGCCTACATCACGCCGCCGGACGGGGTAAGCAAGCAGCCCCGGGCGGTGGTCCTCTCTCTGGATTGGGTGGGCGATGCCCCTCTGACCGCGGAGGAACTGCCCCAGCTCCGCCCGCTCTACAAGGACTTCATGTACTGGCACAGGGAACTTCACTTGCTGCGGGTAAGTGTGGAGGTCCCGCCCCAGTACACTCTGGTAGGAACCCTGCCGCCATTCACCGACGAGCTATGCAGCACATATGGCAGCTGGAACGACGGCTATGATGTGTATTTGCAGATGAAGTGGCAGGAAATTCCGGAAGAGCGGCGGCGAGCCTTCAAGGAGGCTATGGAGAGCGATGCGGAAACCGAAATCGGCAGCAACCTTGTGAAAATCAGCAGCCACCGGGTAATGGACAAGTATACGCCCTTTGGCTCAGCGCTGGAACTGGAGTTGCTGCCCTGTCTCTCGGACATCATCTGTGAGCAATGGCACCCGGATTTGATAGAATTTTTGCGTGGGAATCCCTTTATCCACGAACTGACCCTGCTGAACCACAGCCAAAAATCACTTGACCTGCGAGGCACCAGCGTTGGAAAGCTGATGCTGGACATGACCGGTCTGGAGGAACTGTGGCTGGGCGAGGAAACGGAGCAGCTTCTGTTTCAGAACGAGGGCCCGGACACTTGTACCATCTATGCCGCCGGATGTGGCAGTGGGCTGACCCTCCAATTCATCGGGGGATACCGCCCCCACCCAGAGCTGTCAGGCCTCTGGGGGCTTCACGGCATCCGACTGAAAGACTTTGACCTGAGCGCCCTGACCGCTGTCCATCCCCACCTGAAAGAGCTGCGGCTCTGGGGCGCGCCGGGAAATCTGCAAAACTTCTCCGCTGTGGCTCAGTTCCGGGAGCTGACAGACCTTTCCACCTTCGACCTGTTCGGCTTCGACGCGGCCGACCTTCCCACCCCAGAGCAGATACCAGAGCTTCGCTGGTTCTGGATGACCAGCCTGCCGGAGACGGCAGCACAAGCGGCAAAGCAGCTTTGGAAAGGCAAGCCGGGAATGGACCTGCGGATCACCAAGCCCCGAAAGCCGGAGTGGTTGGCGCAAAATCTGGACAATCCCTTCCGGGGCTGGGACGGCGCGGAGCATATCCCTGCCGCCGCTGCGAAAAGGGCAGCCCGTCAATACCGCAAGACCCGCTCCCAGCTGATGAAGCTGGCCAGTCAGCCGGGCGGGGACGCCCAGGCGCTGGAGGCCGTAGCCGCCTATACCCAGGCCTTCAACAAGATGGGCTTTATCGAAACCGAGGAGAGGGATGAAATCTACATGGCCCTGCGGGGTATTCTGGATGCTCTGCCGGACGGCACACTCCAGAAAGATGCCCTGATTGAACAGTTTGAGCAGCTGCGGGATTTTTGAGGAGAATGAGAAGCATGATAGAGTTCAGCAAGGATCATGGCCGGGCATGGATGGAAATGATGTCAGCCTATCAGATTTTTCGGGCAAAACTGTTTGATTGGGCCCATGAACCAGACCAGATAAAACAAAAGGACTTGTTGCTGGAGCTGGACTCTTGGGAAAATCGGGAGCTTCACAGAAGAATGCTGGTGGTAGATCTCCTGCGCAGCACAGAGATGTGGGACGAAAAAGCACTTCTCTTAGTCCAGAAAGAATTGACTGCGATTGCCCTACAAGAACAGGATGAGGTCGCTGCCTATGCTCGAATGGCGCTGTCTAAACTCAAAGACCAGTCGGAGCGGCTTTCTATTGCCAATGAGGTGCTTCGTCTGGCAGCGGTCGAGGAAGAGAAGGCGGAACCTGATCCTGTTGTATTCCACAACGGCTGCCTACTGCTGCATGAGCTACTGTGTGCGGCGCAGTTCTCGCAGTATACAGAGCGGTATGGGACTTTGATTGAACAGGCATACGGTTTGGATGAAAACGGCTTAGCAGACATAAAGAAAACGCTGTCCGCTGCCCTTTAACAGCGGGCAGAAATTAAAAACTTTGAAGCAATTTCGATTTCGGCTGGCAGCCGAGCCTGAGATAGGAAGGAATGTGAGGGCGCATGAGCCGAAGCATTGATGAACCCTACTTTACATACAGTGCATACAACGCCCTGACCTCCGGCATCCAGGTGAAATGCCCCAAATGCCACGGCGCAGGTGTTGTGACAGCGGATGATGACAACGCCTATTTCCGATGCCTGAGTTGCGGTCATCAGGAAACCCGTGACCGGACGATCTACCGCTACGATATCCATAACCAGTGCAAAAACTGCGGCAGATACTACCGGGTGGATATTGAAGATGAATCAAGGCAGCGCTTCTCTGTTCTCCATGTTGCCTGCCCCTATTGCGGAATGACCATATCAGGAGAAGTTCATAAAACAGCTGAGGCTTTCTCTTATGGCGCGGAGATTCAGGGCGGCAAGGACCCTTGGTTCGGCTTGGAACTGTGGTTTTTGACCTCCTTCCAGAGCAAACCGGTTTGGGCGCTCAACCGGGAACACCTTGCCTATCTGATCGACTATCTCAGCGCCGACCTGCGGGAAAAGCCCTTGGGAAGCCCCCAAAAGACTCAGGCCGACCATCTCCCCGCCTTTATGAAAACCGCAAAGAATCGGGAGCGAATCGTGAAGCTGCTGAAGAAGTTACAAGAGAAATGAGGGAAAACCCTATGGCACTACAAGATCAGAAAATGATGCCTCCCCCTTGGCTGGCCCACCGGGAGATCGAGCGATACTCCATCGGCTGGCGCATGGGCTATGGGGAGGATTACATAGACCGATTTGGTGATTGGCTGGGCACTCTTTCACCGAAAGAGCGGGCGGAATACCGGGTCCTCTTTCCTGAGCCAGTCACCTGGAAGGGCTGGTGGGATGACGAGGACAGCGGTGAAGTGCTGGAACACGGCGATTTCTGGGTGGACGCGTGGCAGCCGGAAGGCCAGCCCAAGTACACCCGGCAGTGGCTCCAGCAGGAATTTGCCGCTGGGAGAACGCGGGAACTGTGCCTGTTCTGGGGTCACCAGCCTGCTCAGGACAGCATCATTACAAAAAGCTGCCTCAGCCAGTGGTGGATAGAGGACTTCTATTCTATCGCCAACTCCTATCTTTGCATGGAGCAGTATATGATGGCGAGCAAAGCCCAACTGTTTGGCGACGAGGAGATCCGCAAGGAGATCCTGGAGTGCAGCGTTCCAAAGCAGATCAAGGCCCTGGGCCGTAAGGTACGGGGCTTTGACCAGAAGGTGTGGGACAGGTTGAAATATGCCATTGTGCTCAGTGGAAACTGGTGCAAATTCAGCCAGAACCGCGATCTGCGGGAGTTCCTCCTCTCCACTGGGGACAGCGTACTGGCGGAGGCCAGCCCCTACGATAACATCTGGGGCATCGGACTCTCAGCCAGCTCTCCGGAGATGCAGGACCCGCAGAAGTGGCGGGGACAAAACCTGCTGGGCTTTGCACTGATGGAGGTACGGGACGAACTGCGCCGGGTGACACAGAATGAAATGCTTTGCGATTGGAGTACGGTATGGGAACAATGAAGCTCTATGAACTGGTCAATCATTATCACATCGGCACGGAACTGACCTGCGCCGAGGCGATGTTCCTGGCCTGCAACGAATATTACCATCTGAATTTATCCGAGGAAACCCGGAAGATGTTCTCCGTCATGGGCCTTGGGATGCAGACCGAGCAGTCCTGCTGCGCCGCCTTTACCGTGGCGGTGGGAATTATCGGTTTGATGACCGCCAAAGAGGGCCAGACCGATGTGGACAACATGGAAGGCTATCAGATGATCGCCAAATTAACAAACTTTATGCTGGGCTTCTATGGAACACTCCACTGTGTGGAGCTGCAAAAGCTGGAGATCGTGGGCTATGAAACCCCTTGCCATGCCATTGTGGAGGCGCTGGCCAAGAAGCTGGAGGAGCTACTGGCGGGCCGCAGTGTCTCCCGCCCTGCAAATGCAGGGCAGATCGGTTCCTGATATGCCAGAAAAGGAGAACACCATGAAAGACCTTTGCCAATACGGAAACCGGCGGGATAACGAGTGGGAGCTCCTTCCCTGGATACCTGATCCGCGCCCACCTTTCAAAATTTGGGTGAAGCCGGAGCAAATCGCGCCATTCTTTCTTATTCCCCACCACCCTTATGCGCTCTCCCTTCTGTTGAAGATCAGCGACGGCTTCCGGGCAGAAGAATTCTGCCGGTTGGGGCTGACCGGAAGCTGTGGGGACTGGGAGCGGCTTGTCAGAGGTGTGATCCGGGAGTTCGAGGAAAACAACAGCGGCAAGGATCTGTTTCACTTCGACTCCGATGAGGACATATTCTGCGTGTACTCCCAATATATCGACGATTTGATGCTGCTTTCCAAGATGATCCGGGCAGCCTGTAAGAATGAGGCTGCTATGAGGGAGTATTTCAAAAAAGGGCAGGAGGGCTTATGATGAACGAAATCTTATACCGTTCACCATTTAATCAAATGAAAGCACCCGAAAAGCTGATGCTGATGAAGGAACTAGCGGCCCGCTATAATATGACCTTTCTGGGTTTACATACCTTTGCCCGTTGGGGGCAGAACTGCACCACCGGCGTGTTTGGAAAGAACGGTCGGGAATTCGTCTTTGTTCCCGGCGATACAGTCACGCTGGGCTGGGAACGGTTCGCCGTGGGGCTGAATCAGGAGAGCCGGGAGGAATTGGAGTACCTATTCCGGGAGTGGGAAATGGAGCGTGACCCGGAAGAACTGATTGGAGAGAACATGGCTCCCGTGCGGCGGGCGGCCATCGCCCCTATGCTGGCAGGCCGAGAGCTGGAGGAACTTGGATGGGAGCCGGTACAACTGAATGATCCTCGGCTGCGCCCAGACTGGCTGGAGGATTTCCGTCAATTCGCCCTGACCGGCAGGGACAGCCTGACGCTGGCAGGCCGCGCTCGCTTTGAGCGGGAAGGCGACAGCTGGCAGGCATGCCTCTACCATGAAGTAGACTATCTGGACTTTCAAAAGCAGTTGCAAAAGCAGGGCTTCTCCCTGCCCACGGCAGATGAGTGGGCCTATCTGTGCGGAGGCGGGTGCCGGACTCTGTTCCCTTGGGGAGATGGGC
>OGGQ01001492.1_pt1 | contig 30002 bp, 21 predicted proteins | sample 1571191 | NCBI WGS metagenome assembly OGGQ01 (sample SAMEA2582061, study PRJEB24529) | metagenome | biome: Human gut stool | place: China | collected 2011
AGAGCGTTTGGCGCGTTCAATCCACGTTATTGCTTGCATTGCAAGCAATTTGATCCATGATACAATGTTCTCAGAAAATTCCCTTCCCGCCATAGGAAACTTCTTTTCAAGAAAGGCTATAGCGCCCTCTACATCCTCTTTTTTATAGCCCATGGCTTTTGCGACTGACACAACCATATCATCAGCTTTATCAGTTCCCACTTTGTGAGCTTCTGATAAGTCGAATTTCTTACTCCATAAAACGCTCAAAGAACCTGTTAGAACACCACATGCTGCCGCAAGTAAATAGTCTTTTTTGTCAGCTTTATCAACATTATCATCAAACTCAATATTAATAAAATCATCTGCTAATTTCGGAAACTCTTCTGCTGAAAAGAATATTTCTTCATCATTTACCTTTCCTGCAATTTCCTCATCAGAAACCAGAATCTCATATTTTATATCCAGACTCTGTTCAATAGTTGGCATCAATTTAGTATCAACCATACTGCTCACCATCCTCGTTAGTATTATTCTAGTTCTAAAACCTACTCAATCATCCTCATAATAATCGTAGCCATATTCTGCGTCATACTCTACGGAAAGCTGTTCAAGCAAGCCCTTTTCTTCCTCTGTCAAAGAGTCATAATCCCTTGCAGAAAGTTCTTCAAATAAATCTTCATCAGCCCACTTAGCCATAGATTAATCTCCCCATCCAATAAGTCTTACTTCTTTTCCATTGATTCTATTAAGCTTCTTTTTATAATCAAACTTAATACCATCCGGATAAAGCAGATCAAATACTTTCTTAGCATCTTTTTTCAAAAAGACAACTTCTCTTTGCCACCCTTCTTCTACTATAGTAATAAGTTCTGGTGGGAGCTTCATCATATCAAAATATATTCTATATGAGTCTGGCAGTGCCCATTCAATACAAGTTTTGCCATGCTCATCCTCAGCCTGTTCCTTTGTCATTGCAATATATACTTCAACAGGCATAATCGTATCAAATCTGAGCAATCTACCGCTATCATTCAAATTTGCTTTAACTCTTTTGGTAATTTCAGGAGCCCATTCTGGTCTCAACATAAACAGATTAACCAAATAATCCTCTATTGTATCCATACCATAATATTTAATTGGATCAACAGCAGATTCCTTACTCTCATGATCAGGCCATGGCAAACCTTGCGATTTTTCATTCATCCACGGATCAAGAATAACTTTGCCTTTGTAGTAAAAATGAGCATACTCTTTCAAATCAGGACAATAAGCATGATTCCAACCATCAAGCATTTTCCATGCCAAGTCCTCTGCAACTTTTATTTCATCATAATCAAAAAACATAAGGACACCTCCTGCAATCAATACATCTCTTATTTACAAGATAAGTATAAATCCGGACGTGTCCCTTAAAAATGCCTACTCAGACGAAGAATTTCTCGATTCTAAAAGGCTCTAACAAATGCTTATTCTTCTTTGAATAATTTATTCCCCATTCTGGTTTACTTGTCTGCCCTGGTTTATCATAATTGCGGTCAACCAACACCGCATTGGGGTTTTTCCAAGCCGTAATAGGTATGATATACACCTCTGGCATCTCATCATCTTCAAAATGTATAAAGCATACTAAATGCTTATCATCCATTATGATCTTATCCTTAGAAATAAAAACATAACTGCCTTTACACATACTTTTCACTTGAATCTCATAAAACTCTCCGGTCTTAGGATCTTTAGCAACAAAATCCACTCCGTGATCATCGACCTCCGATGTATATACATCGTATTTATATGAAGTAAATTCCATCTTTGCATAATACTCACCGTACTGACCGAGTTGCAAATGATTCAATTCTGTCCACTTCAAACAAGGCATATCTTTCCGCTCCCAATCATATTACTTCTGAACAAGTTCTTTATAAAACTCTATCGCATTTGAAATGTCCCTTTCATCTGGATGTCCTTTACTTGTTCCTCCAACTAACTTAAACGGTCCAAATGTATTATAACCATGACATGAAAACTTACCGACTACTGTAGCACTCTTATTCTCAATAGCTTGCATAAACGATTGCGAAAAGTCTTTATCCATAGCGCTTGTAGTGAGTAAAAATATCTTTTTGTATGGCGGCAAATTAACCGATGCAAAATTGATAATCGACTGGTGAAGATTAAATCCATATATTCCGGATGCAAAACCAATCAAATCATATCCAGACAAATCCTTTTCTTTTACTTTTGTAGCATCAATTACATCTACCTCAAATTCGTTTGCTATTGCATCTACAACCTTTCTAGTATTTCCACGATGCACTGACGCTGTTATAATCACACTCTTCAAATTAGTTGTCTCCTGTACTATTTTTTCTTGCCCGAAAAAATATCAAGCATTTCTCCCTGAGCATATACATCCCAGAAATCTTCTTTCATCTGTTTTGAATTACTTTCCTTGTATTCAATAGGCTCGTATTTCTTTGGATGTTTATAGATGTCCTGCATCTGAATAAAATCATCAATTGCCCTATCTATAATCTGCTTCTGCTCTTTATTTGCATATTTCCTGACCTTAGACAAAGCTCCATATTTCTTACAAGCAAGCTCATACCGTTCCTGTTTCGTCTTCCAATTATTAGATGTACATACAAGTCGAATGCAGTCGTAAAGGATTCTAGCATGCTGCTGAATGTACAAAGAAGTAGCTGCATCAAGGAATTCCTCTTCAACTGGCATTCCCGGCACATATCCTTCCATGACTATAGGAGCCCATTTTTCAATTTTCTTTCTTGGATTACCAAATAAGCCCATATGAACCTCCAGATTTATGCCTCTTCCAAATATTCAACCTTTTTACCATGCTCTAACGCATAAGCAATCTCTGATTTTGTGCTCTCTCCAATATAGCCGCCAACATTAATTACAAAGATACTGTCAGCCATATCTATTTTTCTTTTATGCATATCATCCAGCATAGCCTTGGTCTTTCCTAAAGTTCCCTCATCCATACCATCCCAGACTTCCTCATCTCCAGAATGTCCAAACAATCCCACTGAAATAACAATATTTCCTTCCAGCGTGAGTCTTTTCTGGGCTGCATAAAATTCGTTTTTGAATCTCGTACTACCACATAAAGTAATCACTGGATAACTTCCCTGCATAATCTACTCCTAGTCTAAATCAAAAATCTCTTCTATGATTTCTTGAATCTTATTTGAATCGAGACTACCTTCTTCATCGTAAGTAACAATCAAATTCTTACCTTCAATGATTCCATTCTTCTCGTAGAACTTCTTTTTTTCTTCCCATCTCTTCTTGTACTGAGGATCTGTCATCATTCCGCAATGCTCCCAGTACCACACTACTCCAGTATCATAATCCTCAACCTTAAAATCAGGGCGCTTTACTTTACCTTCAAGTATCAGCTCTGGCTCATATTCGTAATCTAATCCATTGTAATGTAGTGCATTTGCAATAATAACCTCTGACTTGCTTCTAACAAGTTCACCTCTAACTGTTTTATGAACAAGTTTTTCTTCATAAAACTTTCCATTTGCTTCTACAATCTGAGGTCTCAAATCCGGACCTTCGCCCTTAAAGACATCTCTAAACAAATCAGTAAATCTACGGGCAATATCAGAGTTTTCATCTGTCGAATAATTCATCAAATGATATGGTTCCTGATTATACAAAATAATAATCTTATCAAGCTGTCTCGTCAGAGCTGTATAAAGCATTTCCCTTGAAATAATCTGACAAGGTTCAGCCATAACCAAAATAACTGTATTAAACTGAGAGCCCTGTGCCTTATGAACTGTCAACGCATAAGCTAACTCTAATTGTGCGCTTCCTGTTTCTTCGTTAAAATCTCTCTTATCAAACGAGTAGCTGTAACCCTTCTGTGACGAGAATTCAACGTGCATATAATTATTCTTTCTTTTTGCAGAATAATCGCCACAAGCTATACCGATTTCTCCATTCGCAATATAATTTCTTGCTCCTGAATCGGCAGGATAAGCTTCTTTCTGAGAAGTGTTGATAACATTGATAACCTTATCCCCATAAACAATCCCTTCCGGTCCAAGGCTATTTGCAATTCTCTTTCTTGCTCCCCAATGTTTGGAAACTTCCAAGTATTTCTCACGGTATTTTAGATGAATTAAGCGATTCATATTCATAACACCTTGAGGCATATTCTTTACAGGTGCCAAAATCTGCCACTTATCAGCAAAGGAAGCAGCACCCATATTAAAGAATGTTCCGTACTCACCAAACTCTGCTCCTAAAGCTTTATCAAATCCCTCTTGATCATCCGGATCAGTCATTCCTACTTCTCTTGCCATAATAGCAAGCAGCTTTTCCTCTAATTCTTCTCTTGTAGTCCATTGCTCAAATTCGATGTTTGAATTACCATCTTTAACTATCTCTGTAATAACATCATCATCTGGACGTTCTTCTGTAGTGGTAAACAACCTTGAGAGACGTACATCCATACGAACCTCATCAGCTTTTTGTCTTCGATTGACTGTTAATTCTCCATAATGCTCACAAACCTTTGGGAATTCTCCTTTTTTGAGGTTCATCTTAACCATATAGACCAAATCGACAAATGGTCTTCCCGCTCCGATAGGTGGTAATTGGTTAGGATCTCCAACAAAAATAATTCTCTTTGCACGTTTTAATGCTTGCATCAACGCACCAAACATTTCCTCTGTAAGCATAGAAGATTCATCAATAATAACTGTATCAGGTACATCTGCATAAGTTTCATCAGACAAAATATATCTCATATCATTGAAATCAAAGCGTCCACTTCTAACCAAAAACTGCGCTACATTCAAAGCAGAAAAACCTTTTCCTGCTTCTCCCATACTCTCTAATAATCTAACAGTAGCCTTTCCTGTTGGTGCTAGTAACAATACTCCACCGGCTTTAATATCTGGATGTGAACACAATACAGATAATACCGTTGTTTTACCTGTTCCAGCATCACCAACTAATACAGAAATTCTTGACTGCGATAACTCATTTAGTATTGCAGCTTTTTCTTGTCGAGCTCTTTCCTCTTGTTCCGAGTCAACACTTCCAAACTTATCATCAAGAAGTTTTCTCCAATCAGCGCTTAATGGTAATCTTGGAGCGTTCAATCTTCTACTGATTCTTCGCTCAATAATATCGTCAAATTCCTGTATTCTAACTAACTTATAGTATTCTGTTCCATCTTTCATCTCACGCTTCATAATCTCTGGAAGCATGAATTTTTCAGTTGCGTTTATTATATCTGGAGTTACTGCACATGCTGGCTCCAGCGTAAGTTCTCTCATTTCATCAGAAAGATTTGTACATGGCATAATCGTATGTCCGTTAGCTGCTGCATCTTCCATGACAGAGATTGCAATTGCTCTGATTCTTCTCTCATCGTTATCAGAAGACAATTTTGATGGTGCTTCCAGAGGATATCGCTCTTGAATCTCTGGGATAGGAAAAATAGCTCTATCAATCTTCTTAACTGAAACAAACAAAGCCTCTTGCTTTAATCTTGTTTTTTCATAAATCACATATGGATTCGCAATAATTTCTCTATCTGCACATTCAATTCTGTTTCTAATTCGATCACTCTCAATAAATAATATTTTTGCTTGATCAATGCTTATCGAAATTCGAGAAAGAAGTCTAAACAAAGATTTTCTTTCCTCTGACATTCTCATCCAAGTCTGCTTCATGATAGGAGTTATTTTATCCGCCAATGAAGCTGAGAGAACTTCATCAGGACTCTCAAACATCTTATCAACAATTTCCCAAATATCGTCATTTTTAGCAGCCTTATCTCTAATTTGCTTTGCCATCAAGATACCGAGTGGCATCTCCATAGCACAAAACATTGGCCCAAGTCCCGGAAAAGCTCCTCTATCTTCCCATACCTCTGCTAATCTTGCATTTAGCCAATTCAATACATTCGAGTAATCTTCTTCTAAGCAATCATTGATGATTTCAAAAGATTTTATGCACGACAAAATAACATCTATCATAGCATCATAGCTCACCTGTTCTGTGGCAAATGAAAACTCAGCAAATGCATCATCGGGAGCAAATACCGTTATAGAATTTATATCAAAATCAGGATGCTCATTTGCATATTCCATCATTTCCTTATATGGAATCACAAAACCATCCTCATGTTCTGGTCGGATAGAATGAAGAATATGAGTCTCCCATGTAAGAGATCTAAGTGGTTTCTCATCAGTATGTTTATGCTCTGTTGCTTCTACAACTCTTTTGACATGTCCCATGCCAATGACAACTCTTCTGTGGTCCTCAACAAATGGAACTTGCTTTGCATACGCTACCACTAAAGACTGATCTGGAACTATATCTCCATAAAAATAGTCAAATATAGCTTTATGATTTTCAGCCTCTTGAATCCAATTTGTTTCAAATTGTAGTACAGGCTCTATTTCTGGATTAAGCTTTATTCCGTAGTTCTCTACTAAAACAGGCATACTACTCTTCATTAACCAAGCAAACGGTCTTGAAGGGAATGAATATGCTGGATATACGATTTCTGTAGGCAAGAAATGACCATGTGTAGCAGGATTCGATTTTTTATATGGATGTATCGTTGTTCTTACCAAGTCTTTTTCAGACATAAAAGCAGAACCTTCGCCTATACATGGTAACTTTTCTTCCAAATGTTCCATGCATTGTCCGCAGATATCAATTTCCTCTGCATCATTTCTATTCTCATATATATTTTTTAATCTCAAACAGGCATTATTCTCGCCCGGAAACTCACAGACAGTTCCATTCCATCCATTATCGTGCCATGGAACTCTGACTGATATATGCTGTGCCATACATCCACCTCTTTATGAATTTATTATATCTACGATTTCATACTGCTTGCTCATGAATACTATAACATCGCCAACTTTATGCCCTAGAAATGCTTTGTGCAAAGGGAACTTACTAGGTTGAAGGACATTATTAACCTCTTCATCTCCTGCAAATTTCTTTCTATATGTAATAATGCACCCCTCTACAGCTATACCTTCATTTGAAGCCTTTGGCTCCTGCTTTCTGGCTTCCTCTCTAGCATCTAAATCAGCAACAATGCTAGGGCTCAAATCTATATTCGCAAATCTTCTCATAGAATCTGCAACTACTCTCGTCTCTTCTTCTGCTGGCATACTAACAATCTTAGCAGGCTCTTCATCATACAGTTCATCCGCATCTTCTGAAGGTGTTCCATACTCATTCAAAAGGCGTAAAATCTCCTGAATCTCAGCTATATGAGTCTGGGTAAAATGAATAGTCACATCCTGATTGCATTCTATAGAATAATCATCTGCTTCCTCATCTGCTTCGATACTTAATAATGCCCTTCTCAGATTATTCTTGAATTCATCTTTATTTACATCACGAATAGCACGATATTTTGCAGAACACTCTCTACATAAGCATAAGTTAAGCTGAGGCATCTCTATTCCAAAGTTAGCCAACTGATCTACTTCAATAAATGCTACCGGCTTCTTACAAATCTGACATATCTTTGTATTATTTGAATTGGTGTACATACCAATGGCATATGAACGGTCAGCTTTTGTATTCTTACTAACTCTTATCTGTCTCCACACTTTTCTGTATGTAGTTGGATCCGCACAATAAAATTGTTCTCTAACATGGCGTGTTAGATAATCTAAATTACGAACTCTGTTAGTAGGAAACTCTTCATCCATCCATTGAGTTGGATCAAAGAAACTCTGGTTATCATCCTCATCTCCCCAATCATCATCTCTTCCCGGATCAGATACCTCTTTACCCAAATCTTTTGCAAGCCAATTAAGAAGCCTCATTTTGTCAGATTTATTTAGAGCCTGCGCCTTTTGCAGAGTTTCTTCTGCACCATCGACCTCTTTTTCTTTGAATCCCAAAATCTTATATCTTGCTTTATCTGCCTCTACTGGTCCATATAAAGCAGGATTCAGGTCATATTTGGATAAATCGGTAGGAGCTCCATTCCTCATATCCTTATCAAATAACCACTTCCCCGGTCTGATAGTATATGTAAGAATAGATGTATTTCTAAGTTCACTTGTGTACGGATTATTTTTACGGAATTTCTTCTTACCCTGTAACTTGTTAGCAATAGCAAGCAAGAGCTTTAGTACCTCTACAGATTTCTTCTTGGCTAATTCCATATCTGGATACTGTTCAATAAACAGGATATTGTCCTCCAGCTCATCAATGCTAATGTTCGGACAATACTCTCCTATCGCAATCCAGTGACCATCTCCTACACCGTCTTGGCTTCTTATACCGTCATGAACAGGAGAAGTAATAAGTCCAAGTTTCACTAAGCTGCTAATTGCTATTCCGTTTTCTTCATAAAACTCTGAATCTATGGCGAATACATTAAAATCATACCAATTATCAGGATTATCTAATTCATCCTCTTCTGTATCCTCATAAGGAACAGGTGCATAATAAATTTCTAAATCAATTCCTTCACTCGATTTAGGAGCATAGCATTCCCTTGGTCTGCTAAATTTACCACCATCATCTTCCGGAGTTGGCTTAACCTTAATAATATAAGCATCACGCAACATTTCACGGACTCCAGCCACATCTCCAGTCTGTTCAATTAGTGAAAAGATTTGTTTCAAATCTTCGACATATTCATCAGCAAAATTATCATGATCTGCAAAACCAAGTTGCTCATCTATATCAATGTATTTTTTGATTACTTTCTCTTTGATGTACTGGAAGTTATTAAATTCCTGTACCAAAAATCCTTCTGACAATACTTTGCCAAAAGTAGTTGCAATTCCTGTATGAACAAGTGCAGATTGCATAACACTTTTATATTCACTTGACGCAGCCAAATAGATGGATGGTTTTCCATCAACCTGAGCAGGAACTAACTTATTTAATCTATTCAGTATTATTGGAGCTTTTCTAAGCTCTTCCCACGCATGTTTAATATCTTGTCTGATTGCAGCTTCATATGAACCGCTTCTTGTATAAGATAAATTAGTCTGATAAATAGCTTCTCTATTATCAGAAAGAAAATCATAAAACTCCTTTAATGAATCAAAGATTTCTCCAGAATTTCCTATCTTCGTTTCTGGAATATTACTAAGATCTTTAGCAAGGTTTGAAAGTTTATATAGACCAATGCCTAAATCCTGAACTAGCCAATTAAAATATGTTGTAAAGTTTGCTTCTCTCTCATTATTAAAGGCAACAAAATCAAGCCCCTCTACAAATGCTTTGCTGATGAGTGGCTTATCTATAAAATCTGCCATTCTAAATGGAACGGGCAGCTTTAGCTCTGACGGATTCTTGTATTCTCCATTTCTGTTAGGCACTAATCCTTTTTCGATAAACGCCTTAGTTATTTTTTCTTTTAATCCCGGAATTGTCTCATTCGACTCTTCATCTTCAAATGCAGCAAGAACTATTCTTCTTAAAAATACCTGCGTAATAAGCTTTCTTTCCGCAAGCTCCTCCATAGAAGTAGCAATCAAATCACCAAGCTTATCAAATAAATCACTGTTAAAGCTAGAAGGTGTCATAAGCTTTTCTCTGGATACCGCAGTCTCAAATGAACCATGAATAAGGAAAGGTAAATCCGTATTATCTCTAGTTGGAAAATATACCCAAATATCAGAATCTTCTACCTCATTAACATTATCGCCTCGGCTATTTAACTTATATGCAACGCTTACCTCAGCACCTTTCATCTCCGGATGATTAAATACTTCTTTGAATTTCAAATACTTGGAAATATCTTCTTTTCCGTCATATTCAGTTCCTTCAATTCTGCATGTAATAAGCTTCTCATCCTTTTCATCTTGGCTAAGAGTTATCTGTGCAAAGTCTCCATTTTCTTTGTTCACCCAATATAAATTATGAATATGTGTGAGGAATAACAGTATTTCTCCATCCAATTCAAGTAACTTCTTTAATACATCATCACCCGGTACAGACTCCAATTCGCCATTTCGTCCATACTTTTTGAATGGAATAATAATTTTAGTTAAATGATCTGCCTTTACAAATGGCATAAAGGATCTTGTATCAGATAATTTGCATACTACGTTCTGTTTTTCTTTCTCAAAATCCCAGCCCTCAGTAATTGCTACAGGGAGAAGGTAGCTTGTAATCTTAAAGGCTTCGTCATCCGAATAAATCTCTGGCTGGTAGGTATATTTGAACACTGACTTAAAGCCCATACCAAATCGTCCAATGGTCTGAGCATCTTCCTTATCCTTTGTTCCCATGAGCATTGATGAAACACCCTTAACATCAGCCTCATCAAATGGCTCTCCGTCATGATAAAAAACAAGTCTATCTTCATAATATTCAATAACAACTTTATTCGCTTTTTCATCCTCTGCGTTCTGCAAAAGCTCGTAAACAAAGTGGTTGCTATCAGAGTAGTGACCTGCCAGAAGAGCCTCATATTTCTGAGGATCCTCTGTCATATCATGCCATCCAAATTTATTCCTATCGTATATCGCCTTATAATCTATCCTTCCCACGGCTCTTCTCCCATCTGTAAGCCTTATGCCTTACTCTACATGTAAAACTCCCTTAATAAGCGGCTGTGTGTGAATATCTGCCTTTTGAACAGTTTCTTCCAAATCTTTCTTCTGCGCTTCATAGCTCTTTCTTAAATTTTCTAATTGAGCTGTTCTCATACGAAGAATTCTCTCATCTGTAGCATTAGCAATCTGTCCTCTAATGATAATTTCACGCTTAGTAGTTGTCTGACGAAGCTGCTCAATTCTAAAATCACAATCCTCACGAACAAGCTCAACATACTCTGTCTTTGCTGACTGCCATCTATCATAATGAAGACCATCCATAGAATCCCACCTTGCAGTATGTGCTCCATCATCAAATGCATAGTCGGATGCATACTGCATATAGTTAAGAACATTTGCCTGCACATCCTCATTATCACTAATTGCAATAAGCTTGATATCTGGTCTCAGACCAACATATTTCCACGCATAAATTAAGAATTCATAATCCCCTGCCGGAATATTGTCATCACTGATAGAAATGCCAATCTCACAAGGCAATTGCTTACTTTCATAATTCGCTGCCTGTAATACTAATGGATGCATCTGTGTAAGGAATGTAACATCTCTGTTATCCTTGGCAGTCGAAGCATCATATGTAATACGAAGCTGTGCATTATTTGATTTCAAATATGCATTCCAATACTTTGTAGCTGTATTATTGTTAGCAAGTGATATATTTTTCAAATCTTCAAGAAGCATCTGGCGTTTCTCTCCAGATATTCTCATGGTTCTTAACTCATTCACCTTATTGGATCTGATATACTCTCCATCTCCTAAGAAATCAATCAAGAATGAATCCACAAGATTGCTTAAACTATCAGGACTTATCCACGCACTTTCTGCATCTTGCACATCTCTATTCTGGATATAATTTGACAAATCAAAACCATATAAAGATTTTTCTTCCTGTTCCAGACGATTGAGTTCCTGTACTTTCATAACTTCATTGTCAGCCATCTTCTCAATCTTCATCTGGCGTTCTTCATCAGACAATCCCGGATCAAGCATAATCTTGAAAATTTGCTCACTAATATCTCCAAGAATTTCTGAACAATCTCCAATACTTGCTTCAAACACACCAATCTTTGAAAGACATCTATCGTGAATAACCGCATCAATCGTTCCATCTGTAATCATATTGTAGATTCTTACAGACTCGCTTTTCTGTCCTCGACGATCAATACGTCCAATTCTCTGCTCAATACGCATTGGATTCCAAGGCAAGTCATAGTTAATCATAGTGTCGCAGAACTGATAATCCAGACCTTCACAACCAACCTCAGAGAATAAAAGAATATCAATTGCATCCTTTTCATCTCTATCCATAAGGAATCGTTCACGAATCTTAAATCTTTCTTCGTCTGGAACCGAACCATCTACCTGACCAACACGATATCCCTTTTCCTGCAAATGCTTACGCACATACTTAAGAGTATGTCTAAATGAGCTAAACAAAATAACCCTATTATTCTCTTCTAGCTGTTTTTGCTCAATAACCTCATAAAGTTTTTCAAGCTTTGGATCCTGTGGAGGAAGATTTTCTGAAAGCTTTGCAATCTCATCAGCAAGCTCAAAAATCGAATTTTCTAAATCAGAACTCATATCGAAGTCCGCTTCAAAAAGCTCTCCATCTTCCTGAATCTGATTAAGCCTCTTCTGTACAATGTCATTTAAGAAAGGAGCCAAACCATAGATACAGCTTGCAGCCTGTCTCATAATCGTACACATCATAAATCGTACAGATCTGCTTCCATGCAACTGAGCTAATGAATTACTCTCAAATTCAATCAATGCATCATATAAATCCTGTTGTACAGAGGTAAATGGGACCTTAATTGTCTGAGTATGACGTACGCAAAAGTCCTCAATATCTCTTCTACGAGTTCTGGTAATCAATCCATTAAAGGAATGTAGGCTTTCAATCAAACTGATAGCCTCAATTTTCTCTTCTCTTGTAAGTTCTCCCTTATCAACAAGGTCAAATACTCTAGCAAAATTAGGATTATGCTGAATGACATTTCGTCCCCAAGATGTTTCGAGAATATGTGAAATTTCTTCTTTTGCCTGCTCTTGCCAATCTTCTCCTTGGTTACGAACAGCTCTTAATAAGCCATTTACATATCCATTTGGCTCAGCCATTGTCTGGAATGTATCCTTATCAAAAACAACATCCGGACGAAGCAAGTTGAGCAACGTATATAAATCATTATTGCTATTCTGCAATGGCGTAGCTGTTAAGAATACAACTGCATCCGCATTTCTAGTAAACAGTTCAACCCCTTGATAAGCCCATGTGTTAGAATTCCTGATATTATGTGCTTCATCAACAATTACAAGGTCAAAATGTGGCGGTGGATCTAACTGCTGTAATCCTTTGTATTTACGTTTCTTATCAGACAAAGACTCGGTTCCCATAATGATATCTTCACCAAATAGTGAATATGGAATGACGGTCTTTTTATGACGATCAGGCCATTCTCCGTCCCTATCGGTTTCGGAGATAGCCTCTATCAAATCCCTTCCATCCATCTGTGTAAAATCTTCATCGAAACGCTTCATTTCAAGCTGCCACTTACGCTCAGCAACAAGAGGTCTAGGGCATATAATAAGAACTGAATTAATATTTGCTCTAGCTTCCATTTCTTTTAGAATAAGTCCAGCTTCAATAGTTTTACCTACACCGACATCATCAGCCACTAACAGTCTTGGGCTATCAGCTTTTATCATCTTTAATGCTGGTCTAAACTGATAAGGAACAAAGTCAATTCTTGCAGCATTCAATGAATACAAATTGCTAGAACTTGGATTATTAATCTGGTATGCAGTAAGTGCAGACTTTACACGCGATAAAGCAAGATGTACGCTTGTTATTTCTGGTGCCTTTATCTGAATCTGCTCTTTATAGAATGTCTGTGGTGCATTCCCCATCCAGACAGTATATTTTCCATTATCAATTGCAATTACTGCTCCTGCCTTGGATGGATCACTTACTAATGTGACAAGGCTTCCTACAGCAATATCTCCAGCAACCGGAATTGGGGCTGGATTTGCACTTTTAGATGCAGTAACGCTTACAGGAATAGGCTCAGTCTTCTCCTGAATGTCAGCATCATCCTCCACATTCATAATAAAGACTTCCATATCTTTAGTTTCGCTCATTGATGCATCAAAAGCCTGCATCAATTCAATAATGATTTCAACATCGGATATTACCTTTTCCTTGGATATTTCCTCAGAAGTTATATGAGCCCACGAATTACGAACTCCCATCATATCCTTAATCTTTTGACGTTCTTTATTATTTACAAACCATGAGCTTGTAATAACAAACCAGTTACGATCAAACACACGAAGCAGAGCTGCAAGGTCTAATCCCTTGAGCTCTGAAATATGTTTCAAATCCACCTGATCTCTCTGCAATGGTGAAAGATTGCTATATACCAGTTCACTCCACCAATTATCTGTGAGTTTCGGCAATCGGCTACCTAGCCAATCACTCATCTTTTCCCCCAACTGATGCATGAAGGTATTCATTTTTCCAATCATATAAGAGTCATCCATCTTGGCTCCCCCTTCTCTTTTGCTGCATATTGCTTTAGAATCCCATATCTGAAATATCTATCTCAAATTTATATCTATGCAACTCTTTTGTTTCATCATCTTGATCAGCAATCACAAGAAAGTATTCCTGATCTCTACTATATCTGCCACTTCTCAATGTAAATTTCTCTTGAATAAGTCTGTCCTTAGCATCTTGCGATTTAATATTTGCTGTAATTGGTACAGGAAAACTAATCTTTGCACCATCTGCATCAACAAAGAATGCCTGCAACCTACGAGGCTTAACTGTATCGCTAACTGGCTCCATCTGCATAAAATCAAGTTTCACTTCAATACCAGTTACTCTATGATTAAATGTAGAAAGTTCCACATTCACTAAACCTGTTTCTTGCTTACCCTTAAATGTATTTACTTTGATTACAGGAACTACCATCTCCTGTAACGATGAACCGCCATGAACATAATTCTGTCCGCCACCTGCCATCTTGATAATGTCTGCCCCAAGTGGTGTAGTAACATATACTTCATTTAATTTACTCAGATATGCCAAACACCTGCTCACAACTGCGTCACCCATAATAGGCTGCTTCGATAGCAAGTAACGCTTATTCTTATAACCTGCAACCATCTTATCTATTGAAATCTTGTCACTCTCTGGCAACTTATCCCTCTTGTAAATAAATCCATGGTCAGCAGTAATTAAATATCTTGTATTTGAAATATATCCAGTCAATCTTCTGATTAACGCCTGAATCTCTTCAATTGCCTCCTGACAGGCATTGAATACCTCGTTTTCAGACTTCATCCCTTCGCCACGGCTATCAATCTGATTCTGATAAATATATACAAGTTCCTTATCTTGGAACATCTCACGAATCTCTGCCTGCTTCGCTTGCATAATCTTATCGAACTCATAGCAAGCTGACTTTGGAACTACAGACTGCAACACCTTTTGTCTCTCGGCAGTGCTATTACCACAATGTAAATCATCTACCTGAATATCAAGTGTATCATCTACTCTAATATTCTTATTAGGTAATAGGGATGCCATACCAAGCGTTGTTTCAGATGGCAGAACGCTAAGCATATGACTAATCTTAGCATCACACTTTTCATCTAAATCTAAGTTGTCAAGAAGCTCTCTAGCACACTCGTATCTCATACCGTCTGAGATAATAACAACTACTCTTCCACCTCCGGACTCTCTCATAAATGGACGTACATGGTCATCAAAGAAATCCTGCTGTCTGTCTTCTGTGTAAGTATCATATGCTTCGTCTGTAAGTGACTGATTCCATTTGTACGCGAAATCGGTCAGATACTTATTTGTGTACATATTCTCAACAAGATCTCTAATCTTTTCAAAATCTGTTGTAAGTCCAACTCGATCCAAATAGTAGTAAAACTTGCGGTAATATGTATCTATCATATATGTACCGCCAACATAATCTTTAACAGCATCGTTGATAGATGCCTGATATCTATGAAGAGTAACTTCCTTCATAATATGATATGCAGCAATCAACATCTGATACTGCTCTCTGAAAGTCTCCGAGTAATGATATCCTACTTTAGAACGAGCCTCACAAATTTCTGGAATTGTCATTCCAGAAATCTTTTCGTCAAGCATTGCATCTTCAAGTTTTGCAATTATCCATTTGATAATGTTTTGATCATAGTCAACAAACGCATCACAAGAAACAACATCCTCTAATGGAATCTGATTGACAAGTCCAGCAACATTTAACTCACTTGCTGCTTTCACTGCAAATTCATCATAGAAGCCTTTTGACTCATCATTGTTCATCATGTTCTTCACGAAAATAACTGCGTCATTTTGCTTAATGGAGATAAATGTCTTCCATGGTTTTGGCTCATTCCCATTCATCTGTGTATCCATGTAAGTAACAATCATAGTTACAAGAAACTTCTGTAATGTAGGGTTTGAATCTCTATAACCGTATTGTTTCTCACAGAACTGCCAGAACACTCTATCTATCTTTTGATTTTCTAATTTTTTCAAAAGTGCGTTGTCTATTATTCCGGCAAGCACCACCTTACGAATCATTTCTTCTACACTGCAAATTTTTACACCCGCAAGCACACATAATATGCCTAAGTCAACAGTCTCCGGTGTGTACTCTGAAATGCCAAGTGCTGTAAATTTTGCCACATTTGAACTAGACCAAAACTTCTTGTATTTCTTGACCTCATCTTGACATTCTGGTGGAATATTCAAGTCACCCATCAATTGAATGAGCTTATCTGAATAGAAGTGTTCAGAATAGTAGAAGATATCTGCAAGTGAATTCTCCTTATCCTCTGGTCTAGCAAAAGGAGCATATACTAAGTAGCTTGTCTCCAAGTCTTGCTTCTCAAGAAGAAGCTTTGTGGCAAAATTGTTGTTACCAGTAAGCTTTACGATCTTGCTTCCACCCTCCAATTCCATTGCATCAATCTCCTCCAAATACGATGCATCATCATCGTACCAGAAGACAATTTTTCGCTCTGTTCCAGAAAGCAGTGTATTTATTTTTTCTTGGATATCCTTTAACTCCATTTTCAACCATTCCTTATCTTTCTGACATGCCTATATCTTCATGAGCAAGTCAATAGTTTGTTTCTTTGTTCCTTCTCCTGACACTTCAATTCCTTGGAACTTTGCATAATTAGTTTTAACTCCATCATCTAAATCAATTGCTATTCTTTGAATTGCAATATGTGCAATTGCTTGATAATAGGTTTTAATTTCACTCATCTGCTTTATATATTTTTCTCTTCGCCTTGTTGCAGATGCTTTATCTACAGAGCCCGAAGCATTTGAAATATCAAATTCAGCATTCTTTAATGAATTTTCAATTGCTGATTGTACCTTGCTTAAATAGTCTGAACGAATTAAACCTACTGTGTCTTGAGTGTATCTATGCATATATACCAGACATTTAAAACCATTATTATCACCTGAATTGAACATCCAATAAATCGGTCTCTTTCCAGAACCAACTATTGAGTACATATCACAGTGATCTGCAAAAAACTCTTTAAGCATATAGTTTCTAATTGTGATATCCGGATTATCATTGCTTTCACTAAGTACATCTGCAATATATCTAATATTCTTTTCAAAATTCACTTGACCAAATACCGATTGAATAAAACAACTTATTTTTTCTACCACATCATCTTCCAAATATTTCTCATCTGTGATTGGAACTATATTGTCTTCATCAAACCATTTGTCAACATTTCCTGATTTCTTATATTCTTCAACATTTTTCACTAAGCCACCTTGCTCATATGAAAATCTGCCTAATACACAGCCCAAAACATATGAAATCAGTTCCTTGATAATTTTCTTTTCATCCGGAATATCAATTGATATACTCGTATCACTAACTTCCTTGTCTAGCTCTGAATTTAGTTCATACATATTAATGAAGATTTCATTTAATCGCTCCTCATTCGCACGAAGAGTTTCTCTTCTTCCCTTATTTTTTTCAATGTATTCTGTAACAAGTTTGCATAATAAGTCATTACCTGATGCCACATTCACAATTGGGTTAACTGAAAAATTGTATGATGTCTCATGTTCATCATATTCGCTTTTAACTAGCTCTATATTCTCTTTAACTAAATCAGTAACTTCCTGTTTAACTGAATCATCGACAATCACTGGTATTTTGCCAATTGGTCCTTCATGGAAGTCTGCCGTTCCTGTTAATATTTCAATCAGGCTTCCTGCCACTTTACTATTCAATAAACCTAGCGCATATAATAAATATCCTTCTTTTTGCTCAAAGCATACGGAACCTTTAGTTTCAAACATATTCCCTTTTGGACTATAGCGCATTGACAAATCTCCATTTGTCAGAGTTGACCAAGTAATACCTTGTCTGAAATAATACTCCATATTTTGAGGACGCGATTTTATCTTGCCATTGTCTCCAACAATATGCCTAATCTCATAACCATCATTTTCCCAATTTACAACATAGTCATTATTTCCAAACCATTTTTTATACTTTCCACCTTTATTACATGGGAACCACTTTTTCTTACTCTGTTCCGCTGCTTCTCGGCTATCCATTCCGAAGCCTATCTTTTCAAAATCAACTTCAAACCACAATCTAAGAAATCTATTGTTATCCCCTGTAGCCAATCCCTGTCTAGGAGTTGCAATCTCTTTCAACTGGCTTTTCGCGAAAGCTTTTAACAATGTGTCACTTACCCAATATGCAATTGGATTTCCCGCAATTTCTAAAAATCTATCTTGAGCTATTGAACCATTAAAATTCTCCGTCACCGGAAACTCCTTAGGTTTTCCATCTTTAATATCTTTTAGATTTACCTGATTATATGAACCTTTATACCCAACTATTTTTGTTGGATTAATTATACTTACTGCGGTTCCAAAAGCGATGCCCATAACCATGTTATCCATATGCATAAGAGCAATAATTCGCTTATTATTGATAATATCAGTCCTCATTTTTTCAAAGCTTGACAAAGACATCCAAGACTGCATCGTTACCAAAGAACTAAAGCCTGTGCTTTTTACACTATCTGAACCCTTTTTGATAAAGCAAGAGTACAAATCTGTTTTCTCGTTTGGATAGTTTGCCTTAATAAACTCTGACAAGGAATCGCTCAGCATACCATTTCCTAAATATGGTGGATTTGTAATATATGCATGGTATTTTTCACATAACAATCTTGTTTGCGAAATCAGATGAAGTAGCTTTCTTTGAGTATCATCAATACCAATCATGGAAAAATCCATCTGACCGTCAAATGAATAATCCGAAACAAATCGCAATAATAGGTCCCAATTATATTTTTCTGGAGAAAGTAACGAACCATACTCTTTTGCTTCAATCAGCTCATCTAACAATCCACTTAATTCATTGATGGCATCATTTTTTTCAATCTCACTCAATGTACTTCCAAAATAATTTAATTGATTTCTATTTATAGAATTACTCTCCTCAAGAGAATAAACCTGTGGCATAGCCTGAACTCTCTCCCCATCTAGATTCTCATGTCCACGGAAGAAAATTCTATTATATCCTCTTGCTTTCATCATAAGAGCAAAATATGAAAGCTGATATGCCCTTCGATCTATGTCCAAGCCTTTAATGTTCTTTTCTAAAATATCAAAAACGGCTTCACGCTCATTAAATCCTTCACTTCTGTAAATATCCATCAAGACATCAAACATATACACCAAAATGTGACCTGATCCCATGCATGGATCAATGCAGACTATGTCCTGAGGGGATAAATATCTATACTCTTTTCTAACATCAACTAGGTTGGCTATTACTGCTTCTTCCTGAATATCTTCTAAAAGATAATAATTCCAGCCAAATTCTATTGCTTTTTCTGCTTCATTGAGCGTTGGTTCGACAGATTTAAGGTGCTCCATCCATACTCTACCCAATGAATTTTCAACCATATATCTGACAATCCAATCTGGAGTAAATATCTGAGTCTTTGCAGGTAAGTCAACTTTTTTAACTTTCTGCCCTTTCTTAACATATGCATCAACTATTTCTTTAGGCTGACTATTATAAAACTGATACATCCATCCAATTATTTCAACCTGACCTTCTGTTTCGACATTAAAATTGTCCTCAGGGATAGTATCAACAAGCATGCGGATAACACCGTCACTCGTGTATGGCAGCTTCAATAATAGTTCCATATAATCATTGGTCTTTTCAAATAGACCTGGCAGTATTTCATTTAATTCATTGCATTGCTTAATAAAAAGTAATCGAAAAGCCTCATCATACTTGTTTTCATTCTTTGCTTGCTGAATTCTATTAAGTTCATCTTGAGATAAGTTGAGTTCCACAGTATCAGCCTGTGTGACAATATCTGGAGTTCCGCTCCCTGCTTCAGATGATAAGACACGTACCCTGCTTGGAAGATAATTATTTACCTCCATAAATCGAATCGCAATTATTCTGTTGAACCATGTATAAGCAGTTTCTTCAATCACTTGATCGAAACTTTGCTCTTTTATGGCTTCAACTAAATTTGCACGTTTCTTTATGTCATCACCAAAAATTCTGTTTTCCGTCCCTGCAAGCGTCTCATACACCTCAAAGTCATTTCCCTTTTGAACTGGCAATTTACATTCTTCATTTGTTATTCCATAAAAACCAGCTTCTGTTATTGCTGACTTAATCAGAATTTTTCTTGCTTCTATCGCAAAGTTTTTTATTGCAGTTTTATCCATAATCTACCCCTCATCTAGCTCAGTTTTATAATGGTATCTTCCTCAAGTTGTGCTTTTAATGCAGCTCTTAACTCTTCTACCACTTTATCAATGTCCTCTTCATTCTTGATAGAATAGGTTTTGTTACCTGTAATAGTTCTAAATGAAACTGGCTTATTCTTTATTACCTTTACTGGCACAACTTGTTCTACCTGTTTCGTATCATCAGTCTTCTTTGTTTCTTCTTGCTGCTTACGAAGAATTTCAGCTTGATAAGCATCTTCCTCTTTTTGAATAAGTCTCAAACAGTTTTGCAGTAATGCATTGCTCTCAGATGGAATACCGTTAAGAGATGCCACATCATTGCATGTCTTTAATTTTTCAAGAAGGTCTTCAAACTTAGGATTAATCTGCGATAAAACTCTCTGAGCATATGGTCTATCAGCAGGGATAGCTTCTTTAACCATCTTCCAATCCTGATATACGTCTGGCTCAATTCTATCTGTATCTCGCTCAAGTAAATCAGCAATAGCTCTCATGAGATTATTCGCATATTCCTCTAGCTTCGGAATAAACGAATATGGTTTCTCAACGCTTGTAATTTTCTTAATCTGGGTTGCATAATCAATAATCTCTGAATCAGAAATATAATTCTTACTTGCTTCATAAATCCCAAGTACCTTAACTGCATCTAAGAATTTCTTTTTCTGCACACCACCAAGGAAGCTATTCAAATCTCCTAAATCTAGACCTACTTCGATGAAATCATCACATAACTCATTCACACGCTTGTAAAAACTAATTGGATCGCTAATCTTTAATGTATCCTCAATTAATCTAAGTGCCTTATCAAGAATTGATTTACCCGGCAATTTACTATTGATTCCATAGTCATTCCTAATCAGCTCTTCAATATCACTCTTCTTCTTTTCTGCATATGTACGATAATCACGCATGAGAGAATCCTGATCATCAGTTGATACAGTTCTTCCAAAGAATTCACGAATAACATCTTTTACCGCCTTTATATGCTGCTGAGGCGCAACTTCTTTAATCTCCAAGAGAACTTTCTCCCTGAATTCCCTCTTTGTAATATACTTAAATGCATCTTCTGGTGTTGTGCTTGCAGGTGTATAGATTACACTATTCATCTTCAAGCTAATCTGTCCTTTGCGGTATAAAGTTGCAATCAAAAACTGAATATCTTCTTCAATGTATCCATATGGAGGATCCATAAATTTGTCCAAAGCCTGCTTAATTGAAAACTGAGCAGCATTATTGCCTGCATACCTAATAGCAGCTATCATTTCATTTAATGCTTCATGGTTTGGCTCTGATGATGTCATTCCAAGATCAGACATTGAAATCTGTGTCTTTGTCATCTTGAGAGCATCCATTATGTCAGACTGTCCCGGCTTAGACTCCATGTCTTTAAGCTTGTGATATTCTGCTCCAATTAACTTTTCAAAAGCCTCAGCGATTCTTGCTGTGACATCTTTTGACTTAGTAACAATCTTTTCACCATTTACATAAATGTCTGCCGTTTCAAGAGCAAAGCGAACATACTCACTTATACGCGTAGCTTTAGCTGATCTCTCTTTTCTCTTGTTTGCACTAATAACTTCAAAATCAGAAAGATTTGCAGAACTTGGATCATTTAAGAAACTCTCAATCTTTTTCATTCCTTCTGTTTCTGACAGGTATGCATAATCATCTGACATTCTGATTACTACACACTTCTCGGTATATGAAAGCATACCTAATGCAAGTGGATCTTCTTTTCCACTGTATGCTGTCAAAATTCTCAATCCAATCTTGTGTGATGAATTATTTCGGTAGTATCTATCATCAATCATCTGATTGAATGAGAACTGATATCTGTTGTCATAGCGATACTTATTGTTTGGGAAAACAATTACCTCTTCAAAAGCAACCTGTGCGATATAGTTCACAGTGTCAGTAGGATCAATGTTGTAGCTTCTGATTTTGTTTTCTGCTTCCTGCTCCTCATTTGTAAGGAATGTATATTCATCTCCATTTTTCTGAACATACATTTCATCGCAAAGTACACGAAGAGATTTCTCCACCTGCTTTGCAAGTACTAGTCTATCCTCATCCACTTTTGAAATCATAAGTGTTGTAAGGTTTTCAATATCTCTCTTGAAATTATTCACATGCTTTGTCATAAATAACACTTTCAAAAGCTCAACATCAAAATTATCAAGACGAGTATTTCTTGAAGCCTGTGTAATTACGATACGATGTGTATGATCAATAAAATCATCCAATGCACTATAAAATGCATTAAATGGAACTAAAATTCCTTCTCTCTCTCCGGCATACTTAGCAGCTGCTTCCTTGAAAAGAGCAAGCATAGAACGCTCACCGTCTGCCAGATGCTTTCCGCTAGAAGAAAACTGTCTAATTGATGTAAGAACGTTTCCAAGAAGAATAAACTGATATGGGATAAATGGGTACACTTCAATAAAGTCTTCCTCACTTGCATACAATGGCATGTTAGGAGTACCCTCACTGAATGTAACAATATTCTTAATAGATGACTCATACTCTCCATAGAGATTTGCAAGTACAGGAGCTGCGCTGTCATCTTTTTTCAAAATTCTCTTTCTGATAACCTCATCAACATTTGCAGATGAAAGAGCAATTCTTGTATCGAAACGTCCCTGAATCTTAGAGAAATCCTCTCCCATTGTTTTTGTGATTGAATCAATATCCTGTTGTGATGTAACAATAATCCATGCCTTACCACCGCAAGCAGTTCCAAGGTCTTCTGTAACTGTCTGCAAATTGAGCATGAGTTTAGAATCATCTGCTATGTACTGTCCAATCTCATCTACGAGGAACAACACATGATGATTCTTTCCCTTCTTAGCGCAATATTTCTTCACATAATCTGCGAACTTATCTATAGAAAGGCTGTAAGAATCCTGCGCATGGTCAGCCCAGTTTCTTGCCTCGCTCTCACTCATAATTCCGAGCTCCGTTACAGCCTGAATAATTTCTTCCTGAATGAAGTAATAGTCTTCTCTCGATTCTTCCCATGAGGCACCATTGATTTCAGCGAATTTCTTCTTGAATGCATCAAACTGTCCATCCATATCAAGCTTACGCTCAAAATCTGCAAGGAAAGGAATCGAGCCACAATAGCCAAGATAATCATTGAACACTTTCATGAATACATCTTTGATAGCATCCTTATTCATCTTAGAATCTGTTGTACTCTTTGAATCAATATTGAAAAGAATTACATCTATGTCACCACTACCAGCAGCTATATCTGCGATCTTATCCTTGAGCTGATTATTCTCAACCTTAACACCATCTGTAAAGAAACTAGATGCGGAATGCATTACTCCATTTTCATCCGGCACTTCTTTATTCTTCAAAATGTAAGAAAGGATTTTAAGGAAATGCGATTTACCACTTCCGAAGAAACCAGAGATCCACACACCCATCTTATCTGTGTTACCAGATAGGCTTCGATTGTATGCATCGAAAAATCTACTCATATACTTTTCAAGGTCAGTCGTTACTACATATTCCTCTAATTCCTGATAAACATTTTCATCATCAGACTGACCAACTTTGATAACACCCTTAATATCTCTGGTGATTGGTTTTAAGAACATATCTTGAATCTTCAATTTCGTTTCCTCCTATTTCCCTTCTCTTATACTATGAGCGGAAATGCTCTGTAATAGTTGCCATCATTAATTGTTCCAAATAAGCTTAAGCTTTGTCCGTTCCATTCTCCGGGATAAAACATCACTACAGGAACCTTATCTAGCACCTGATGTAAGTTGTTCAATACATTGTGAGATCTCACAAATGGAAAAATCTTTCCTACTCCTGTTAAGAATACAACTGCATCATCTGGTGTTTCAGAATTAATTTTATTTACAATCAAGTTATCATCATTTGTAAGGCGAAGCATTTTTGAAACCGCTGTGTAAACATATTCCATACCTTTCTGCTCCTCAAACTTTATACACTTGTCTAAATAGCCTTTTTCTTCGAGAATTCCAATTACCATATCGTAAATATCAAATTCTACAATCTGGAATCCATCTGCTTCTTTATTGTTCTGCTTTTTTAATGCCTTGATTTTTTCTCTCATAATCAACTCATCACAAGGCTCATAATCAAATACATAGTATCGAACTTCTCCTCCAACTCCTCTGTTAGCAAGAAAGTCTTCATCTGTAATTCGATACCAAATCTTATCTAATCTTTCTTGAAATTCCATCTATCTCTCTCCTGTCAGCGCTGCCAAATATCTATCCATTGCATTTCTCTGTAGTGCATACCTTAGCTCAGGTTCAACATATGGTTTAACTATAGTCTTTTCTGAAACTTTACCAGTCAACAGACCTGCTTCCATCATATATTTACAATAAACCTGCTTTAGCTTCTTAATCGATACGTCTGTAATTGCTGCAACTTTATCGTTTTGGTCTTGCTTATCCTTAAAGAAGATGTTCAAATCTGCATCAGTAATATTTGTTCCTCCCATGTATAACTTATCTCTGTACACTTCATACATAAGATCAAAGAGCAACTTATCTGATGCCATGCATCCAACAAAAGCAATGAGTTTCGCTGTTTTTATATCCGCTGTTACCATCATCTTTCTTAGTTCCTCTGGTAAAGCTTCTAATCTATTTTTTATACAACCAAATTCATTTATCAATCTTGACTCTGATTTTTGTTGGTAAAGATTTTCCTCAATTACAATTTGCCTTACTTCATCCATGGAGTGTACCCCTAGAAGTCTGGCAGTCTCTTTTGTCTCAACAAACCAAAAAAGATGCTTTGTCGCACTAGCGTTATACTCCATATTTATTCTTCCTTTTCTTCTTTCTCAAAGCTCATAATGTCACCAATGTTACAGTTCATGTACTCACAGATTCTCTCTAGCACATCAACCGAAACACTCTCACCTTTTCCCATCTTGGCAATCGTTGCAGAACTGATATTTAAGTCTTCTATCAGGTTCTTTTTCTGCAAGTTTTTATCAATCATTAATTTCCATAATCCGTTGTATGAAATTGCCATTTCAAATATCCTTTCACTGAAAAAATCATCTGCGAAATATATACAATGTCTCAGTGAAAATTATATCATGCAGCTAGGGAATAGTCATTAAAAACTTTTAGATTCCTAAAGGTTGCATTTAGTCTTATGAATGATGCATTTTTAGAATTGAAGGTTAGTCGTCCTCAAACAACTCCGCCATACAAACCGCATCCCAAAAGCGATCGCTCTCTGCTCTCTTTTGACGTTTTTCAAACTCTTTGAGTTCACTTCTACTCATATTTTTCTTTAGTTCTTTAATCTCTTTTTCTGTAAGTCTTACGTCCTGCTCTCTACTTTTTCCAAATCCAAACATTAAAACGTACCGTCCTTTCTACAGTCTTGATAATATTTACAAGTCAGGCAACATTGGCTACATCTCTTTTTTGCAATCCGCTTTTTCTTCTGTAACCAGAAAATGATTCTTCCCAACACTATACCCCTCCTCACTTTTCTTGATGTTACAACTATATTTTTTTACCTGTCCCTTAAAAATGCCAACTAAAAAAACGGGAACCTACGCCATTTCTAGCGTAAGCTCCCGCTCTCCTCTTTTTACTCATATCTTTTCAAAAATTCAGATGCGAACTCTTTCATTTCCTCAACAACATTGTCAGGTCCGGTAAGCTTAACCTCGTCACCAAGGCTCATAACCCAAGCGAAGAACTGAGGACTTACTGCAACACTTACATGTGTCTCAGAATTCTTTTCATCAATTTCTCTAATAGGAATATCTTTTCCAAATCTATCAAAGAACACACCCACCATGTAATTATTGAACTCAAACTTCACAATCTCTTTGCGTCCGTGATACATACCGAAGGTTGCCTTTGAATACTCAGCCATGTCAAAATCTTTGAACTCAGCTTTTCCATCACGCTTATCTTCCAGAATTTCTATCTGCTTCATTTTGTCCACGCGATAGTGTTTAATCACTTTGTCGTAATCATCATACGCCACAAGGTAATAATTCTCATCGTCCCAAGTAAGAGCCCATGGACTAACTGTAAATACAATTCCATGATTTCTCTCAACAAGTTTCTTGCTCACATCCCAACGATAATACTTAAATGCAATCTTTTTATTTGCTCCAATTGCTTTATGAATATCATCAACGTTATAGTAAATGCTCTCGTTCATAGTCTTTGCTCTGCCTTGAACAAATACCTGACGCTGCAACTGAGAAGCCTGATGTTCACTTACAAATCCTTTAATTTTCTTGATGAGCTCTCTCGATTTTTTCTCTGTAATAAATTTTGAAGACTGAATTGCATCAATAAGAAGTTTTACCTCCGCAAGTTCAAAATCTCTGCTTCCAACATGGTAAAATGTATCTCTTCCGATTTGTTCCTTGATAATTTCTACACCAAGTTTATCGGTCATATCTGCAAAATCGTTATAAAGACTTTTTCTCTCAGCGGTTACTCCACGAGCTTCAAGTTCCTGAATTATTTGTGCAAGTGTTAAAGCATGTTCCTCATCGGTTTTCTCCAACATAATTCTTGTAAGGTATGCAAGTTTCAGTTTTTGATTTTCTCCACGAGACATAACATTTCCCCCATTTCCGCGATTTCTTTTACAAATATTATACCACTGGCAACAAATTAGGGAAGTATCAAGTTCATTTTAAGGGACATCATGGTACCATTCCTACCCCCAACCCCCGCCCATCTCCCCGGGGGCTATTATGCAATCCTCTTCACTTTCAGTTGTAATCAAAATACAAATTCTGGCATAACGCAAAAAAGTGGGGCGCAGATTTCTCCACGCCCCGGCAAATCAATTATTTAATTAAATGGAACATCCTCTCCAATATCATCAGGAATATTCATGAAGCCATCACTTCCTGCTGGCTGTCCATTTGAAGAATTCTTGCTTTCTGCAAATTCCTGTTCCTCCACAATTACATCTGTGGTATATACACGCTGTCCTTCCTTATTGGTATAGCTTCCAGTCTGGATTCTTCCAATAACAACAAGCTTGGTTCCCTTTGACAAATATTTCTCCGCAAACTCTGCACCCTTACCAAACACAGTGCAGTTAATGAAGTCTGCATTATCCTCACCATCTCGCTTGAATTTGCGGTCAACTGCAAGTGTGTACTTTGCAACAGCCTTTGAACTGTCATCTCCTGTATTTCTCACATCTGGATCCTTTGTTAATCGTCCCATTAAAATTACTTTATTCATGTATTTTTACCTCCAAAATCGTAATAATCCGCGCTTTAGCCCGTTTTTAGTCGGGGTAGAGATAATAGTGGCAAGCAATGTCTCGGTAATGACCGAGACACATTTCTGCTTGTTGGTGATATCCCCAATCCCCTTAAACTGTCAGAAAATCTGACAGAGCTACGCCCCACTTTGTGGTGCTGATACAATTATCGCGTTCTCCTTCTGTCACGCTTTTGCTCATGCTCCATATCATATCCAAGGAAGGTATCTATGTTCTTCTTAGCAGTAACAAAATCATTTCTCTCCTGCTTGGCTTCCTTGTACTTTGAGTAAGCTGCCTTTTTCTTGGCAAGAAGTTCATCATATTCTGCACTAATTTCTTTTAGCTTAGGAATCTTGCCATCCATCTCCGAGAAAAACTTCTTAGCTGCCTTATGAAGTGTTATTGCTTCACGGTGCTCTTCAAAAAACTTTTCGCTGTAGCCAGACTTGCGATAAGCAACATAGACATCTTTCGTCTTTGCATAAGTGAGAATTTGTTTTCTGATTGAAGTAAGCTCAGCGATTCTTGCATCGCACGCTTTAATCGTATCTGTCAATTCATTAAAAGAAGCAGAGGCACTTGCTGCTCTCTGCTCCAATGTTGCATAATCTCTTACATCATGCTCTTTCAAAAATAGGAGCGTTTTAGAAATCTGCTTCACATTGTAAATCTTAGCCCAGCGCTCATAGCCAGCTCCTTTTCCTTCTGCAATCTTCTTTTGAATGTCTATGAGCATATCAAATTTGTCCTGACTGCGAGCTGGTGCTTTTCTTTCAGATTGCTTTCCATCTTCAAAGAGCTGTCTCAAATCTTGTTCTCGATAACCCCCAGCCAAAGAATCAAATCTGACAAATCGCTTCAATTCCCTTCCCTTAATTGCAAGGTGTTTACCCTTCTTTATCTGGTAATCTTCCTCTTCCAAGAGAAATAAGAATCTTTCAAAACTCTGCGGATTTGTGCTAAGTACCTTATCAATATCTGCTTGAACTTGACTGCGAAGTGATTCTCTATGATATCCTTTGTTATCTCTTTCCTTATATGGTCTTGGTTTAATAACTGATAAACCATGTTGCAAGCAAAGACCATCACTGATCCTTTGAATAACAAATGAGGATAAGAAAAAATTCTTAAACTTCCTATCACAATCAAGCGTCACAGAATTGAAAATAATATGATTATGAATATGCTGTCTATCCGTATGAGTAGCAACTATGAAAGCATGATTTCCTTTCGTAAAGCTCTTCGCAAGTTCATAGCCTATCTCGTTAGCTTCTTCCGGTGATACTTCTCCCGGCTTAAAGGATTGCCTAATTTGATAAGCTATGATTTCTCCATTTGGCTTGCGATGACTTCTAAGGTACTCTTCTCTGGCAGCTAAAAATTCTTTATCTGCAATTTCTGGATTGCAGGCATAGGAAGAAATATAACGACCTTCCTCTGTCTTTTCGTCATCCTTCGCATACTCAGTTCTATCCTTAAGACATTGCGCGATAGTCTTTCCTTTGTTCTGATGCATTGTAATTAATCTCGTTGCTGCCATGAATACCTCCCTTCTAAATCGTTGATAATTTTTCCAGCAAATCTCCTACCATGAGAACAAGCTGCTTCTGGTCTTTCTGCAAATCTTTAATATCAGAATAATAAATACTTCCGCTTTCATTCGCTCGCTTAGCGTACTGATTCAGATTGTTACTGTTAATCCTGAGCAATCTTAAAATCTCTTTTAGCTCAGACAAGTCAACATTAATAACATATCCATCAATCGCCATCTTACGAATGTAGGCACTGATATTTGAAAAACCAACCTCCTTCATTTTGTCCTCAATAGCCTTTCTGTCTTTCGGAGTCAGCTTGATTTGAATATATTTTGTATATTCCTTCATCCTAATCAAGAGCTCTTTCATGACAGAAGACAGGAGGCTTCTTTGGTTCTTCCTTTTGCTGTGCTGCTCTCAGTCTTTCTGTAATTGAAGTACGCTGCTCTTTCTCAGCAATTGTCTCCTGCGGAGTGTTATTGATAATGCCATCAAAATTATTGTCATTCTGCTCAACCTGATCCTCTACACCTCTGAGATAATTGCGGCTAATAGATGGGCCAGCACCTACATCCTCCACTGTGTCCGACTTTTCCTTTTCAACTACAGAAGTTGTTCCTGAGACCTCATCCCACTTTTCAATTCTCTCGCCTTTTCTTTCTTCGCTCATGTGCTACCTCCTCGTATAATAAGTTTGTAAGCAAGAAAAACCGCTTACAGACTTATTCTTTTTTGGGTATAAATGGTAAGGATATCTAAGAGGTACTCCCCTCATCCCGATTCCCATCTATACAGTTGATAGTTACA
>OGGQ01001503.1_pt1 | contig 29794 bp, 29 predicted proteins | sample 1571191 | NCBI WGS metagenome assembly OGGQ01 (sample SAMEA2582061, study PRJEB24529) | metagenome | biome: Human gut stool | place: China | collected 2011
GAGAGATTAACGCGGCTTGTGGACAGTTAGCTAACACATATAATAAATTCAAAAAAAAATGATTAAAAGTGCCAGACGCATAGACGCAGAGCCGATAACGCATTAGGTCAAAAAACCTATGTGTTATCGGCTTTTTTATTTAATATTGCGCAAAAGCCGCTGTTCCCTATTATAGAATGGATTGCGGGTAGTGTATTAAAGTCGCCCTTTTTTAAGGATACGGCGGTATCGGGGAGGTATCGCCGTGTCCATTTTTATTTACTGTAACCCGCCTAATGCTTTGCGGTCAAAAAAAGCTATGCTCCGCAAGCGGGATATTCCGGCTATGAATGTGAACTGTCAATACATTTAGCTACTGCTTACATTTCCTTTGCGCCCGTCCGCGTCTTGCGGACGGGCGCATTTTGCTTTTTTCAACTTTTTTCTGAAAAACGCACTCAAGAGCCATCTCCCGAACGGGTACGGAGCGAAAGGGGCAGAGAGGACAAGCCCTTAACTCCCGTCCTCTACTCCACGCGGGAAGGAGGTGAACTCTATGGAGCTATCTTCTTCCGACAAGGAAAGAATACAACATCAGTACGACGCATTAGCAAAGAAAACTTTGGCCGGCGAAGCGAAAAGCCACCGCCGCACCCTTGCGAAACGCGCAGCCCGCGAAGTAACCTTTTCGGATTTGAGCGAAAGCGAACTCGCGCAGCTTTTCATATTGGACGAATACGAAAGCGAGTTTTTCCGTTTTCAAGTGTCCGGCTTTGATGTACTCGTCAAAAATGAACTGCTTGCCGAAGCCCTTAACGCTTTACCCGAAAGGAAACGCGATATTGTTCTCTTGTCCCACTTCTTGGATATGAGCGACGCGGAGATAGGCAGACAGCTAAATGTTGTGCGAAGTACGATTTCCAAACAAAGAAAAATCGCACTTGCAAGGATTAAACAGCACATGGAGGGAAAAACAGATGAAAAACACCGTTAGCAAAACTGAAAATCTGTTGCCGTTCCCTGTCATTTCCGCAGCGGCAAACGGCGACACAACCGCCATGTGCGCGATCTTGAAGCATTACGAGGGTTACATAGCGAAACTTTGTACCCGCACGCTGAAAGACGACGCGGGCAATACCTATTCCTATGTGGACGAGGAAATGCGTAACAGGCTGCAAGTGCGCCTTATTACCCGCACTCTTGCTTTTCATGTAGGATAACTTTTTAGCCCATGCGGGGAGCGTGTCCCCTTTCCACGCTTCCCGTTATGGGCTATTTGTCGTTCCGCAAAAGCATATCCGCTGTTGATGTGCTTTTGCAGGCCGACAAAGCCTATTGTTCTTTGACAAAGAAAGCGGCCTTTGGTACGCAGCATATCAGGCAACGGGTACATTCCGTTTGTATCGAGCCAGGCGGCGGGTACGCCATGACCGCTTTTCCCCGTTGGGGAAAAGCCGAGCGAGAACTACCGCGCCGTAAAACAAGTTTAGCAGCTTGTGGGCGACGACATACAAGGCGGCACAATGATACTCCCGCGTTGAACACCCTCAAAGTATTGCGCGGCGCACCCATAAGCATGGGCCGGGGTGAAACTCCCGTGAGGTTGCAGCTAACAACCGCCCGTTTCAGCCTTATTTCTCATATCGTACAAGCCGGAGCGCATATTCTGTACTATGCCGCTAACCGGGAGGGAAAGAAGATGATTACCAAGTTACAACTTCAACAAATGAGAAATGTAGATATTACACAGGTTGACCGCAGCACTTTGGTTGATATTCGTAATATCCATGTTGACAGTTCTTTGCCAGCAGCAAAGAAAATGCAAAGTTACTTTGAGCAGATCGTCAATCCGTATTGTTTTCTTTGCGGCGATACGCCCGTAAGAATACGGTTTGTCGCAGAGGATAGAACGTTAAAACAATCATTGTGCGATTACTTTTTAAGTCTGAAATAACCGCCGACTTTCCCTAACTCTACGGGTAAAGACCTTGTGATTACGGGGGCGAAAATGGTATAATTAACTCGTAATTATAGGGGGAAAGGAGGTATAATGCCCCGCATACGCAAAGACAAAATGGCACGCAGTTATGCAGAGCCGTTTTGGAAAATTGGGCTATACATTCGACTATCCAGAGAGGACGACAACGAGGACGAAAGCGAGAGTGTTATCAACCAAGAAAAGATACTCCGCGACTTTGTAGACAGCTATTTTGAGCCGGGAACCTATGTAATTGTAGACGTGTTTGCCGACGACGGATTGACAGGCACCGACACAGCGCGACCAAACTTCAAACGGCTTGAGGGCTGCATTGTCCGAAAAGAAGTAAACTGCATGATTATCAAATCCCTTGCACGCGGTTTCCGCAACCTTGCCGACCAGCAAAAGTTTTTAGAGGAGTTTATCCCCATTAACGGCGCAAGGTTTATTTGCACAGGCACGCCATTTATTGACACTTACGCAAACCCCCATTCTGCAAGCGGCCTTGAAGTACCTATTAGGGGAATGTTCAATGAGCAGTTTGCCGCGACCACTTCCGAAGAAATCCGCAAAACATTCAAGATGAAACGGGAGCGTGGCGAGTTCATAGGCGCGTTTGCCCCTTATGGCTATAAGAAAGACCCAAACGACAAAAACAGCTTGATTGTAGATGAAGAAGCAGCGGAAGTTGTCAAAAGCATTTATCATTGGTTTGTCAATGAGGGGTACAGTAAAATGGGGATTGCAAAGCGGCTTAACCAAATGGGAGAGCCTAACCCCGAAGCCTATAAGAAGAAAAAAGGCTTTAAGTACAACAACCCTAATTCCGACAAAAACGATGGTTTGTGGTCTGCCAGCACGATTGCAAGGATATTGCAAAATGAAGTTTATACGGGCGTAATGGTGCAAGGCCGTAATCGCGTAATAAGCTACAAAGTACACAAGCAGATCAACGTCCCCAAAGAAGAATGGTTTGTCGTCCCCAACACACACGAAGCGATTATTGACAGGGAAACATTCGAGAAAGCGCAAGCCCTGCATAAGCGCGACACAAGGACAGCCCCCGGCAAACAGGAAGTCTATCTCATGTCCGGCTTTGTCCGTTGCGCGGATTGCCAAAAGGCCATGCGGCGAAAAACTGCCCGCGATATTGCCTACTACTCTTGCCGCAGCTACACCGATAAAAAGATTTGCAGCAAACATTCTATCCGGCAAGACAAGTTGGAAAACGCGGTATTGGCAGCGTTGCAAATGCAAATTGCCCTTGTAGATCGGCTTGCAGAAGAAATTGAACGGATTAACAACGCGCCTGTTATCAACCGGGAAAGCAAGAGATTATCCCATTCCTTGAAACAGGCAGAGAAGCAGCTAAAACAGTACAATGACGCTTCCGACAGCTTGTACCTTGATTGGAAAAGCGGCGAGATTACCAAAGAGGAATACCGCCGCTTGAAAGGCAAGATTGCAGAACAGATACAACAGCTTGAAGCGAACATCTCCTATCTGAAAGAGGAAATGCAGGTAATGGCTGATGGTATCGGAACCGACGACCCGTATCTAACCGCCTTTCTGAAATACAAAAACATTCAGAGCCTTAACCGCGGGATTATGGTTGAACTCGTAAAAGCGGTTTGGGTGCATGAGAACGGGGAAATAACGGTTGACTTCAATTTTGCCGACGAGTACCAGCGAATTATTGATTACATCGAGAATAACCACAACGTTATCCGAGTGATTGAGAACAAGGCAATCTAACGGCTTGCCTATTCAACACAAAGGAAAATCTAATGTTGTGCATAAATAAACGGCTCTACCGGGCCGACTGGGCCTGCGGGAGCTCAGGGAACGCAGGGCAACGAAGGCCCCACCGGACCTACCGGGCCTACGGGCCCGGCCGGGGCTACTGGCCCAACTGGGCCTACGGGGCCGGCCACACCAGCCGCCGCTGTAAACGACGCCACAGGCACGGGAGATATTGTAGCACAGTTCAACACCCTGCTCGCTAATCTCAGAGCCGCAGGATATCTTTCAAACTAAAGGCATAAACACAGGGGAGGGTCTCGCGCCCTCCCTTTCATATGAGGCAGGAGGAAATTATGAAAATAGCCGTTTATACGATATGCAAAAACGAGTCCGCTTTCGTTGACCGCTGGGTCGATTCAATGTCAGAGGCCGACGGCATCTTTGTCCTTGACACCGGCTCGGAGGATGACACCGTTGAAAAGCTGAAAGCCCGGGGCGTTACTGTAGGCGAGGCCGAGATCATCCCCTGGAGGTTTGATACTGCAAGGAATTTGTCCTTGGAGCTCGTTCCCAAAGATTTTGACGTCTGCGTATGCACCGATCTTGACGAGGTATTTCTCCCCGGATGGCGCCGTAAAATAGAAAAAAACTGGAAAGACGGCGATTCTCAGGCAAGGTTTAGATATACATGGAGCTTCAACGACGACGGAAGCGAAGGCGTTGTATTTTGGGAGGAAAACATACATGCCCGCCTTGGATTCAGATGGACCCATCCCGTACACGAAGTTCTTCAGCGAACGGATCCATCCCTTTCTTCGGAAATAATAACTATTCCCGGCATACAGCTCAATCATTACCCGGATAAAAATAAATCAAGAAGCCAATATCTTGAGCTCTTGGAAATGTCCGTAGAAGAATGTCCCGAGGACGACCGGAATACTCACTATCTCGGGCGGGAATATATGTACAGGGGAAGATGGGACGACTGCATAAAAACTTTAAAACGTCATCTTTCAATGCCCACAGCCCTCTGGAAGGATGAACGCTCGGCGTCAATGCGCTACATCGCCTATTCTCTTTATATGAAAGGCAGCGTTGACGAATCGCGCAACTGGTATCTTATGTCCATAGCCGAGGCTCCGCATCTTCGTGAGCCGTACATCGATCTGGCATATATGCTTTATGACCGCGGCGAATGGGACGGAGTTCTGTATTTCACCGGCTGCGCCCTAAAAATAAAAAACAGACCGGACTCATATATATGCGAGTCCGCCCCCTGGGGAAGCCTGCCTTACGATCTGCGATCCATCGCCCTGTTCAATACAGGCAGGACAGCTGAAGCCATCGAGGCGGCAAGGCTGGCTCTTGAGCTTGAACCGTCCAACGAACGTATCAAAAACAACATAAAAATGATGGAAAACGCAGAAAAAAATCCGCCGCTCAAATGAGCGGCGAAACATTTTTATTTTTCCGTTTCCTCTATTTCGTTAAGCATAAGTTTGGCCTTTATCATTATGGCACATTCAAGCCTCTTTCTCTGTAACTTACAGCCGATGTCATAGGTTCCCATAATACTTCCGCCGTAATGACAGGCGTTGGCCATACAGCCTCCGCTGCAATAGAATTTAGCCCAGCATTTTTTGCACTCGGGTTTTGTGTAAACATTACAGTTGGCAAATTCTTCTCTTATGTCCGTATTTTCAATACCGCTGAATACAGAGCCGATCCTGAACTCCTCCTGGCCGACAAACTGGTGGCAGGGATAGAGATCTCCCTCGGGTGTTACCGCAAGATATTCCGTTCCGCTTCCGCAGCCGGAAAGTCTCTTGGCTATGCAGGGTCCGCCTGTGAGGTCAACCATAAAGTGGAAAAAATTAAAGTCTTTCTCTCCCGTTTTATGCCTCTTGTAAAGCTCCTCGGCAATTTTCTCATACTCGGCATAGATAGTCTCAAGATCCTCTTCTTTTATTGCGTAATCCTCTGTATCATCGGCAACAACTGGCTCTACGGACACCTGTTTGAAACCGAGATCATCGGCGATGTGGAAAATATCTTTTGAAAAGTCCAGATTGTGATGCGTGAATGTTCCCCTTAAGTAATAATCCGTCTGATTTCGGCTCTCAGCGAGTTTTTGGAATTTGGGCACAATTATATCATAGCTGCCCTGTCCTCCCGCTCTGGGACGCATAAAGTCGTTGATTTCCTTTCTTCCGTCAAGACTGAGCACCACGTTATGCATATTTTTATTTATATAATCCTGCTTCTCGTCATCAAGCAGTATTCCGTTGGTCGTTATGGTAAATCTGAAGTTTTTATCATACAGTTTTTCCTGTTCCCTGCCGTACTCGACTATTTCCTTTACGACGTCAAAGTTCATAAGAGGCTCGCCGCCAAAAAAGTCCACTTCAAGATTTCTTCTTTTTCCGCTGTTGGCGATTATAAAGTCAATGGCCTTTTTTCCTACCTCGGCGCTCATAAGGGAGCGTTTTCCGTGGTACTCGCCCTCCTCGGCAAAGCAGTATCTGCATTTGAGGTTGCAGTCATGGGCAACATGGAGGCAGAGCGCCTTTACGACGGGAGCGCGGTTTTTGACCTGCTCAAGCACTCCCTCATACTCATCCTCCGTGTAGAGCATGCCTGCCTGTCTGAGCTCGTCCAGCTCGTCAGCCGCCTCTTTAAGCTGTTCCCTTCTGTATTTTCCGCCGAATTCGCAGCAGAGCTTTTCAAAATCCCCGTCCTCGTATCTGTCGGCTATATCATAAACAACATCGTCAACGGCATGCACCGCGCCGCTGTTTATGTCCATAAGAACGTTTATACCGTTCATGGAAAATTTATGTATCATATATGTTTCCTCCGTACAACAAACAACCACCGGTTAAACCGGTGGATGCCTAATAACTGTTTTTAAATTTTGATTATCTGTTTTCGCAAGGCTGGTTAGCTACTGTGCAGCTTGTTTTGCATGCTGACTGGCAAGATGTCTGGCACTCACCGCAGCCGCCCTTTGTCATGGACTCTTTAAGCATTGCGTTATTTAAAGTTTTGATGTGTTTCATATATCTGACCTCCCATTGCTTATACATATTTTTTTCCATTGTAGCATATTTTTCTTGTTTTGAAAAGCAAAAATTTTTCAAGCCGTCATCCTTTGGCATTTACGCCTAATATTCCGCCTATTCCTCCTCCGGCGGCGGCCGTTATCATAAACGACAGGCAGCTCATATCTATCGGCCCTCCGGCGGCTGCGCTTATGACAAGAAGTATGATTCCATAGGCGACGCCTGTCAGAGCTCCCGTAATAAGTCCTCTTTTCCCCCTGCCCTTCGCGCTTATGTATCCGGCAGCGGCGGCTGACAAAGCCGTGCATACGGTCGAAATTATACCGACGTATGATTCGTCCACATCGGTGTATGTAAGAACAAGGGCGCAGACGGCGAATATGACGCAGGTCACCCCAAGACCTACGCCTATGCCTTTAAGCGCCGGCGGCAAAATACTCTTTTCCGCTCCCGCGCTATTGCCGGCCTTTTGGGGCTCTTTGCCGTTTTTCGCGCTCTTACTATCTTTTTTTGACATTCTTCCCGATATTTTTTCTGAAAAATTTACTGCCATGTTCTCCCTCCGGATAAATATATTTCGTCCTATACATTTATATTTTACCAAAGGGTCTTTTATTCCCGAAGCCTGTCGGCCTATTTCAAAGCTTCTTTCATATCTTCGGCGAATTTCTGGGGTATGCGCAGGTTTCCCCTGCCAACGCCCAGTTCTATGTCAGGCTTATTCGCTCCGTGGAAGTCGCTCCCTCCCGATTTAAAAAGTCCGTAGCTGTCGCATATTTTCCTGATCTCATCGGACTGACGGGCGGTATATGTCGAATACATGGTTTCCATGGCCATAAGCCCGTAGTTTTTTAGCTCGCCGACAAGCTGATGTATTTCCAGATAGCCAAATCCATAGAGGGTGGCATGGGCAAGCACAGGCACTCCGCCCGAATCCCTTATGACCTCTATACACTTTTTGGGTGTGAGCGTCTCACGCTTTACATATCCCGGCCTGCCTGAAGATATATATCGGTCAAAGGCTTCCTCCTTTGTCTTTACATATCCCTTCTCAACCATTACATTGGCATAATGCGCCCTTGTTATTATCCTTCCTCCGGCGTTTTTTTCCAGTTCCTCAAGGCTGACCTCTATACCGTTTCGCGCCAGGGCTCTTATCATCTTTTCGTTTCTTTCGTTCCTCTCGTTTACAATGTAGTCCATGCTTTCCGTAAGCGCCTTGCTTTTATGGTCTATGAACAGTCCCACTATGTGCAGTTCCGTATTTTTATAGGCCGCGGCCAGCTCGATGCCGGCTATTGTCTCAATATGTTCCTTACTGCCTTCGTGCATAAACTCGTCTATGCCGTCCACCGTGTCATGATCCGTAAGGGCAACGGAGGACAGCCCTGCTTTCTTTGCCATTTTTACAAGCTCCGCCGGCGCCAGCGTGCCGTCGGACGCCTCGGAATGTGTATGCAGATCCGTATACATTTCATCATCTCCTTTAATCAGTTTAACATAAAAAATCAAATATACAATTTTTTTCGTAAACCTGTATTCTATTTTTTCCCTTTGTTGTATAATAGGAAAAAAGATTAAGGAGTGATATTATGAATTACGGATTTATCGGCGCCGGAAACATGGCAGGCGCTATAATAAAAGGAATGACCATCGGCGGAGGAGGATTTGACGGAAGGGATATTTATGTCTATGATCTTAACGCCGAGGCTTCGGAAAATCTTGCCGCAGTTTGCGGAGCAAACAAATGCGCATCTCCCGCGGACGTGGTAAAAAGCGCGGACGTTCTCGTTTTGGCCGTAAAACCCAACGTGATGGCCGACGCTGTTTCTCCGATAAAGGACACCGTTATGGAGAAGGCGCCCCTCGTCATATCTATCGCCGCAGGCAAGACAATAGAATTCCTTGAGGGAATACTCTCTCACTCACTTCCCATCGTCAGGGTAATGCCCAACATCAACGCGAAGGTCGGCTGCGCCACCAGCGCATTCTGCCCTAACGCCGTTGTAACAGAGGATCAGAAGAATGTAGTTAAAGCGCTTTTCTCAACGGTCGGCTCCATTACCGAGCTTCCCGAGAAAATGTTTGGTATCCATGGAGTTATCGGCGGAGCCGCTCCCGCCTTTGCCTATCTTTATATAGACGCCCTTGCAAGAGCCGCCGTAAAAGCCGGTATGCCCAAAAAACAGGCTCTCGAGCTTACAGCTCAGACGGTGCTCGGAAGCGCGAAAATGGTGCTTGAAAGCGGAGAACATCCCTGGGCTCTCATCGATCAGGTATGTTCTCCCGGCGGAACGACCATAGAGGGCGTATGCTCGCTTGAGGCCAACGGTTTTGAGGCCGCACTCTGCAAAGCCTTTGACGCCGTTTATGAAAAAGATAAAAGACTTTAATCGCTGGACCCGCTAAAAAAACGGCTCCGGTATGTCGGGTAAATTTCCCGGCATTCCGAAAGCCGTTTATTTTTATCTCATTAATTTCAGTTTTTTGAATATTCTCACCATCGATCTGCCCTTTGGTATGCTCTGGAAATCTTTTTCCGTTATACCCTTTATAAGCAGCATACATACAAGATATACTCCCATGGCCAGAACTATGGTCACAAGGGTGGATATTGTGTTTCCGAAAACAATATCAAACAGCTTATAAAATACAACGCAGCTTACTCCCATTACGGCCGAGCATATGGTCGGCTTTATGAGTATCTGACCGTAATAGGGCACTATTCCTGTTATCCTTGAGAGCATAATCAGGTCAAAGGCCGCCGCCGCCAAATAGCAGGCGTCCGTCGATATGACCGCTCCCACTACGTTTATCGCCGGTATCTCTATGAGGAAGCTGTTGAGGATTATTTTTACTATGGCTCCTATAAGCGCCCCTATCACCGGTATATATATCTTTCCTATTCCCTGCAGAACGCCTGTCACTATCTGGCACAGCGAAAGGAAAGCTATTGATATGGCTCCAACCTTAAGAAGCATTCCGCCCTCCGGATATGAGGGGAAAAGCATAAGCAGTATGTTGTCGCCCAGCACGCCTATTCCAACGGCGGCGGGGATCGCGATGACCATAGCCATCTTCAGAGCCAAATTGATTTTTGATTTTATTACTCTTTTGTCTCCGACAGTAACCGCGGCCGCTATGTTTGGCACCGCCGCAGTGGCCATTGCCGATGAAATCGAAACCGGCATGGTAGTCAAAGTGACGTATTTCCCCGTAAGCTGTCCGTACAGAGCCTTTGCCTCATCGGCGGTAAACGCTCCGGATTTTCCGAGGTTTGACATTACCATTGTCATGTCTATGAGATTTGACATACTGAATATGGCTGTTCCGGCTATGATAGGTATGGCAGTGGAAACTATGCTTATAAATATCTGTCTGTTTGTCTCGGCGGCAAGTCCGAATGTCTCGGTTCTTATTTTGTTGAGAATCGGCTTCCTTTCCCTGTGGTAATATATTATTATGACCACAAGTCCGGCAAGAGCTCCTATTCCCGTTCCGGCCGTTCCTCCGGCCGCTCCGAGGGGAAGGCTCTGTTTAACGAGTATCCAGGCAAGATACACGCTGAATACGGCGTTGAATATCTGCTCTACTATCTGGGATACCGCCGTGGGCTCCATAATATTAAGTCCCTGAAGATAGCCCCTGTAGACGGACATTATGCTTACGATAAGCAGCGTCGGCGCCAGCGTCCTTATTGAATAGACACTTTCGGCTATACCTCCGATGGCGGCAAACTGCTCGGCGAAAACAAAGAGAAGCACCATTCCTATGGAACCGAGGGTGGCGGCGAAAGCCATCGCAACCCTGAACACCCTATGGGCGTTGGCGTATTCTCCCTTGGCTATCCTTGTGGACACGAGTCTTGAAATGGCGGCGGGAAGTCCGGCCGAGGACAGTATGAGCAGGAATGTGTATATCTGATACCCGGCGTTATATATGCCGTTGCCCTCGTCTCCAATCAGCTCCGTGATAGGCATTCTGTATAAAAACCCTATGAATCTGACAATGAGGCTGGCGCTTGCCAATATGGCCGCCTGCACTACGAAGGAGCCGCCTCTTTTTTCTTTCGCTGTCATAAAATAACCCTTCCATCAAGGCTTTCAAGCCTACGGCCTTTCAAAACAAATTCAAAACAAATTCAAAATAAATTCAAAACGGTTAAAAAATCAAGCCAAAACATTTCTGACACGCCGAAGCGTGCCAGAAAGTTGTTGACATAATAATACTATACACGATTTTGCCGATTTTGCAACGAAAATCAGCCATGAATCCTTATTTTTCTTCTGAGTCCGGGATCAAGGACCTTCTTTCTCATCCTTATGCTCTTGGGCGTTACTTCCACATACTCGTCCTCGGAGATAAACTCAAGCGACTGCTCAAGGCTCATCACGATGGGAGGAGTGAGTTTAAGAGCCTCGTCGGCGCTGGATGAGCGCATATTTGTGAGCTGTTTCTTCTTGCAGACGTTGACGTCAAGGTCATCGGCTCTTGAGTTTCTGCCGACGATCATTCCGGTATATACCTTTGTTCCGGGCGAGATGAACAGATCGCCTCTGTCCTGGGCGTTAAAAAGTCCGTACGCGACGGCCTCGCCGCTCTCAAAGGCAACAAGGGATCCCATTGTTCTTGTAGGGATATCTCCCTTATAGGGCTGGTATCCGTCAAAAATAGTATTCATTATACCGTTGCCCTTGGTATCTGTCAAAAGCTCGTTTTTATATCCGATAAGTCCCCTTGAGGGAATTGAAAACTCAACTCTCGTATATCCGCCGTTGGCCGAAGGAGTCATATTTGTCATTTCGCCCTTACGGCTGCCCAGCTTTTCGATTACGTTGCCAACAAATTCCTCGGGCACGTCGATATATACCTGCTCCATAGGCTCGCACTTAACGCCGTTTATCTCCCTGTAAAGCACCTCGGGCTTGGAAACGAGGAACTCATAGCCCTCTCGTCTCATAGTCTCGATCAGTATGGAAAGGTGGAGCTCTCCCCTTCCGCTTACCTTGAACGTATCAGTGGAATCCGTATCCTCGACTCTGAGGCTGACGTCTGTGTTGAGCTCTCTGTAAAGCCTCTCCCTTATATGTCTTGACGTAACGAACTTTCCCTCCTGTCCGGCAAACGGGCCGTCGTTGACGCTGAAGTTGATGCTTATCGTAGGCTCTTCGATCTTTACGAAAGGAAGCGCCTCGGGCTTAAGCGGCGAACAAATCGTGTCTCCGATACTGATGTCAGCAATACCGGAAATAGCCACGATGGAGCCGAATTTGGCCTCCTTGACCTCAACTTTCTGGAGTCCCTCAAACTCATAGAGCTTGCTGATTTTTACCCTTTCTTTGTATTCGGGATTGTGGATATTGAGCAGAAGGACGTCGTCATTCACATGGAGCGTTCCTGTTTCTATCTTTCCTATTCCTATTCTTCCAACATAATCGCTGTAGTCGATTGTGGAGATAAGCGCCTGAACAGGCTCTTCCTCGTCTCCTTCGGGAGCCGGTATATGGTTTATTATCGTCTCAAAAAGATCTTTCATGCTTTCGTTCTGGTGCATAGGGTCAAGGGATGAGGTGCCCTTTCTTGCCGAAGCGAAAACGAACGGCGAGTCAAGCTGTTTCTCATTGGCGTCAAGATCCATAAAGAGCTCAAGAACCTCGTCAACAACCTCCTCCGGTCTTGCCTCGAAACGGTCTACCTTATTGACGCAGACAACGACAGGCAGATCAAGATCAAGCGCCTTCTTAAGCACGAATTTAGTCTGCGGCATGGGACCCTCAAAGGCGTCGACCACAAGAACGACTCCGTTGACCATCTTAAGCACACGCTCCACCTCTCCGCCGAAATCGGCATGTCCCGGCGTATCTATAATATTTATTTTAATGTCTTTATAATGCACCGATGTATTTTTTGAAAGGATAGTGATTCCTCTCTCCCTCTCGATATCGCCGGAATCCATTACTCTTTCCTGCACGACCTGATTTGTCCTGAATGTGCCGCTCTGTTTAAGAAGCTCATCCACAAGCGTAGTCTTGCCATGATCTACATGGGCTATTATTGCTATATTTCTAACATCTTCTCTTACTTTTTTCATGTATGCTGCTCCTTCAAAATGTCAATTTACAACAACCTAACTGAATTATTTTAGCATCTTGGCGTACTATTATCAAGCAAATATGACATGTATTATTTTATGATATTTTTTGAGACTTGAGGGCAAAAATAGTATAAATCACACATTTATGCGCCCCATTTTGGCGCTAATGCCTCAAATTCTGACCAAAGGCCGCTTTCGGCAAAGGCTATGAATAGACATTTTTCTCTCAAACTATTAACTCATATAATACTTCCCTTTTTGACCGGCTTTGATACGTTCTTCCCGCCGCCCTCGGGCATAAAAACGGACATCAAAAAACGCCTCCCGTTAAACGGGAGGCGTCTGCATAACCTATTAATATATATATTCAAAAAACCTGTTTTCACAGTTTGGATACTAATACTAAGATTAAGCCTTTACTACGTTTGCGGCCTGAGGTCCCTTAGCGCCCTGCACTACTTCAAACTCAACTTCCTGGCCCTCTTCAAGAGTCTTATATCCATCTGCCTGGATAGCTGAGAAGTGTACAAATACGTCGTCCTCGCCGGGTACGGAAATGAAACCGAAACCTTTTTCCGCATTGAACCATTTTACTGTACCTTTTTTCATTCTTTGTGTCCTCCTACTAAAGTAAATAAAGCGCCGCGTCAGCGGCAGTGGAAATTGTTACAAATGAAGGATAACATAATTTAAAATGGGTGTCAATAAATATTTGTTTGATTTGACGATGTTTATCCATTTTTTAACAGACCCAATCCGACACATTTAATCAAACGGCGCTGTAATTTTTGTCCTCTATTAAATTTCCGCTTTCTATCGCGCTTCTGGCCAAAAAATCGCACCTTTCGTTTTCCCTGTTATCCGCGTGGCCCTTTACCCATATAAATTTCACTTCATGCATTTCCAGAAGGCTTAAAAGCCTCTCCCAAAGATCTACATTGAGAGCCTTCGTCTTGTCTGCCCTTCTCCAGCCGTTTGACCGCCATTTTTTTGCCCAGCCCTTGTTTACGGCGTCAACCACATATTTTGAATCGCTGTAGAGGTTGACCCTGCATTTTTCCTTAAGGCATTCCAGCCCTTTTATGACGGCAAGCACCTCCATACGGTTGTTTGTCGTCAGCCTGTAGCCCGCCGAAAGCTCCTTCCTCGCTCCGTTATAAAGGAGAACGACGCCGTATCCGCCGCTTCCCGGGTTTCCGGAACACGCTCCGTCGGTATATATATCAACTGTTTTTATTTCCGCCGCCTCCATTCAATATTTTTTCTCCAACCACAAGGTCATCAGGCGTAGTTATTTTTATATTATCATAGCTGCCCTCAATGATCCTGACCGGTATTCCGCAGTTTTCCGCCAGCGAAGCGTCGTCCGTGCCGAAAACGCCCCTTTCAAAAGCTGTTCTATACGCCCTTTCTATTATATCCCTTCTGAATGTCTGCGGAGTCTGAACATTATAAACAAGCTCCCTGTCCGGCGTATGATCCACGAAACCGTCCGCTTTGCATATTTTAACCGTGTCCTTGCTTTTTACGGCGCAGACACAGGCTCCGTCACGCATGGCGTATTTGATAGAGTCCTCTATCATTTTTTCGGTTACAAACGGTCTCACCCCGTCATGGATGACAATAACTCCGCAGGATGGATCAACGGCTCTGATGCCGTTATACACCGAGTCGTATCTTTCTTTTCCGCCGACGACATATTTTATATTCTTTTTTATGTTCCCAAGCAGATTTTCACACTCACGGATGCCCTCCGCAGAGGACACTATGATAATTTCGTCTATAAGTTTACAGCCGCTGAAAACAGCGGCTGTTCGCTCGATTATCGTTTTTCCGCACAGTTCAAGAAACTGCTTCGGCCTGTCGGCTCCCATTCTTTTTCCGCTTCCGGCGGCCACAATGACCGCGGAGCAAAATATAGTTTCTCTTTCCATGTCGTTACTCACTCTTTATTCTGGTAAATATCATTCTTCCGGCTGAAGTCTGCAAAACGCTGGTCACAACGACCTCAAGCGTATCTCCTATTCGCTTCGCTCCGCCTTCGACAACTATCATCGTTCCGTCGTTCAGGTAAGCGATTCCCTGCCCGTTTTCCTTTCCGGCCTTTATTATTGTAACTGTCATTTCTTCTCCCGGAAGGAGCATGGGCTTGACGGCGTTGGCAAGCTCGTTGATGTTAAGCACCTTAACTCCCCTAACCTCGGCCACTTTATTGAGGTTGTAGTCGTTTGTTACCACATAGGCGTCCATTTTTTCCGCCATTTTAAGCAGCTTGGAATCGACCTCTATCTTTTCCTTGATGTTGAACTCCTTGATAACAACGGGAATATCGAGCTGCTTCTGTATCTCGTTAAGTATATCAAGGCCTCTCCTTCCCCTGTTTCTCTTAAGGGCGTCGGACGAGTCCGCGATATGCCTGAGCTCGTCTAAAACAAAGGTCGGTATAATTATTTTTCCTTCTATGAATCCCGTCCTTAAAAGATCAAGTATCCTGCCGTCTATTATAACGCTGGTATCAAGTATTTTCGGCCTGCCCGGGTACGACTTGTTCTGGTTTGCCTTAAGTATCGGCATTTCCAGCTCGTCCCTCTTTTTTGTAGCGACTCTGTAGCCCAGAACTCCAAGGGTTATGTTTAATATAACCGTTATTCCGGTTCCGACTATTCCGTAGCCGTTTATGGCCACGCCTATGAGGTTGGCTATTATAAGTCCCGTCACAACGCCTAAAACAGCCATTATAAGCTCCTTGATATCCATTTTCACAAGCTTGACCTCAGCTACTCCAAGCTGTTTCATTATGGCGTCAGCGGCAACGTCAGAGAATAATATAAAATAAATGATTCCGATAAAAACTCCGAAAAGGATAACCGCGTAGTCGGCGACATATTGCTGTATCCCCCAGATATTATGATTATAAAGAGCGTATAAAAGACCCACCGCAATCGTCATAACAACAAGCGTTATAACATATCTGAATATCTTTTTTATCATGGTTTCACCCCCTTTTATTATGCTTTGCCATTTCCGTATGCAGTCAGTGGAATATGATTTTCCCCGACAAAAAATAATATTACCACCAGATTATCATACAATACAAGAATACCATATATTGCATGCAAGTTCAATTCAAATAATATTACAAAAAAATTAATCTTTTGATGCGCATTATCCAAAAAACGGGCCGAGCTCCATAACGGAGCCGACCCGTTCAGCATTTGCCGGTTTTTAATTCGTTTATCGTATTTTAATATTTCTCATAATCAATATAATATCAGACTCTTTTTATAGAGGCCGTATATATCCTCCCTTGTAAGAGGATAGGGATGGAGCGCTAATTTCCCGGGAGTAGCCATAAGTGCGTCTGTATATCTCTCCACATCCGCCTCCGTAAATTCCTCTCTGGGCTCGAGCACTTCTTTAAAGAAGCCATTGAGTTCCTCAAGACTGTTGAATCCGAGTATTCTGAGGATATTGTTTGTCTTTGTCTGATCGGGGAAAAGCTCAAGATAAGCCCTTGTGAATATGGCGTTGGCTCTTCCGTGGGGTATGTGCTTCTCATATGTGGGCATATATCCGCAGGCATGGGGAAGAGACGTTCCGGCCTGAGCTATTACGATTCCGGCGATTGTGGACATAAGTATAAGTTTCTCCCTTATTTCCGGAGTAAATTTAAGCTCTCTTATGGCGGGGATACATTCCGCGAATATCCTCATTCCGTCCTCTGCCATAAGATCTCCAAGGAAGTTTGATTTTTTTGATGTATATCCCTCGATAAGGTGAGTAAGGGCATCGATGGCCGTATTTACAGTTACCTTATCGGAAAGGCTCTCCGTATATTTCGCGTCAAGGAAAGCGACGTCCGCAAACGCCTTCTGTACGGCTCCGTTTTTTGTTCCCTGTTTATGCAGAGTAAATACGGCGTACTGGGTCGTCTCGCTTCCCGTTCCGGCGGTCGTTGCCACCTCAACGATGGGGACATGCCTGTAGCTTCCCTCCTGCATGAGCATTTCGGCCGTCATTCCATCATTTGCGATAAGGAATGACGCTCCCTTGGCGGCGTCCATGGGCGAACCTCCGCCGATGCCTATAACAAAGTCAGCCCCTTCCTTTTTTCCGATGGCAGCAGCCTTTTCAAGCGTTTCAAGAGAAGGATTTTCCTCTACCTCGTCAAAAAGCACATGTCCTATTCCAACGGCGTCCAGAGCATCCTCCACGTCTTTGAGCGAGCCGTTCGCCTTTGCTGAGTGCCTTCCGGTGAATATAAGAGCCTTCTTTCCAAGTCCAAGGAAAGCCTCTTTGTTTTCAATAATACAGTTTCTGCCGAAAATGACCTTTGCCGGCATATAATAGGTAAAAGCTTTCATAAAAATCCTCCTTTGTTGAACCGTTTAGTTGTCTCTTCCTCTTATAACGCTCTCCGCGTAGAGGAATTCCCTGACAGCCGCCCTGAGATCGTCGCAGGTAAGCAGAGTGAGCCTTGAGACTTCCTCTTTTTCTCTCTCGCCTTCGCTGGCAAATGTAGGGAGGGTTCTTTCCCACTCTATATATCTCTGAGCCGCTATTGACATACAATGCTCAAGGAGTCTTCTGGCCTCTCGTCCGTTTCCAAAGTTTGGAGCGTGTATCCTTTCAAGGAAGAACTCGTTAAGTATGTCCCTCCATCCGTCCTCAAGCCTGTAATTCGCGTTTCTCGCAAGAAGCTCGAAAATGTCCAGCATTTCCTTCTCGTCATAGGATGAGAAATTGACCGTAAAGGTTATACGGCTGCTTATGCCGGGATTCTCGTCGAGGAATTTTTTCATTTTATTGTGCTTATCATCGATGTCTCCGCCGTAGCCTGCGAAAATTATAAGCTTATCATGGCTGTGATCCTCGACCTCTATACAGAGCTGCGCCAGCGCTTCCTGTGAAAAGCTGTCCGTTCTTGACGTTTCATTGTAATTGACAAGGGAATATGCCTCGTCAATTATTATTATATCATTGTCCATAAAAATGTCATGTACTCTTGCCGCAGTTTGTCCAACATATTTTGCCTTGAGCTGCGTTCCCGTGACATAGGCTATCCTGTGTCCGCTTAAAACGCCCTCCTCGCTCATCATTCTCGCAAAATATCTTGCCGCAGTTGTCTTGGCCGTTCCCGGAGGTCCGATGAAGGCAAAGACCTTATGTATCTCGGCGGTATTCAGGTCATAGAGCCTTCTTTTCTGGCTGTAAGAGAACACCGCTCCCAGCTTGCAGAGCGTCTCCTTCATTTCCTCCTGACCGACTATATTTTTGCAAAGATCCTTATACGCTTCCGTCTCCTTCGTATACACGCATCTTTCGTTTATTTTTCCTTCCTGAAGAAGGTGTTTGCCGTACACAACATATTTTTCCATAAAATTGAATTCGTCTTTTGTAAGCTCCTTATAAAACGGACTTCTTTTATCCGAAAAATCCACGTCCTTTATAAGATCTATATAATTGATTTTCTCATCGTCCTCTATGGAAGAGGGGACGTTCCTGTTTTCTCCGTAACCGTAATATCCGTCCTCAAGAAGTTTTTTTCTGTACGCTTCATATATGCTCTTAACGCACTCGTCAGCCTTTTCCTTGCTGTAACCCGTGGCGAACGCGGCGTTGTCGTAGCCTCTTTTTTCATATATGGCTATTTGCTTTCTGTTCATAAAATCACCCAAATATATTTTATCAGATAACAGATATTAGTCAATAATAATTATTAATAATATTAAAATATTTTTAATATTCCGGCGCCCATAAGCTCCGCGTCTCTTATGTCATGGGAGGCCATAAGGCATATTTTATTTCTCACGAGTTTCCTCAGACAAACGCATATTTTTTCTTTTCTCTCGTCATCTATGCCGGTAAACGGTTCGTCAAGGATATATATGTCTCCGTCAAAGGCGGCGGCCCTCGCGATCGCCGTTCTTCTTCTCATTCCCCCGCTCATCTCATTCGGATAGTAGTCCAGATATTCGCAAAGGCCGGCGGCCTCCGTCATAGCCGACGCGGCTTCCCTGTTTCTCGCTGAGATCATTATGTTTTCCCCCACGGTACACCATGGCAGGAGCCTGTCCTCCTGAAACACGCAGGACACGCTCTTTTTTCCGTTTATTATTTTTCCCTCGTCAGGGATGGTCAATCCCGCGGCTATGCTGAGCAGAGTAGTTTTCCCGCATCCGCTGGGCCCAAAAAGGCACACGGGCTCGCCTTCCCTGACGCTAAGCTCAACGCCGTCCAATATCTTCCTGTCTCCATAGCTTTTAGCTATGCCGGTCATCTCAAACATTTTTCCTCCCGACCGCCCGTATGAGCAGCTTCTCGAAAATCATACTCAAAACTATTATGGCGGCCGTCCATGCCAGAAGCTCCGCCGTCTCAAAATATATCCTCGCCTCCTGAAGGCTGCGTCCTATGGAAAGCTCCGGCGAGGCTATTATCTCCGCCGCGACTCCGCTTTTGAACGCGAATCCCGCCCCCGTGACCATCGCCGTCTTGATGTAGGGGATAAGAGTCGGGATATACAGCTTCCTTATTTTCGTTATCCGTGAATACTCAAACACTTTGGCCATTTCAAGCAGCTTTTGATCCGTATTGTCAAGCCCCGTAAGCACCGCGCTCCAGACAATTGGCGTTACCGTAAGGAATGATATGAACACCGGAATAAAACCGGTTTTAATCCACACCAGCGCCAATATGATGAACGACGCCACAGGCGCCGCCCTGACAATGTCTATGACAGGCTTTAAAAGAGCTTTAGCGGTACCACTGCCTGCCGCAAGGCCGCCAAGCGCAAGTCCCGTCAAAGCTCCGGCAAGAAAGCCGGCGGCGGTTCTCAAAAATGACAGTCCTATAATGGCGTAAAATTCATCGGTTCCCATAAGCCTGACAAGCGCCGCTATCGTATCAGCCGGAGAGGCGAAAATAATATCCGAGCCTATGAGCATATAGGCCGCCTGCCAAACCGCGAGCCAGAACAGGATAACACCTGCCCTTTTAATCCACGTCATAGCTGTCCCCGTTATAATAGAAGTCCTTTCCCGGCAGGCTTCCTCCTATGGACTTCGGCTCGGCCTCATAAAGCACTTCATAGAAGCCGTTTAACACCTTTTCCATATCCTCTCCGTCGATATATACTATATTACAGTTAGGTATGGCCTTCTCGGCGGCGGCCGCCGAAGCCATTATTCCGCTTTCCTCGACCAAAACCGCCGCGTCTTTTATGTTTTCGTTGACATATTCTATGCTGTCTTCATACTCGTCAAGGAAGGTCTCCACGGCTTCCGGATTGGCCTCGATAAAATTCTTTCTCGCTATGATGCATCCCATCGCCATATCGTTTCCGCTTACGGCCTTCCATTCCTCAGTCAAATCAAGGGCGATCCTCGCATTTTCGTTCTGCATCATTACCGCCGTCACATTGGGCTCCGGCAGGACGACTATGTCCGCTCTTCCATCGGCAAGGGCGGCGGCCGCCTCGGCATGCTCTGTCATAAATACTATTTCCGTGTCATTGATACCGTTTTCCTCAAGTATATATTCCATAACATATTCGGGAACGGCTCCCTGTCCGGCCATATACACAGTCTTTCCGGACAGATCCGAAACGCTGTTTATTGTATTCCCGTTTTCAAGAACATAAAGCACCCCCAAAGTATTTACCGCCAAAACGGAATAAGCGCCGTTGTCCTTGTTGTACAGAACGGGAGCCACATTTGTCGGGACGGCGGCTATATCCAGCTCTCCCTTGGCTATTTTGCCGTTTATCTCATCGGCGGCGTTGGCCACGGATATGTTATAGTTTCCTTCCGTCTTTCCCTCAGAGCTCTTTTTCATCAGCTCAACGGCTCCTATTCCGGTCGGCCCTTTGAGCACGCCGACATTTATCTGCGCCCCTTCCCCGGAAGAGCATCCTCCAAGCAATGATACCGCCGCTAAAGCGGCCGCCGCATATAAAAATATTTTTTTCATAATTCCTCTCCTTTTATCAAATATATTTTTCTTCCTTCTTTTTTGATTATTCCCCTTTCCTCAAGCCCTCCAAGTATCCTGTAGAGGGTTGCTCTGCCAACGGACAGATATTCGGCGAGGAATGAGAGATTTATCCCTTCCGCGCAGGGAACGCCATCTCCGTTGGGACGGCATTTTATTTTCAGATATCTCGCCGTCCTCTCATAGGCTCCTCCGGCGGAAAATATCTCAAGCCTCTCGTTGAGAAACTTAAGCGAATCGGTGAGATAACAAATATAATTCATATTTATACGCTCGGAAACGGCCATAAGCGATTTCATTACATCCGAAGGTATAAATAATATGTCGCTGGCGGTTTCGGCGCTCACGCAGGCAATAAACGGGCCGTCGCCAAAAAGGATAGCCCCTCCGAACGCCTCTCCCGCCTTAAGAGTGTTGAACAGAGAGCCGTGATTCTTGCCCTTTACGACGGACACCTTCCCTTTCAGTATTATCGCCAGACAGTTTTTATAGTCGTCATAGTCGTATATGACTTCTCCCTTTTCAAAAGACAGCCATTCCGCCTTCGCCGAGTTTAAAAGCGTTTCCGGATAATGTTCAGCTCCTTTAAAAAGGAAATTCCTTTTAAGCGCCGGAATATATTTTTTCCTTGTTTCAATGTCTGTTGTCTTCACCAAATCACCCGTTTTTGTATCATTTGAGACAAAAAGAGTATATACCAAGCTATTTTTTCTGTCAATAAAAAAGTCCCCTGCCTTTATAAAAAGACTGAGGACAATATGTATCAGAGCAGTATTCCCAGATGCTCCAAAAGTATTTTCGTTCCGATAATTATGAGCACTATTCCGCCGGCTCTTTCCGCGGCGGATTTGTATTTTCCCCCGAATACGCTTCCTATCTTCACTCCGGCCGCCGAGAAGGCAAACGTCGTAAGTCCTATAAGCGTAATGGCCGGTATTATATCCACCTTCAAAAAGGCAAACGTGACTCCCACGGCAAGGGCGTCGATGCTTGTAGCCACGGCCAGCGGGAGCATTTCCCTGACTCCCATGGACGACGAACATTCTTCCGCTTCTCCGGCCTCCCTTATCATATTCGCTCCTATGACGCAAAGAAGGACAAAGGCTATCCAGTGATCCACATTTTCTATGAACGACTGAAAATTGACTCCGAGCATATATCCGATAAAGGGCATAAGCGCCTGAAATCCTCCGAAATATATTCCCGCCGTGGCGGAATTTTTGAACGTGGTCTTTTTCAGAGAAAGCCCTTTGCATATAGATACGGCAAAGGCGTCCATGGAAAGCCCCACAGCCAGTATGAAAAGTTCAAGCAAACCCATTTACGACAGTCCCTCCAGATTCAAATAAGAGTCCCGGTTTTCCGAGCCCGATTCAGTTGATTATATCAAATACCGACTTTTGCGTCAAGAATCACGGCCGTTCCTGTTGACCGCGTTTGACGTATAAATTATAATTGTTATAAATTAAATATATGACACACTATCTGTAAATACTATATTAACTCAGGTTTTGAAGAGGAAGGTGAGCGTTTGATGGAAAACAACAAACTTGAAAAGCATTACGGGCTGGTGACAGCCATATGTCTTGTCGTCGGCATAGTCATAGGAAGCGGCGTGTTCTTTAAGGCCGAAAAAATACTTACGGCAACCGGCGGAGATCTTTCTACTGCCATATTAGCCTGGTTCATCGGAGCGCTGATCATGCTTATATGTTCCTATACGTTCTCCCTTATGGCTTCAAAATACGAAAAAGTCAACGGTATAATAGACTATGCTGAAACCGTTGTCGGGAAGCGTTACGCCTATTTTGTCGGATGGTTCGTATCTGTTATTTTTTCTCCGGCTCTGACATCCGTTCTCGCCTGGGTGACCGCAAGATATACTTGCATTGTCCTTGGCATTTCCGATGTTGTCGGCGGAACCTGTATGACCATAGCCGCGTTTTATCTCTGCCTGAGCTATGCCATCAACGCCCTTTCTCCTCGTCTGGCCGGAAAGGTTCAGGTGTCTACGACAATAATAAAGCTCATACCCCTGCTTCTTATGGGTATAATAGGAACGATTGTGGGCGTAAAAAGCGGTATGACTGCGCATAACTTTACATTCGTTCCTTCTGCCGCCGAGATCGTGGCTGTCAAGCCTGATTATGTGCCCGTTGCCAGTCCTCTGCTTACGGCGGTCGTGGCCTCGGCCTTTGCCTATGAGGGCTGGATATTCGCCACATCCATAAATTCCGAGCTTAAAAACGCCAAAAGAGACCTCCCCATCGCCCTGCTTGGCGGAGCCGCTATCATCGCCATAATCTATATACTCTATTATGTCGGACTTGCCGGAGCGGCGGACAACCTTACCATGATAGCCGGCGGCGAAATCGGCGTTATGACGGCTTTCTCCAACATATTCGGCGTATACGGCGGAACGCTTCTTATGGTATTCGTTGTAATATCCTGCTTTGGCACGCTAAACGGCCTTATGCTTTCCAGCGTCAGAGGGCTTTACTCCCTCGCCGCAAGAAACGACGGCCCAGCGCCAGAAATATTCGCCTCCGTTGACGACAAGACTAAAATGCCGACAAACTCAGCCGTTATCGGCCTTATGATATGCTGCGGATGGCTGTTTTACTATTACGGAGCCAACCTTGCAGAAACACCGTGGTTCGGAGCCTTCTGCTTTGACTCGTCGGAGCTTCCGATAGTTACGCTCTACGCCATGTATATACCAATATTTTTTATGATAATCGTAAAGGAAAGGAGCTTTAATCCATTCAATCGTTTTGTCGCTCCGGCTCTTTCCATAGTCGGAAGCGCCTTTATGATTTACGCCGCATTCCTTTCCCATGGCACGGGAACGGTTCTTCACTATCTTGTCGTTTACGCTGTAATTATGATAATAGGGCTGGCTTTTAATATGAAAAACAGATCTTCCTTAAGTCATAAAGGCAAAAATGAATAAATTCCTGACACTTTGATGTATTTGGGTAATGACATAGTTACCTTTATATTATATAATGTGCAGGAATCATATAAAATATCTTATCAAGAGTGGTAGAGGGACAGGGCCCTGTGAAACCCGGCAACCGGCATGCGCACGGTGCCAATTCCCCCGCGATTTTCGCGGAAGATAAGTTTTATAAAAAACAGGCCCTGCGGGGGTTTTCGATAATCGAATTCCTTTAGGGGCCTTTTCTTTTACCCTCTAAAAGTGAAAGGAAGATCATAAAAATGGCAAGAAGATTATTTACTTCCGAATCCGTAACGGAAGGACATCCCGACAAAATGTGTGACCAGATCTCGGACGCCATACTTGACGCCCTTCTTGAGAAGGATCCCATGTCAAGAGTCGCCTGCGAAACTACAACGACCACGGGAATCGTTTTTGTAATGGGCGAGATAACCACAAACGCGTTCGTAGACATCGAAAAGATCGTCAGAGACACCGTAAGGGAAATAGGCTATGACAGAGCCAAATACGGCTTCGACTGCGACACTTGCTCCGTTATTACGTCAATACACGGCCAGTCTCCCGACATAGCTATGGGCGTTGACAAGGCTCTCGAAAACAAGACCGGAGAGGATAACAGCGAGTTTGACACCGGAGCCGGAGACCAGGGAATGATGTTCGGTTTTGCCTGCGACGAGACCGACGATTATATGCCCATGCCCATACATCTGGCTCACGCGCTTACAAGAAAGCTCGCTGAAGTCAGAAAGAACGGAACCCTCTCATATCTCAGACCCGACGGAAAATCTCAGGTAACGGTATTATATGAGGACGACAAGCCCGTTGCCGTTGATACCGTTGTAATTTCAACACAGCATGATCCCGATGTTACTCAGGAGCAGATAAGGGAAGATATGATAGAGAAGGTCATCAAGGCAGTTATTCCCGCCGAGCTTCTCAACGACAAGACAAAATACTATATCAACCCTACCGGACGTTTTGTTATAGGCGGACCCCAGGGCGACAGCGGACTTACAGGAAGAAAGATAATTGTTGACACATACGGCGGATATGCCAGCCATGGCGGCGGAGCTTTCTCCGGAAAGGATCCCACAAAGGTAGACCGTTCAGCCTGCTATGCGGCTCGTTATGTGGCTAAAAACATCGTCGCAAGCGGCATCGCGAAAAAATGCGAGGTACAGCTTGCCTATGCCATTGGTGTGGCAAAACCTGTTTCCATACTCATAAATACATACGGAACGGGAAAAATATCCGATGAGGAGATCACAAAGCTCGTTCAGGACAATTTTGACCTCCGCCCTGCTGCAATAATCAAAAATTTTGATTTAAGAAGGCCAATTTACAAACAGGTTGCCGCTTACGGACATTTCGGAAGAAGCGATCTTGACCTGCCTTGGGAAAAGACGGATAAGACTGATGTATTCAAAATCTGAGAAACAGACGGTATGTTAAAAACATATCCGAAGATTTTTTAAAAAGGCGGATTTAATTCCGTCTTTTTAATTTTTATACAAGAATTTTATTTGACGTTAACTTTTAAAACGCATATACTAATAATAGACGTGCGCGGTTTATACCGCTTTAACCGTAAATGAGTATTTTATGACGGAGGTGGGATTTTTATGGACAATGTTGGCTTGCCGGATGATATTCCATTGTATAACATTTTAATATTTCCAGGCCGTGAAAAGCCCGTAAAAATTCTGCCGATACAGCCGGTTATCAGGACTGTATAGTTATCGGTAGTTCTTTTATTTGCTTTTTCTTTGACCACGGTCTGAACCAAAAATTCAGCCGTTTTTTACGGCAGAGAAGGGGTGCTTAAATTGGATAATACCGAAGTTTTATACGAAAAGCTCCTTGACCTTCTCAGGGAAGGCAATATAAAAGAGCTGAAATATGAGGTAAACGAGCTCAATTCATACGACGCCGCCGAATTTTTCGAGCTGCTCCCGGATGATAAAAAGCTGATAGTTTTCCGTCTGCTTACGAAGGACAACGCCGCTGAGGCTTTCAGTTATATGGATTATGACCTTCAGGAGCACCTGATAAGATCAATCAGTGACAATGAGATCCGCAACATCGTCGACGAAATGTTCATAGACGATACGGTGGACTTTCTTTCGGAGCTGCCCGCTAATCTCGTGACAAAGGTGCTCCGCAACGCCGATGAGTCGAAAAGGGCTCTTATAAATCAGTTCCTTAATTATCCGGACAACTCGGCCGGAAGCATTATGACCATTGAGTTCGTTCAGTTCCACGAGGATATGACCGTCAAACGCGCTATGGAGCAATTAAGGGCCACTGGCGTTGACAAGGAGACCATATACAACTGCTACGTCGTAAACAGCAAAAGAGTTCTTATGGGAATACTTCCACTCAGAACATTGATACTCGCCAAAGATGACGAGGTCGTTAAAAATCTTATGGAGGACAGGGTCATATATGTTAAGACCCTTGATGACCAGGAAGAGGTAGCCGAGATATTCAAAAACTACAACTTCATCAGTTTGCCCGTTGTGGACAACGAGGGACGACTTGTAGGTATCATAACCGTTGACGATATTATGGACGTCATCGATCAGGAAAATACCGAGGACTTTGAGAAAATGGCAGCCCTCCTTCCTTCCGAGGACGAATATCTTAAGACAAGCGTAACGACCCTTACAAAAAACAGACTTCCGTGGCTTCTGGTGCTTATGATCTCCGGAACCATATCAGCGGCTATAATAAGCCGTTATCAATATGTTCTGACGACTGTGCTCGCCCTTTCGGCATATATGACCATACTTACCGGTACCGGAGGAAATTCCGGTTCACAGGCTTCTACTCTTATTATTCGTGGTATGGCCCTTGGCGAGATCGAGATGAAGGATATATTCAAGGTAATATGGAAAGAAGTCCGAGTTGGCATTCTGTGCGGCATAGCCCTTGGCGCCGTAAATTTCGCGAGACTGTTCTTCTTTGACAGTGTGAGCATTGCCGTAAATATAGCCGTATCGGTTACAATGGCGGTTGTTGTCGTTGTTGCCAAAGCCATCGGCTGTACCCTGCCCATGCTGGCGAAAAGAGTCGGATTCGACCCTGCCATTATGGCCGGTCCTCTCATCACAACTGTCGTTGACGCGGTATCGCTGCTTATATATTTCAATATCGCCGCAGTACTTTTATTGTAATGCATATCCGGGTGAGGCCGTATAGACGATCCTCACCTTTTTTATAATAAGGAGGTCGGTAATATGACCCTGAAACAGCTTACATATTTTTTGGAAATAGCTAAAATGAAAAACTTTACAAAGGCGGCCGCCAATTTGTATATAAGCCAGTCCGCACTCAGCAAGACCGTGAAAGCTATGGAGTCGGAGCTTGGCGTAAATCTTATCGACCGTACGGTAAACCATTTTAAACTGACGCCCGAGGGCGAGATACTTTATCAAAGAGGTCTTATATCCCTTAAAAAAATAAACGAAGAGCTGGACAGTCTATATGACAGTCTTGGCATAGAACAGGGGCAGATCTCAGTCGGCATACCGCCGGTAATCGGAACGGCGTATTTCACATCGATCATTCACAAATTCAGGGAAATGTACCCCGGCGTTGATCTTAAGATAACCGAGGCCGGAGCAAACACCATTAAAAAATGGGTGCTGGACGGCGAGGTGGACGCCGGGGTCGTAATACAGCCCGTCTCCGATGAAGATTTCAGCATAACTCCAATAATCACCGCGGAAAACGTGCTGCTGGTGAATAAAAGCCACCCTTTGGCACAATATGATGAAGTTGGTTTCAAAATGCTTAAAAACGAAAGGTTTATATCTCTTAATAAAACCTTTATGCTTTACGATCAGATAAGATCAATCTGTCTTGTTTCCGGTTTTGAGCCAAATATAGTCTGCGAAAGTTCCCAGTGGGATTTTATAGCCGAAATGGTATCTCTGGATCAGGGCGTGGCCATACTTCCAAAGCCTATACTCAGGAGGTTCAACTCGGACAAAATAAAGCTTGTCAGTTTAAAAGATCCCAAATTCTCCTGGAATATAGCCATAATAATGAAAAAAGACAAATATGTTTCAAAAATCATAAAGTCTTTTATCGAACTTTCCAAAACGGAATGCTCGGCGGCAAAGTAATCCGCCGAAGTAACACTATTCCTTTTTTTCATAGCCATGATGAATTTTATATGTTTTACATACCGGCGCGGTTTAATTATACTTAAATCATAAAAAACTACGACCCAGCCGGCAGGAAAGCATATCAAGGAGGAATCTTCTATGGCAAAAAATTTATCAGTTGGCGACTCTTATGAATTGAAAAAAACAATAACCGATAATGACGTCCTTATGTTTGCCGAAGTTACCGGCGATAAAAACCCTCTTCATCTTGACGACGAATATGCGAAAGGTACAATTTTCGGCGAGCGAATCGCCCATGGCATGATAAGCGCCGGCGTTATTTCCGGTGTTATAGGTATGTACTTTCCCGGTCCCGGAACAACATATCTCAGCCAGGATATAAGATTTCTCAAGCCGGTAAAAATAGGCGACACAGTGACTGTTGAGCTGGAAATAAACGAAATCGAAGCAAAAAGCAAATTTGATGTGGCTAAAATACGCACCGTTTGCAGGAACCAGCATAACGAGATCGTTGTTGACGGTACGGCAACAGTCATTCCTCCGGCGGAGAAAACTGCCTGATTTAGACGGAAAAATATATAGATCTTAAACGTTGCTGCTTCGCATAGACAACATTGATAAAAGGGTGAATCGCTTTAATTAGCTTTTCACCCTTATTTATTATTTAACTATGTATTTGCAAACACTGTTGACTATTATTTTATAGGCGTGCCAAAAGCTGTCCGTACCTGAATTTAATACACAAAAGGCAAGATTTTTAATAATATCGACAGCCTCGTCGTCCGTAATCAAAAGACTTATCCCTGAGTATTTTATTACTTCTTTTATGTGTATATCGTCTCCATGGTATCTCTCCATAAGCTCGCTTCCGTTTATACTATCCAAAAGCTGCGGCAAATCGTTTTTTATAAATCTCATTATACCATTTTCAGCCATCATACGGCAGGCTTCATAAACCGCCTTTGCCGCACGATTCGCGTTCGGCTGGCCGTTCTTCTCAAGTATGCAATCCAATGCCATTCCATATATGTCCGTATGCCAATCCTCGACGACCTCAAGAAAAAGCTCATCTTTTGAACCGTAAAAATTATAAAATGCTCCCTTTGATATGCCCGCATACTCCACAAGGCTGTCAACGGATGTTTTTTTCATACCTTTCTGAGATGCGAAAATCCTTGCTCCTTCCTTGAGCTTTTCAGCGATCTCGTCCCTCTTTGATTTGCTAAACGGTACTGCCATGCTTTCACCTTCTATGACTAAAAAATATAAATCGGTCAAAAAGATATATATACGATATCATATCAAGCGAAAAAAATCAAATGAAAATACAGGAATAAAAAAAGTCCTTAAAAAAGGACAAAAAAATGGGAGTTATAGGGCTCGAACCTATGACCCTCTGCTTGTAAGGCAGATGCTCTCCCAGCTGAGCTAAACTCCCAAATGGCGACTCAGAAGGGGCTCGAACCCTCGACCTCCGGCGTGACAGGCCGGCGCTCTAACCAACTGAGCTACTGAGCCATATATAAATTTTTAAAGTGGGTCTTCGGGGACTCGAACCCAGGACCGTCCGGTTATGAGCCGGATGCTCTAACCAACTGAGCTAAAGACCCATGGTGAAATAAATTCATAAGCCGATGAACGGACTCGAACCGTTAACCTGCTGATTACAAGTCAGCTGCTCTGCCAATTGAGCCACATCGGCATTATATTAATGACCCGACCGGGAATCGAACCCGGGTTACAGCCGTGAAAGGGCCGTGTCTTAACCTCTTGACCACCGGGCCTCAGTTCTCTTAAAAAGCTCCCCGAGTAGGATTCGAACCAACGACCCTCCGGTTAACAGCCGGATGC
>OGGQ01001505.1_pt1 | contig 29765 bp, 24 predicted proteins | sample 1571191 | NCBI WGS metagenome assembly OGGQ01 (sample SAMEA2582061, study PRJEB24529) | metagenome | biome: Human gut stool | place: China | collected 2011
GGGAGCCGCCGGCGCTACGGGCCCCACCGGCCCCAGCGGCGGCCCCACCGGGCCCACCGGTCCCACCGGCCCTGCCGGTACCTTGGGCGCCACCGGACCCACTGGCCCTGCAGGGGCTGCCGGCGCTACCGGGCCCACCGGCCCTGCCGGTTCGGTCACCCCGGCGGCAGCGGTGAACGATGCCACCAACAGCACGGACGTGGTCACCCAGTTCAACCAGCTTCTGGCCAACATGCGGACGGCAGGCCTGCTGGCCACCTGATCCCGAGGGGCATTCTGCCTGCGGGATTCCACCACGAAAGAAGGGCGGCGCTTAGCGCCGCCCTTTCTTGCCGAGAAAGGAGGTCCTATGAAAGTCGTTGTCTATGCCATCTGTAAGAACGAGCGCGCCTTTGCCGACCGCTGGATGGCCTCCATGTCCGAGGCCGACGAGGTCTATGTCCTGGACACCGGTTCCACCGACGGCACCCCCCAGCGCCTGGAGGAGCTGGGGGCCCATGTGACCGTGGAGACCATCACCCCCTGGCGGTTTGATGTGGCCCGCAACCGCTCCTTGGATCTGGTCCCTGCCGATGCAGACCTCTGCGTGTGCACCGACCTGGACGAGGTGTTCCAGCCCGGCTGGCGGGAAAAGGTGGAGGAGGCCTGGACGCCAGGGGTGGACCGGCTGCTCTACCGCTACACCTGGAACTTCCTCCCCGACGGCCGGGAGGGGATGGTCTACTGGTACGACAAGATGCACCGCCGGTGGGGCTGCCGGTGGGTGAACCCCGTCCACGAGGTGCTGCAGTTTGAGGGGGGCGAGCCCCAGACCCGCTATGTGGAGGGGGTGCACCTGGAACACCACCCGGATCAGAACAAGAGCCGCAGCCAGTACCTCCCCTTGCTGGAACTGGCGGTGGAGGAGAACCCGGAGAACGACCGCAACGTCCACTACCTGGGGCGGGAGTACTTCTTCTACCGCCGGTGGGAGGAGAGCATCGCCATGCTCAAACGCCACCTGGCCCTGCCCTCCGCCACCTGGGCCGATGAGCGGTGCGCCTCCATGCGCCTGCTGGCCAAGGACTATTTCGCCCTGAAGATGGAGGGGGAGGGGGAGCGGTGGCTGCTCCGGGCGGCCGGGGAGGCCCCCCACCTCCGGGAGCCCTGGCTGGACCTGGCGGACCTGTACTACCACCGGGAGGACTGGCACGGGGTTCTGTGGGCGGTGAACCGGGCCCTGGCCATCACCCAGCGTCCCCGGACCTACATCAGCGAGGCCGTGGCCTGGGGGGAGCACCCTTGGGACCTGGCCAGCTTGGGCTATTACTACACCGGGCAGCTGGGCAAGGCGCTGGAGGCCGCCCAAAAGGCGGCGGAGCTGGCCCCTGACGAGCCCCGGATCCAGGCCAATCTCCAGCTCATCCAGGCGGCCCAACCGGCGGGGTAAGGGGAAGGGCCGGCGTTGCGCATCCCCGGCGGGGATGGTATACTGTGGGCAGAACCAGAACACAAGGAGGTGCAGCCCATGGTAGAAGTGGTGTTTGAGGACAGCGCCGCCGGCAGCCTGCAGCAGGCGTTGGTAGGCCGGTACAAAGTGGCGGAGGCGGGCATTGTGCTCTATGTCCGGGAAGAGGGGGAGGCCCCCCTCTCCCCGGAGGAGGAAGCCCAGCTGCGGGCAGCGGAGCGCCGCCGGCAGCAGGAGGAAGCCCAACGCCAACGCCAGGGGTGGGCGGAGAGCCTTCCCCTTCCCGGGCAGCTGGGGGACATCTTAGTCTTCCACTTGGCCCACAGCGTGGGGGAGATCACCGAGGAGGGCATCGGCCCCCAGCGGGAAGCCGCCCTGCGGAAGGTCATGGGGATCTATCCCAGCCTGGCGGAGGAGGTGACACAGACCCTCCTGGCCCGGGGGAGAGCCTCCCTGGAGGCCCTCCTCACCCGGGCGGGGGCCGGGGAGGCCGTGCGGGTGTGGACGGGCCCGGGGCCCGACGACGCCTGCGGCCTGGCCTGGCTGGCCCAGACCCTCCGGCCCCTGGGGCTGGAGAAGGTCTCCGTGACCCAGGTGGTGCTGCCGGACTTCTGGGAGGAGCCCGACGGCACGGTGATCCGCTGGACCGGCTGGGGGGAGGTGGCCCCCTGGCTGTGGGGCCGCCTGGCCGAGACCGGGCGGCGGCTGCCGGCGGGGTACCTCCGGGGCCTGGCGGGGACGTGGCAGGACCTCCAGAAGGAGAATGCCCCCCTCCGGGCCGTGGTGAACGGCCGCCTGGTGAGCCTGCCGGAGGACGGGTACGACCCCTTCCTCCGCCGGGTCATCGCCGCCCAGCCGGCGGAGTTCTCCGCGGCCCAGGTGGTGGGAACCGTGCTGGGGCAGTACCAGCTGGGGCTCGGCGACGGGGAACTAGCCTGTCGGCTGGAGGCCATGGTCCAGAGGGGGGAGCTCCAGCGGGTGACCTACCCGGGGCCGAAAGATCCCAGCTACCACTGCCGCCTGCGAAAGACCCCAGGGGTGTGGTAAGACAAAGCGCGAAGGGACACGGTCCCTTCGCGCTTTGCGTTTTGCCGGGTGTTCGGCCGGCTCACCGGCCGCCCACCTGGTAGCGGTTATAGACCCACCGCCCGGCCAGGGCGATCACCAGGGCCAGGAGAAGCCACACCACTGGGGTCACCTGCCAGGTGGGAAAGGCGGCTTCCCCCAAGGTGAGCAGGGGATACCGGAAGGCCCCGCGCAGGCAGAGGAAGTTGCTGGGGATGCCGTACCACAGGGTGGCCAGCCCCCGCAGGTTCTCCGGCACGGCGTAGATCATGGTGGTCAGCAGGAGGATGCCCAGCACCACCGCCATGGCGGCGATGGCGTTCCGGGTGAGCTCTGCCAGGAGCATCACCACCACGCTCACCAGGACGGCCGCCGCCAGAGCGGCCAGGAACAGGATGCCTACCATCTCCCCGATGGTGAGGTCTGCCGGGAACAGGTGGGTGAACAGGGCGGGCACATTCGCCCCCTCCAGCCCGTAGACCAGGCCCAGCATCCCCAGGTAGGCCAGCAGGAGCAGGGCGGTGAACCCCACCCCCACGGTGACCCCTGCCAGAAGCTTGGCGGCGTAGGCCTTACCCCGGCCAAAGCGGCAGGAGAGGATCAGCTGGTCGGTCCGCCGCAGGTGTTCCTGGGGGAAAAGGGGGGCCAAGACGACGGCCAGGAAGAGGATCTCCAGAAAGACCATCACCTCCATCCCGCGGGCGGCGGTCTGCCAGCCCTCGTGGTAGCCCTGGTACACCAGGGGCTGGGCCAGGCGGGCCTGGGCCTGCTCCGTCCAATGGGCGATCTCCTCCTGGGTCAGGCCGGCGGCCTGGGGGTCCGGGGCCAGTTGGTGCCAGAGGGCCTCATACAGCCGGGCCTCGTCGGTTTGGAGGATCTCCTGCCGGTGGGCGGTGCCCAGGATGAGGGTCAGCCAGTTGAAGAAGTCGTTGTACTTCAGCTGGGCCTCGGTGTTTGCCTCCGGGTCGGTGAATAGGGGGAGCAGCCGGTCCAGAAAGGCCTGGTCCACCGTTTGGCCGGCCAGTTCCTGGCTGCCCTCCCGCTGCAGCGCGATGACTTCTCCCATGGGCAAGCCGCTGTTGGTGGGGCGAACCTCTGTGGCGACCCCAAAGACGGCCAGCCCCAGGAGGATGGCCGCGGCAAGGATCCACAGGAGCTTTTGGGCGAGAATCTTTTTCAGTTCAAAGCGGTACAGGTCAAGCATGGGGCCCCTCCTCTCCAAAGGCCCGGAGGTAGAAGGCCTCCAGGTCGTCGATGTCTGCCGCCGGGCCGTTGTGGATGATCCGCCCCTCCTTCATGAGCAGCACCACGTCGGCGATGTGGGCGATGTCCGAGACGATGTGGGTGGACAAAAGCACAATGCAGTGCTCCCCCCACTGGGCGATGAGGTCCCGGAAGCGCACCCGCTCCTTGGGGTCCAGCCCGGCGGTGGGCTCGTCCAGGATCAGGAGTTGGGGGTGGTTCAGCAGGGCCTGGGCGATGCCCAGCCGCTGCTTCATCCCGCCGGAGTAGGTTTTGAGCTTCCGCTTGGCCACCTCCGACAGGCCCACTAGGTCCAGCAGCTCCGCCGCCCGGGCCTTGGCCTGGGGCCGGGGCAGGCCCTTTAGGGCTCCCAGGTAGAGGAGAAAGTCCATCCCGGTGAAGCCGGGGTAGTAGCCAAAGTCCTGGGGCAGGTAACCCAGGCTGGCCCGGTAGTCCTCCTGGTCTACGGTGAGGCCGTCCAGGGTGATCTCCCCCCCAGTGGGGTGGAGGATGCCGCAGAGCATCCGCATGAGGGTGGTTTTCCCCGCCCCGTTGGCCCCCAGCAGGCCGTACACCCCCGGGCGGAGGGTGAGGTTCACCCCGTCCACCGCCAGTTTGTTGGGGTATTGCTTGGTTAGGTTTCGAATGACAAGTTCCATGTGTCCTCCTTGATCCGTTTGGCAAAGGCGATGCCTTCCCCGATGAGGGCCGCCGCCAGCAGGGCAACCGCCAAGCTCCACCAGGGGAGCGCCCCCAGGGCAAACAAGTCGTCGGCCAGAAAGACGGCGGCGCTGTAACTGCCGCTGGCCAGCACGGCCAGGGCGGTGGCCCCGTAGAGCACTTCCCGCCCCCGGAGCCGGCGGGAGAGCCACAGGCTGCCCCAGGCGGTGAGCAGGTAGGGGGCCAGCAGATAGGCCCCCGTCCGGCCCAGGGAGAGGCCTTGGCTGCCCCCCAGCAGCAAGGTCAGGGCCAGCAGCAGCACGGCGTGGAAGGTGCCGATGAGGCACAGCCGGGCCAGCAGCACGCTTTTTCGGGAGAAGCGGGAGGCGGTCTCCAACTCCTCCATGCCGTAGAGGGTGGATTTGGCCCCCTCGCTCACCGCCAAGGGCACCAGGAAGGGGAGCAGGGCGGCGGTGATCCACAGGTCCGTCCCCCAGAGCACCGGCACCAGCACCACCAGGGAGAGCATCCAAGTCTGCTTTTGGATATACCGGGCCTGCCCCCCTACGAACTGACCCAGGGACAGGGTGGGCTGGGGGAGCCGGGCCAGGAAGGCCGCCTTCCCCACCGGGGGCGGCGGGGTGAAGCAGGCCGCCAACTTTTTTTGGAACCTTCGGTTCATGGGGATTCCTCCTCTCGCAAGGCGTCCTTGCACCAGGCCAGCAGCTTGGCGCATTTTCGATAGATGGCAAACCGGGACAGGCCAGTGAGCTTGCTCAGGGCCTGGACCGGCACCTGGTTGGCGTAGCGCAGCAGCAGGAGGGTCTGGTCCTCCTGGGGCAGCCGGGCCAGGACCCGTTCCAGGTCCCATTTTTCCGCCCAGTCCCCGGTGGGGTCCGGGGTCTGGCGGTCGCTCTCCCGGAGGGGGAGGTGGGTCCGCTGCCGGGCCAGGTCTACGCACAGGTTCCGGGCAATGGTGTAGAGGGTGGGGATGGCCTCCCGCTCCTTCTGCCCGGGGTAGTGCTCCAACCAGCGAAGGAAGGTCTCCTGCACCACGTCTTCGGCGGCCTGGACGTCCTTACATTGGAAGTAGCAGTACCGGTACAGTTTGTCATATTGGGCCTCCAAGTCCATGGTGGGATCGCCCCCTTTCACCCTGTATAACGGATGAGCCACGCAAAATGTGCGGCAACTTCAAAAAATTTTTCCCAAAACGAAAACATGGGCCCGCTGCAGGAAAACCATTCCCACAACGGACCCAAAAAGCGTCGCAAATTTCCGCCGGCCTCTCCATCCCAACGGACTGGCCCGCAGGCATCCGCCGGCCTTTCCGTTCCAACGGACTCGCCCGGCAGGGCACACCCCATAGGTATCCGCCGGCCTTTCCGCCCCAACGGACTCGCCCGGCAGGGCACGCCCCACAGACATCCGCCGGCCTTTCCGTCCCAACGGACTCGCCCGGTAGGGCACGCCCCATAGGTATCCGCCGGCCTTTCCGCCCCAACGGACTCGCCCGGCAGGGCACACCCCATAGGTATCCGCCGGCCTTTCCGCCCCAACAGACTCGCCCGGCAGGGCACCCCCGCAGGTATCCGCCGGCCCTTCCGCCCCAACGGACTCGCCCGGTAGGGCAAGCGTCGCAGACTTCCGCCGGCCGCAGCCGGCGGAACCAACTAAAATCCGTTTTTTCCGGGGACATGCGCCCCGGAAAAAACACCTCTCAGCCCTCCAGTGTGCGGCCCCCTTAGGGGGCCGTGCATGCAGAGGGCTGCAACCCCCAATTTTGGGAGGGGCCACGGGCCAGGCAGGCAACCCGACACCCCCGCGTCACCGGCCTCCCGAACGAAGCGCAACCGTTCCTCGCCCCTCCCAAAATTCAAAACTCCGCGTTTCCAACCGTTCTCGGATGGGGCAGCACGTCCCGGATGTTGGCGATGCCCGTGAGGTACATGACCATCCGCTCAAACCCCAGGCCGAAGCCGGCGTGCTTGCAGGAGCCAAACCGCCGCAGGTCCAGGTACCACCAGTAGTCCTCGGGGTTCATGCCCAGCTCCTGGATGCGGGCCTCCAGGACCTCCAGGCGCTCCTCACGCTGGCTGCCGCCGATGATCTCCCCGATGCCGGGGACCAGGCAGTCGGCGGCGGCCACGGTCTTGCCGTCGTCGTTGAGGCGCATGTAGAAGGCCTTGATGTCCTTGGGGTAGTCAGTGACAAAGACGGGACGCTGGTAGATCTCCTCGGTGAGGTACCGCTCGTGCTCGGTCTGCAGGTCGGTACCCCACTCCACCTTGAAGTCGAACTTGTCGTTGTGCTTCTTCAGGATCTCCACCGCCTCGGTGTAGGTGACCCGGGCAAAGTCGGAGCTCTCTACGTGGCGCAGCCGGTCCAGCAGGCCCTTGTCCACGAAGGCGTTGAAGAAGTCCATCTCCTGGGGGCAGCGCTCCAGCACGGCACGGATGACGTATTTGATCATGTCCTCGGCCACGTCCATGTCCCCGGCCAGGTCACAGAAGGCCATCTCCGGCTCGATCATCCAGAACTCGGCGGCGTGGCGCTGGGTGTTGGAGTTCTCCGCCCGGAAGGTGGGGCCGAAGGTGTAGACGTTGCCGAAGGCCATGGCGAAGTTCTCCGCATTGAGCTGGCCGGAGACGGTGAGGCTGGCGGGCTTGCCGAAGAAGTCCTGGCTGTAGTCCACCTCCCCGTTTTCCAGCCGGGGGGGATTCTGGGGGTCCAGGGTGGTCACCCGGAACATCTCGCCGGCGCCCTCACAGTCGGAGGCGGTGATGATGGGGGTGTGGACATAGACAAAGCCCCGGTGCTGGAAGAACTCATGGATGGCAAAGGCCGCCACCGAGCGCACCCGGAAGGCCGCGGAGAAGAGGTTGGTCCGGGGGCGCAGGTGGGCTACGGTGCGGAGGAACTCCACCCCGTGGCGCTTTTTCTGCAGGGGATACTCCGGGGCGGAGGTGCCCTCCACCTGGATGGCGGTGGCCTTCAGCTCCAAGGGCTGCTTGGCCTGGGGGGTGAGGACCACGGTCCCCTGGACCACCAGGGCGGCCCCCACGTTCTGCTTGGCGATCTCCTTGTAGTTTTCCAGGGTGGCGGTTTCAAAGACCACCTGGAGGCTCTTGAAGCAGGAGCCGTCGTTGAGCTCGATGAAGCCAAAGTTCTTCATGTCGCGGATGGTGCGGACCCAGCCGCAGACGGTGACGGATTGTCCGCCGTAGTGTTCCATGTCCGCGAAGATGCGGGCGATTTCGGTGCGTTTCATGGCGTTTTCTGTCCTTTCAGGCGTTTGATAAATCTGCTGGGGAATTACAAAAAGGGACGGGCCTCACATCCGCTGCTGGATGGGGCGGAAGTCCCGCTTGGCCTTGCCAGTGAGGTGGACGGGGCGGATGACCAGAACGGCGGTGTTCTGCCCCCGCCGGGCGATGTACTGGTCCCGCAGGTCCGGGGAGACGCGGCCCAGGGCATCCACCAGATGGGCCAGGGCGGCCTGGTGGGTGGCCTGGTCGGTGACCAGCGCGGCCCGGCCTAGGACCACCACACTCTCGTACAGGGAGGTGGCGTGGTCCTGGACCAGTTCTTCCCGGAGGGTGACGGTGAAGCACACCCGGTCATCCCGGGCGATGGCGTCCAGCTTATAGCCGGTTTTGGCGCAGTGGAGGTAGATCTGCCCGTCCATCACGGTGTAGTGCATGGGGACGGCGTAGGGCCATCCCTCATCTCCCACCACGGAGAGGACGCCGTAGGTTCCCTGGGTCAGCAGGGCCCAGGCCTCCTCCTGGGGGAGCTGCCGGTCCTGCCGGTGCATGGGGCGTGGGGTCATGGGTCTGCCTCCTTGGTCATTGTTCGGAGACGATGTCCCCGTGCTCGATGTGATAGGCGATGCGCTGGATGATCATCATCAGGGCCACCAGGTTCTTGCCTCCCTCGGGGACGATGACGTCGGCGTACCGCTTGGAGGGTTCTACGAACTGGTCGTGCATGGGCTTGACGGTGGACAGGTACTGCTCCACCACCGAGTCCAAACTCCGGCCCCGGTCCTTCACGTCCCGCGTTAAGCGGCGGAGGATGCGCACGTCGGCGTCGGTGTCCACAAAGATCTTGATGTCCAGCAGGTCCCGCAGCTCCTTGTTCTCGAAGATGAGGATGCCCTCCACCAGGATGACCTTGTTGGGGGACAGGGTTACCGTCTCGTCGGTGCGGTCGTAGATGGTGTAGTCGTAGACGGGACATTGGACGGCCTTGCCTGCCTTCAGGTCTCGGAGATCCTGGATCATCCGGTGGGTGTCAAAGGAGGCGGGGTGGTCGTAGTTTAAGGCCTGGCGCTCCTCCAGGGTGAGTTCGTGGTGGGCGGCGTAGTAGCTGTCATGGGGCAGGACGCTGATGTCCTCCCCAAACTGCTCCAGCAGGCGGTTGACCAAGGTGGTTTTGCCTGAGCCGGTGCCGCCGGCGATGCCGATGATCAAAGGTTTCATAGAATCTCCTCCTTTTCCCGTTGGGGGGTGGGGCGGGGAGGTCAGTCCTCCTCGTCGGTGCGTTCGTTGAACTCAGTGAGGACCAGCTGGGGGTTGTGGTCCGTGACCCACTTGATGGACCAGAAGGAGGAGAAGAGCAGCAGCTTGTTGCCCTTGTAGTCCTCCACCAGCTTGGTGTCGTTGCCCAGGACCAGGTCGGTCTCGTGGAACTCCACCGGCTCCTTGATCCACCGGAGGAACTCGTAGGGCAGGGTGTCCATGCGGATCTCCACATTGTACTCGCTGCGTAGGCGGTACTGGAAGACGTCAAACTGCAGGGTGCCCACCACGCCTACGATGACCTCCTCCATACCGGTGTAGGGGAGCTTGAAGATCTGGATGGCGCCCTCCAGGGCGATCTGCTCGGCCCCCTTGAGGAACTGCTTGCGCTTCATGGTGTCCACCGGCCGCACCCGGGCAAAGTGCTCTGGGGCGAAGGTGGGGATGGGGTCAAAGCGGAACTTCTTTCCCGGGGAGCACAGGGTGTCCCCGATGGAGAAGATCCCCGGGTCGAAGACGCCGATGATGTCCCCGGCGTAGGCCTCCTCGATGATCTCCCGCTCGGCGGCCATGAGCTGCTGGGGCCGGGAGAGGCGGAGCTTCTTCTTCCCCTGGACGTGGTAGACCTCCTTGTCCGCCTCGAAGTGGCCCGAGCACACCCGGAGGAAGGCGATCCGGTCCCGGTGGGCCTTGTTCATGTTGGCCTGGATCTTAAAGACGAAGGCGGAGAAGAAGTCGTCCAGCGCGGTGATCTCCCCCTCGCTGCTGTGGCGGGGGAGGGGGGGCGTGGTCATGCGGAGAAAGTCCTCCAGGAAAGGCTCCACCCCGAAGGTGGTGAGGGCCGAGCCGAAGAACACCGGGGAGAGCTTCCCGTGGCGCACCCGGTCCAAGTCAAAGGCGCAGGAGGCCCCGTCCAGCAGCTCGATGTCCTCAATGAGCTGGTCCCGCCGGGTCTGGCCCAGCATGTCGGCCAGGACGGGGTCGTCCAAGTCGATCTGGGTGGCGGCGGATTTCTTGGCGTTGGTGTTGGAGGAGAAGTGGAGGATCTCCCCCTTGTTCCTATCGTACACCCCCAGAAACTCCTTGCCGGAGCCGATGGGCCAGTTGACGGGGTAGGTCTCGATGCCCAGTTCCTTCTCGATCTCCTCGCACAGTTCGAAGGGGTCCCGGGCCTCCCGGTCCATCTTGTTGATGAAGGTGAAGATGGGGATGTCCCGCATGACGCAGACTTTGAAGAGCTTCCGGGTCTGGGCCTCCACGCCCTTGGCTCCGTCGATGACCATGACGGCGGAGTCGGCGGCCATGAGGGTGCGGTAGGTGTCCTCGGAGAAGTCCTGGTGGCCGGGGGTGTCCAGGATGTTGATGCAGTAGCCGTTGTACTGAAACTGGAGGACGGAGGAGGTCACGGAGATGCCTCTCTGCTTCTCGATCTCCATCCAGTCGGACACGGCGGCCCGGCTGTTCTTTTTCCCCTTGACTTGGCCGGCCTGGGCGATGGCCCCGCCATAGAGGAGAAACTTCTCGGTGAGGGTGGTCTTACCGGCGTCGGGGTGGGAGATGATGGCAAACGTTCGCCGGCGGTTGATTTCAGATTGGTATTGTGACAAGAGCATAACCTCCAGGAAAGGATAGCGGTGGAAGGGCCGCGCCGGGTGGCGCGTAAATTCGGAGCCAGAAGGGCGGAGAATTTCCGCAGGGCGAATTCATTTCGCCCGAGGATGTCAAATCAAACCGGGCCCCTGAACCCATCAGCACACAGAGCGGCCCTGCCCAACTTCATCCCGTGGCCGGGGAAGGGCCCTCGCAGCCAGATTTTTATAACACATTATTTTACCATGCCCTGGCCGGTTCCGCAAGGGCTACCAGGGCAGCGTGGGGCAAAACCCCGGGCCGGCAGCTGCCGGCCCGGGTGAGGGTACGGGGTGGGGGAGGTTATCCCCGGTCTTTTTCCTTCGCCTCGTCCTCCTTTTTGGGGAGAACGGTGACCAGGGCTTCCTCCAACCGGTGGTCCTGGATGTGGACCATCTGAATTTGGAGTTGGTCGGTTTGGAGGGTAATCTTCCGCCCGTCCTGGGGGACGGAGCCGTAGAGGTTAAACACATACCCGCCGAAGGTGTCGTACTCCTCCTCGGGCAGTTCCACCCCCAGCTCCTGGGCCACGTCGTCCAGGGGGGCGGAGCCCTGGATGCGCCAGATGCCGTTGTCCAGGGCCTGGATCTCGGGCAGCTCCCCCTCCTGCTGGAACTCGCCCACCAGCTGCTCCAGCAGGTCCTTTAAGGTGACCACTCCGAAGAAGCCGCCGTACTCGTCCAGCACCACGGCGTAATAGGTGCGCCGCTGCTTCATCTGTTGGAAGAGCACGTCCGCCTTGATGGTTTCCGGGACAAAGAAGGCGGGCTTTACCACGCTGTCCAAAATTTCCTCCAGGGGACGGTCCTGCATCCGGAAGAAGTCCCGAGAGTCCAAAATGCCCACCACCCGGTCCACCGACCCGTCGCAGACAGGGTAGCGGGTGTGGCGGGTTTCGAAGATGATCTGCCGCCACTCTTCCGTGGTTTGGGCGGTCCAGAGGAGATCCAGCTCGGTGCGGTGGGTGGCAAATTCCCCTACGGTAAGGTCGTCAAACTCGAAGACGTTCTGGATGAACTCCTTGGTGGCCGAGTCAAAGACGCCCTTCTCGTTGCCCCGGTCCACCATCATTTTGATTTCTTCCTCGCTGACCTCGTCCTCGTCGGCGCTGGGGTCCACCCCCAGCAGACGGAGGATGCCGTTGGTGGAGGCGGTGAGCACTGCCACCACCGGGGCGCAGATGGTGGAGAGGGTGGAGATAAGCCCTGACAGGCCCAGGGCCAGCGTGTCGGCCTTTTTCATGGCCAGGCGCTTGGGCACCAGTTCGCCGAAGACCAGAGTGATGTAGGACAACACCAGAGTGATGACCACCACGGCGATGGTATTCAGGGTTTTGGCGGGAATGGGGACCCCGGCATCCACCAGCATGGCCACCAACGGATCGGAGAAGTTATCGGCGGCGAAGGCGCTGCCCAGGAAGCCGGACAGGGTAATGGCGATTTGGATGGTGGCCAAGAACTGGGCAGGACGGCTGGTGAGGCGGGCCAGGCGCACGGCACGCTTGTCGCCCTGGGAGACCAGTTGGGCCAGTTTGTTGTCATTGATGGAGATAATGGCGATTTCTGCGCAGGCAAAGATGGCGTTTAAAGCGATCAGAACAATTTGCAGCAGTATGGGCCATAAAATGGGGTCCTCCATGGTGGGGTAATTCCTCCTTGAATGTTAGGGCAATGCCCGTAGAGTAGCAGAATACTAGCCTAATTATACTATGCGGCAAACCGATGGTCAAGGAGAGAATGCGGCATTCTGGAAAGACCTGCCAGAAAAACGGAGGAAATTTTCGACAGGAGCGGGTTCTGGCTCAAGGAAGCGCGGTGGGACGCGAGGGGACGGCCTCCGGCTGAAATTCTGTCATGTGGCCCCGGAACCGCTGGGGCAGGTGGGTCTGCTGCAGTTTGGGGTTGTGCCGCTGGGGGATGGCAATGGTGGTGTAGAACTTCCGCCAGAGGGCCTGGCACTGGGCCTCCGCCTGGCTGGGGCGGTCCAGGTCCAGCCGGTCCACGGGGCGGATCTTCCACTTCCCCCCGGCGTAGAACAGTCCCTCCCGGTGGGTTTCGTCGTGGAGGAGAAAGGCCTCCTCCGGCAGCCGCTGGCAGAAATGGGGCCGCAGCAGAGGGAGGACCCGGTTCTTGGGGGCAATCTGCCCCACCAGCACCCCGCCGTAATCGGCGAAGCGGACAAAGCCCCGGTAGTGCTCCGCCTCCCGGACCAAGTGGCCGATGGCCCGGGTGAGCAGGAGGATCCGGTCGTCGGTAGGGTCCTGGGGCAGGGCGTGGTGGAAGGCCAGGTAGATGAGGTCGAAGAGGCTCCGCTCCCGCTGGGGCAGGCAGGTGAGAAAGCCGTAGGTCATCATCCGGCGGAAGGCAGGGGACACCGCAGTCTCCAAGGCCCGGTAGACGGCCCGGGCCAGGGCGGGGTCCGAGGGGATCTCCTGGAGAGGATAGAGGGTGATCTGCTCCGCCCCGGGGGGCAGGAAGTAGAAGGGGTAGGTCTTCTGCCGGAAACTCTCCCCCACGCAGGTGAGGAAGCCGGCAAAGGTGCCGTCATAGCGCAGGGCGCACTGGGGCCAGGTGGACATGGACGAAACCTCCTTTCAGGTGGGGAAGAGGGACAGCTGCTCATACTGGGGGGCCAGGGCGGGGGCCTCCAGGGCGGTGAGGGCCCGGCGCACCCCCTCCGGCCGCACCCGGAGCCCTGGAGTCATCCGGCCGGAGCAGGTGAGGAAGTACTGGGCCCGCTTCATCACTACCCCCAGTTTGCCCAGGGCGGCCTCGTCCAGGGCCCGCCATCGCCGGGCCGCCAGGATCCGCCGGGCGGAGACCACCCCAATCCCCGGCACCCGGAGCAGGGTGTGGTAGTCGGCGGTGTTTACCTCCACCGGGAACCGGTCCAGGTGGGCCAGGGCCCAGGCGCACTTGGGGTCCAGCTGGGGGTCCAGGGTGGGCCGGTCTGGGGAGAGGAGCTCCTCCGCCTGGAAGTGGTAGAACCGCAGCAGCCAGTCCGATTGGTACAGCCGGTGCTCCCGAAGCAGGGGCGGCCGGAAGGTCTGGGGGGAGGGGAGCAGCGGGTTTGCCCCCACAGGGATGTAGGCGGAGAAGAACACCCGCTTAAGGCGGTACTTCCGGTACATCCCCTGGGAGAGTTTTAGGATCTCGTAGTCGCTCTCCCCGGAGGCCCCCACGATCATCTGGGTGGACTGGCCCGCCGGGGCAAAGGCAGGGGCGTGGCGGAACCGCTGCCCCTCGGCCTTGGCCTGGCGGATGCCGTCCCGGATCTGGGCCATGGGCTGGAAGATGTCCTGGGACCGCTTGTCCGGGGCCAGGAGAGCCAGGCTCCGGGCGGAGGGGAGCTCGATGTTCACCGACAGCCGGTCGGCCAGCCGCCCCAGCTGGGCGGTGAGGAGGGGATCGGCCCCGGGGATGGCCTTGGCGTGGATGTACCCGGAAAAGCCGTAGTCCGCCCGGAGGAGGGTGAGGGTCCGGATCAGCAGTTCCGTGGTGTAATCCGGGCTGCGCACCACGGCGGAGCTGAGGAAGAGCCCTTCGATGTAGTTGCGCCGGTAGAAGTCGATGGTGAGGTCGGCCAGCTCCCTGGGGGTGAACATGGCCCGGGGCAGGTCGTGGGAGGTGCGGTTGACGCAGTACTGGCAGTCGTAAATGCACACGTTGGTCAGGAGCAGCTTCAGCAGGGAGATGCACCGCCCATCCGCCGAGAAGGTGTGGCAGCAGCCAGAGGGGAAGGTCAGGGCTACCGACCGGCACCGGCGATCCCCGCCGCTGGAAGTGCAGGCCACGTCATATTTGGCGGCGTCGGTGAGGATGGTGAGTTTTTCTTCCACGGTCATGGGAATCCCTCCAATCGAAATAGAACGCATGTTCTATTATAGACGGGGGAGACCTTACGTCAAATTTCCCGGGGACAAAAAGAGGACCGGAGGAACAATCCTCCGGTCCTTGGGGGTAAACGGGTGGGTGCAGGGATTAGGCCTGGGTGGCAAACTCGGGGGGGATAGGGTGCTTCACGCAGCGGCGGCCCTCCTTGGCCCAGATGTTGCCCAGGCACTTGGTGCAGCCGATGCAGGGGGAGTCCTCCCCCTTTTCCAGGTGCTGGACGAAGTCCGGCTGGCAGATGAAGGGGCGGGAGGCGGAGACAAAGTCGATGCCCGCGTCCAGGATGGCCTGGGCGCTCTCGGGGCCCCGGACGCCGCCCACCAGGATGAGGGGAATCTTCACTGCCTGGCGGATGGCCTTGGCCCGGTCCAGGTAGAAGGTGGGCACCTTCTTCTTGCCCAGGCCCAGCCAGTTGTAGCCGGACAGCTCGATGGCGTCGGCTCCCAGCGCTTCAAACTGGCGGCAGAAGTAGAGGATGTCCTGGGCATAGGCCTCGTCGGCCTCCCCGGCGCAGTTGGTGTTTACCTTCACCAGGACGGGGTAGTCCTGGCCCACGGCCTGGCGGATGGCGGTGAGACATTCGCCGGGGAAGCGGAAGCGGTTGGCGGCGCTGCCGCCGTAGTCGTCGGTGCGCAGGTTGGTGGTGGGGTCCAGGAACTGGCTGAGGAGGTAGCCGTGGGCGCAGTGGAGCTGGATGCCGTCAAAGCCCAGCTCCTTGGCGGCCTTGGCAGCCTCCACGAAGTCGGCCCGGATCTTGTCCATGTCGGCGGGGGTGATCTCGGTGGTCTCCATCTCGTTGGGGGCCTTCAGGCCGCCGGTGGGGGCCAGAAGCTTGCCGCCGGCCACGTGCTTTTCCGGCATGAACACGTTCATGCCCGCGTGCATCAGCTGGAGGATCAGCCGGCCGCCGGCGGCGTGGACGGCGTCCAGCACTTCCTTCTGGCTGGCCCGCTGCTCGGGGGTGGCAAAGCCCACCTGGATGCCGGTGGACCGGGCCTCCGGGGAGATGTAGCTGTAGGCGGTGATGATGGCGCCGGTGCCGGCGGCGGCAATCTCCCGGTAGAGGTCCACCTGCTTTGCGTCGCAGGTGCCGTCCCGGTGGCCGAAGGGGTCCTGGGTGGCGGACCGGATCACCCGGTTGGGGAGGGTGAGGGTGCCGATCTGGCCGGGGGTAAAGAGGGTAGAAGCCATGAAAACTCTCCTTTTTTAATCGGTGGTTCAAGGGATGGGGCTCTGGAAGGGAACCCGAAGTGCATACCGCCCCATTATAGCGAAACCAGGGGAAAAACACAAGAGGAAAGCGAAAAGCGGCCCATCTTTGCATTGACAGCCCTCTGCCCCCGGCGCTACAATGGAAAAACTGTGAAAAGAGAGAGGAGAATGAACGGTGCGAGAGAGAAAGACCCTGGGCCTGGCGGCGGTCACCGGTTCCTATGTGCTGTGGGGGTTTCTGACCATTTTCTGGAGCTTCCTGTCCCAGGCCAACTCCGTGTATATCCTGGCCCACCGGGTGATCTGGTCCCTGGTGTTCATGGGGCTGTACCTGGTGGTCACCCGCCAGTGGCGGGAGGTGGTGGAGGCCTTCCACAGCCGGCAGACCATGCTCAACTGCTTGCTCTGCGGCATTCTCATCACCCTCAACTGGGGGGTGTACATCTATGCGGTGAACAGCGGCCATGTCCTCCAGGCCAGCCTGGGGTACTTCATCGAGCCGGTGGTGGTGGCCCTCATCGGGGTCATCGCCTTCCGGGAAAAACCCACGGTGGCGGAGACCATCACCTTCCTGTGTGCGGTGGGGGGCATCGTCTTTCTCACCCTGCGCACGGGGACCTTCCCCACCCTGGCCCTGCTGGTGGCGGTGCCCTTTGCCGTCTACGGGGGGCTGAAGAAGCGGGTGACCCTCACCGCCCAGACATCCCTGTTCGTGGAGACGTTGTGGGTCACCCCCGTGGCCCTGGCCTTCTCCTTCTGGTGGCAGAGCGGCCACGGCGGGCTGGCGGGGGTGCTGGGGGGCGCCTCCTTCTGGCTCCTCCCCGCCTGCGGGGTGGTGACCTCGGTGCCCCTGCTCCTGTTCAACCGGGGGGTGAAGGAGATCCCCTATTACGTGGCGGGGATCCTCATGTACATCAACCCCACCCTCCAGTTCCTGGTGGGCCTGCTCTACTTCCACGAGGCTTTGGATGTGAATCAGTTCCTGGCCTTCTGCATCATCTGGGTGGGCTTGGCGGTGACCATGGCAGACCGCATCCGCCGCCTGCGCCAGGAGAAGCGGGCCCTGCAGGCCTCCCTCCGGAAGGAGTGAGCCTTACAGCCGCACCGGCACGGCCTGGGCCAGGGTGAGGGAGTCCGGGGTTACGGTGCAGGCGTGGGCCAGCACCGTAACCCCCGCCTGGGCCGCCCCCCGGAGGGCCTGGCCAAAGGCAGGGTGGGTTCGGTCGTTGGGGGCGAAGAAGTCCGCCTGGGCCATCTGGATGACGAAGCACACCGCGGCCTCGTACCCCTCGGCCAGGCAGGCGGCCAGGCCCTCCAGGTGCTTCACCCCCCGCTGGGTGGGGGCATCGGGGAAGTAGACGGCGCCGCCCTCCTCCAAGGTGACCCCCTTCACCTCCACAAACCCCTTTCGGGCCCCGGCCTCCCAGTAGAAATCAAAGCGGGAGTCCCCGTGGGTCTGCTCGGCCTTGAGCAAGGTGAGGCCGGGGAGGAAGCCGCCGGCCTCGGCCCACTCCCGAAACACCTGGTTGGGCGCCTGGGCATCCATGTTGATGAGCCGGGCGCCCTTTTCCACGGCGATGAGGTCATAGGCCGTCTTCCGGTGGGGGTTGGGGCTGCGGGTGAGCCACACCCGGGCCCCGGGGACCAGCAGTTCCCGGCAGCGGCCGGTGTTCTTCACGTGGACGGTGACCGTCTCGCCGTCCAGCAGCACCTGGGCCACGAACCGGTTGGGCCGGGCCAGAAAGACGGCGGGGGTCACATTGGGATAACGCATGGGAGGGCCTCCTTGGACAATCCCCTCTGGAAAATGTTCCGGGGACGTGTTACACTAAATAGAAATCAGGAACGAGGGCATGATACAACAGACCACCGGCCCTCGTCAAGAAAGCGGGTGACGGTATGAAGGACTATCTCCTGGCCCTGGACCAGGGCACCACCAGTTCCCGGGCGATCCTCTTCACCTCCGCCGGGGAAGTGGTGGCCACGGGCCAGATCCCCTTCCGCCAGCACTACCCCCAGCCCGGCTGGGTGGAGCACGACCCCCTGGAACTGCTGGACAGCCAGCTCCAGGCAGCGGCCCAGTGCGTGGCGGCCAGCGGCGTGGCCCCGGGGGACATTGCCGCCCTGGGCCTGGCCAACCAGCGGGAGACCGCCCTGCTGTGGGAGAAGGCCACCGGCCAGCCGGTGGGCCGCGCCATCGTCTGGCAGTGCCGGCGGACGGCGGCCTTCTGCACCCAACTCCAGGAGGAGGGGTACACCGAGGCCATCCGGGCCCGGACGGGGCTGCTGCCCGACGCCTACTTCTCCGGCACCAAGTACCGCTGGCTGCTGGACCACATCCCCGGGGCCCGGCGGCGGGCCGAGCGGGGGGAGCTGCTGTGCGGCACCGTAGACAGCTGGCTGCTCTGGAACCTCACCGGGGGAACGGTCCACGCCTCGGACTACTCCAACTGCTGCCGCACCATGCTCTTTGACATCCACCGCCTGGGGTGGGACGAGACCCTCTGCCAGCTGTTGGACGTTCCCCAGATCCTCCTCCCCCGGCCGGTGGAGAACAGCGGGGACCTGGGGGTGGTGGCCCCAGGGGTGCCCCATCTGGAGGCCCTGGCCGGCCTGCCCATCCGGGGCATGGCGGGGGACCAGCAGGCCGCCCTCTTCGGCCAGGGGTGCTTTGCCCCGGGCCAGCTGAAGAACACCTACGGCACCGGCTGCTTCACCCTGATGAACACCGGCAGCGCTCCGGTGAGCTCCCAGAACGGCCTGCTCACCTGCGTGGGCTGGGGCCTGGGGGGCGAGACCACCTACGTCCTGGAGGGCAGCGTGTTCAACGCCGGCTCCTCCATCCAGTGGCTCCGGGACGAGCTGGGGCTCATCGAGAAGGCCAGCGACTGCGATGTGCTGGCCGAGCAGGTGCCGGACAACGGGGGGGTCTACCTGGTCTCCGCCTTCACCGGCCTGGGAGCGCCCCACTGGGACATGTACGCCCGGGGGGCGGTGGTGGGCCTCACCCGGGGCACCACCCGGGCCCATCTCTGCCGGGCCACCCTGGAGGGCATCGCCTACCAGACCGCCGACCTCATCGCCGCCATGGAGCGGGACGCGGGGCAGAAGATCCCCGCCCTCCGGGCCGACGGCGGGGCCAGCGTCAGTGACTTTTTGATGCAGTTCCAGGCCGATCTCCTGGGGGTCCCCGTGGAGCGGCCGGCGGTGGTGGAGACCACCGCCTGGGGCGCTGCCTGCCTGGCAGGCCTGGGGGCGGGGCTGTGGGCCAGCCCCCAAGAGATTCCCCAGGCCCGCGGGGGGAAGGTCTACACCCCGAAAACCGACCGCAGCCGGGCCTATGCCCAATGGAAACGGGCCCTGGAACGGGCCAAAGCGTGGGAGGAGGTAGAACCATGACCGCGTTGGAGCGCTTCTTGCACTATGTAACCTATGACACCCAATCTTCCGAGACCTCGGAGACCACTCCCTCCACCCCCAAGCAGCGCCTGTTGGGGAAGGCCCTGGCCCAGGAACTCCAGGACCTGGGGCTGGAGGGGGCCCACCTGGCGGAGAACGGGGCGGTGTACGCATGGCTCCCCGCCACGCCGGGGCGGGAAAAGGTCCCGGTGCTGGCCCTCATCGCCCATATGGACACCGCCCCCCGGGTGCCCAGTGAGAACGTCCAGGCCCGGGTGGTCCACTACGAAGGGGGGGACCTGGTGCTCAACCAGGAGAAGGGGATCGTCACTTCTCTGAAAGACTTCCCCGACCTGGCCGGCCAGGTGGGGAAGGACCTGGTGGTCACCGACGGCACCACCCTCCTGGGGGCGGACGACAAGGCGGGGGTGGCGGAGATCCTCACCGCCATGGAACACCTCCTGGCCCATCCGGAGCGGCCCCACGGCCGGGTGGCGGTCTGCTTTACCCCCGACGAGGAGGTGGGCACCGGGGCAGACTATGTGGACCTGGCCAAGCTGGGGGCGGACTTTGGCTACACCGTGGACGGCGGCCCCTTAGGAGGGCTGGAGTACGAGAACTTCAATGCCGCAGAGGTGGACGTCCTCTTCCACGGGGTGAACATCCACCCGGGGGAGGGGAAGAACAAACTGCGCAACGCCTGCCTGATGGCCGCCCAGTTCATCGCCATGGTGCCCCCGGCAGAGTCCCCCGCCCACACCGAGGGGTACGAGGGCTTCTACCACCTGTGCTCCATGACAGGGGACGAGAGCCAGGCCCGGCTCCAGTGGCTCATCCGGGACCACGACTGGGAGGGGTTCCGGGACCGCAAGCGCACCATGGAGGGCATCGGGTTCTATTTGGAGACCCGCTATGGCGTGGGGACCGTGGAGGTAACGATCACCGACGCCTACTATAACATGAAGGAGGAGATCCTCCCCCATCCTCAGCTGCTGGACTGGGCCCGGGAGGCCTTCCGCCGGGCGGGGGTGGAACCCCGGGACGTGCCCATCCGGGGCGGGACCGACGGGGCCAAACTCAGCTGGCGGGGCTTGCCCTGCCCCAACCTGTCCACGGGGGGCTACCATTTCCACGGGGTGCATGAATATATCCCCGTGGAGGCCCTGGAAACCATGGCCAACGTGCTGGTCCATTTGGTCACCGGCGCGGCGGAAGAAAAAATTTGAAAAAACTGAAATTTACCTGTTGACAAACCGAGAATTTTTCGATATACTAAACATCGCTCGTTACGGCGGGCGAACAAGGCGGCATAGCTCAGTTGGCTAGAGCATTCGGTTCATACCCGAAGTGTCACTGGTTCAAATCCAGTTGCCGCTACCATGGTTTTGGGAGGGGAACCTCCCGGAACCACTCCTGGCCCGTTGGTCAAGTGGTTAAGACACCGCCCTTTCACGGCGGTAACATGGGTTCGAGTCCCGTACGGGTCACCATATGGAGGCATAGCTCAGCTGGTAGAGCGCTCGCCTCACACGCGAGAGGTCACAGATTCGAGTTCTGTTGTCTCCACCAAGAAAAGCCTTGAAACGAAACCGTTTCAAGGCTTTTTCTTTTTTTGCTCCTGGCCAAGCGGGCCGCTGCCCTCACCGGGGGACCAGGGCGAGGGCCTCCCCCTGCACTTCCAGGGCCAGGGTGCCCCCGGGGGAGATTTCCTGCCGCAGGAGCATCTCCGCGGCGGGATTTTCTACCTGCCGGCGGATGAGCCGCCGCAGGGGCCGGGCGCCGTACCGGGCGTCCTTGCCCTGGCGGGCCAGGAGGGAGACCGCCTCCTGAGCGGGGGCGAAGGTCACCCCTGCCCCCGCCAGCCGCTGGCCAAAGGAGGCCAGGAGTTTTCCGGCGATGGCCTCCAGCTCCCGGTCGCCCAGGGGGTGGAAGAGGACGGTCTCATCCAGCCGGTTGAGAAACTCCGGCCGGAACACCTGCCGCAGCTCCCGTTGGAGGGCGGCCTCCTGCCCCTGCCCCGTGCCTGCCCCGCCGGCAAAGCCCAGCGGGGTGCCGGCGGCCAGCCGCTCGCCCCCTACGTTGGAGGTCATCACCAGGATGGTGTTGCGGAAGTCGGCCCGGCGGCCGTGGGCATCGGTGAGCACCCCGTCCTCCATGATCTGCAGGAGCAGGCTCCACACGTCGGGGTGGGCCTTTTCCAGCTCGTCGAAGAGGAGGACGGAGTAGGGGTGCCGCCGGACCGCCTCGGTGAGCTGCCCGCCCTCCTCGTGGCCCACGTAGCCCGGGGGAGAGCCGGTGAGCCGGCTCATGGTGTGCTTTTCGGCAAACTCCGTCATGTCAAAGCGGAGCAGGGCCTCCTCGGTGCCGAAGAGGGTCTGGGCCAGGGCTTTGCACAGCTCGGTTTTCCCCACCCCGGTGGGCCCCAGGAAGAGGAAGGCCCCCACGGGGCGGTCGGGCTCCTTCAGCCCGGCACGGCCACGGCGGACGGCCCGGGCCACGGCGGCCACCGCCTCCTGCTGGCCCGCCACCCGGCGGGCCAGGGCGGCCTCCAGCCCCAGGAGCTTCTCCCGCTCCGGTTGGGTGAGGGCGGACAGGGGGATCCCCGTCCACTGGGACAGGGTCCGGGCCACGTCCTGGGGGGTGACCACTGGCGTGGGTTGGTGGGCCTGCCACTGGCGGCGGCCGCCCTCCAGCTCCCGGCGAAAGTCGGTCTCCGCGTCCCGGTACCGGGCGGCCCCCTCGTAGTCCTGGGCGGCGATGGCCTCGTCCCGGGCCAGGGCGGCGGCCTGGACCCGCCCGGCCAGGGCCTGGAGCTCCGGGGGCAGGGCCAGAGCCTGGAGCCGGGCCTGGGCGGCCGCCTCGTCCATAAGGTCAATGGCCTTGTCCGGCAGGCGCCGGTCGGGCAGGTAGCGCACCGACAGGGTCACCGCCGCATCCAAGGCCTCCGGCTGGAAGGTGAGGCCGTGGTGACGGCCATACCGGGGGGCCAGGGTCTGGAGGATGGTGCGGGTGGTCTCCGGCGTGGGTTCCTCCACCCGGACGGGCTGGAACCGCCGCTCCAGGGCGGCGTCCTTTTCGATCATCCGACGGTACTCCTCCTGGGTGGTGGCGCCGATGAGCTGGAGCCCGCCCCGGGCCAGGGCGGGTTTAAGGAGGTTGGCTGCGTCAATGGCCCCCTCGGCACTGCCCGCCCCGATGAGGGTGTGAAGCTCGTCCAGGAAGAGGATTACATTCCCCGCCCGGGCCACCTCGGCCAGGATGTTTTTCATCCGGTCTTCAAACTCCCCCCGGTACTTGGTGCCGGCGATCACCGAGGGGAGGCTCAGGGACAGGAGGCGCTTCTGCCGCAAGGCATCGGGGACCTGTCCCTGGGCCATCCGCTGGGCCAGGGCCTCCACCACGGCGGTCTTGCCCACCCCGGGTTCCCCCAGGAGGACGGGGTTGTTCTTCCCCCGGCGCAGGAGGATTTGGATGAGCCGGTGGAGCTCCTCCGCCCGGCCGGTGACGGGGTCATAGCCCCCGCGGCCTGCCTGCTGGACCATGTCCAGGGCGTGCTGGTCCAGCAGCCGGGTGGGGGCGGAGGCAGAAGCGCCGTCGCCCTCCCCCCGGGCCCGGGCGGGGTAGCTCCCGCTGCCCAGGGCCCGGGCGGTCTGGCGGGAAAGGTGGTCCAGCTGGATCCCTGCCGCTGCCAGCAGGCGGCAGGCGCCCCCGTCTTTTTGTCCCAGCAGACCCAGGAGCAGGTGGCGGCTGTTCACCTGGCGGTGGCCCAGGCGGCGGGCCTGGCCTACGGCGGCCTCCACACTCCGCTCCAGCTGGGGGGAGAGGGGGCGGCGCCCCGGCAGAGGGGCCCCGGTCCCCCAGGCCTCTGTGAGCTGCTCCAGCAGGCCTTGGCGGGTCAGGCCTTGGGCGGCCAGCAGCCGCCCGGCGCCGCTTTGGCGGTCTTGCAGCAGGCCCAGGAGCAGGTGCTCGCTGCCCACGGGATCGTGGCCCAGGCGCTGGGCCAGGGCCCCGGCGGCTTCCAGCCCCCGGCGGGCGGAGGGGGTAAAGGTTACGGTTTGGATGGGGATCCCTCCTCTCTTGCCCCGTTGGCAGGGGACGGGGGCGTGGGCGGCGTGACGGAAATGCTTCGCGCCGGGTGGCTGGCAGAGACCGGCGCCCCTTCCAAGGCGGGGGTTGCGGAGCCCAAACAAGAGGGTTTTGCGGTGTTTTCCATGTAGAAATTTCCTCCGAGTTTCGTTTCGTGAAAAAAGTCTACCCAAATCATCCCCGAAATTGAGAAAAATAACCGAAATTTTTCTATGATTTTAGAATTGCATTTTTGAGAAAATGTGATACAATGTAGGTCGCCAAGAAAAAATTATTGGAGGTACCTGACTATGTATGCTATCAACCCCGATCTGTGCACCTTCTGCAAGAAGTGTGTGGAAGAATGTCCCACCGGCGCCATTGTCGAAGGCAAGGCTGGCGACAAGGACGTGTGCGTTGTGACCTCTGAGTGCATCGACTGCGGCGGCTGCGAGGACGCTTGCGAGACCGAGCCCAAGGCTCTGGGTTACAAGGACTAATCCCAACCTGAACCACCAATATCACAAAGAACGGACGCAGGGGAACTCCCCAAGCGTCCGTTTTTTGTCCCTCGAATGGGGCCTCAAAGGGCAGTCGGGCCCCCAAACCACAGGCTTTTTTGGGTGGTTTTTGACGGGGGGTTTTGGTTGAGATTTCCTGGTGGGTGTGCTATAATCTACAAGATATCCTGAAATTGATGCGATACCCCCGCCGGAGCAGGCTTTCGGCGGGTTTCTGGGAAAGGAGACGCCCATGAAAATTGTAGTCTTGGCCGGGGGCCTGAGCCCGGAGCGGAACGTGTCCCTGTCCTCGGGCACCATGATCGCCCACGCCTTGAAACGGCTGGGCCACCGGCCTGCCCTGGTAGACCTCTACTTCGGCTTGGAGGACCCAGCCGGCCCCCTGGAGGCCTGCTTTGACCAGCCCGTCCCGGACCGGTGGAAGCAGGTGGACCCCCAGGCCCCGGATCTGGAGGCGGTGAAAGCCGCCCGGCCGGGGGAAAGCCCCAGCCAGTTTGGCCCCGGCGTGCTGGAACTCTGCCGCCAGGCAGACCTGGTGTTCCTGGCCCTCCACGGGGCCTGCGGGGAGGATGGCCGGGTGCAGGCTGCCTTTGACCTCATGGGCATCCCCTACACCGGGTCGGGGTATGTGGGCTCCGCCCTGGCCATGGACAAGGACCTGACCAAGCGCCTGGTGGCTCCCCTGGGGGTGAAGACCCCCCAGTGGAAGCGGGCCGACTACACGGACAGGGACATTGACCGCCTCACCAGCACCACCCCGGTGCCCTGCGTGGTAAAGCCGGTGGCCAGCGGGTCCTCCATCGGCGTGTCCATCGCCCACACCAAGAAGGAGCTCCATGCGGCGCTGGTAGAGGGCCTGGCCTATGGCGGGCAATGCGTGCTGGAGCAGTATGTGGCCGGACGGGAGATTCAGGTGGCGGTGCTGGCCGGCAAGGCCCTGCCCTCCATCGAGATCATCCCCAGCGACGGGTTTTATGACTACGAGAACAAGTACCAGCCCGGGGCGGCCAGGGAGGTCTGCCCTGCCCCCATCCCACCGGCATGGGAGCAGGCGGTGGGCCAAGCGGCGGTCACCGTCTACCAGGCCCTGGGCCTGGCGGTGTATGCCCGGGCGGACTTCATTGTGGACCAGGGGGGCACCCCCTGGTTCCTGGAGATCAACACCCTCCCCGGCATGACCCCCACGAGCCTGGTACCCCAGGAGGCCGCTGCCGTGGGTATGGACTATGAGACCCTGTGCCAAACCATCATCGACGAATCCCTGAAGGCCCGCCAGGGCAGCAGATAGGAGAAAGGAGAGACGGTTCCATGGAACCAATGACCATACAGGAGCTGGCCGACGCCACCGGCGCCACCCTCCTGGGAGAGGGGGTCGCCCCGGACCAGACCATCACTGGGGTGGAGACCGACAGCCGGGCCGTCCACCCTGGGGACCTCTTTGTAGCCCTGCCGGGGGAAAAGACCGACGGGCATAAGTTCATCCCAGGGGCCCTGGAGGCAGGCGCTGTGGCCTGCCTCACCCAGCAGGCTCCGGAGAAGCCCCTCCCCGGCAAGTGCTACCTCCTGGTGGAGGATACCATGGCCGCCATCGGCCAGGCGGCCAAGGCCTACAAGGCCAAGTTCCCCATCCCGGTGATCGGCATCACCGGCAGCGTGGGCAAGACCACCACCAAGGACATGGTGGCCGCCGTCCTGGGGCAGAAGTACCAGGTGCTGAAAACCGAGGGGAACTTCAACAACGAGTTGGGCCTTCCCCTCACCCTCTTCCGCCTGAACCGCCAGCACGAGATCTGCGTGCTGGAGATGGGGATGAACCACTTTGGAGAGATCTCCTACCTGGTGCACCTGGCCCCGCCGGACGTGGCGGTGATCACCAACATCGGCGATGCCCACATTGAGAACCTAGGCAGCCGCCAGGGCATCCTGAAGGCCAAAAGCGAGATTTTCGAGACCATGGACCCCACAGGCCTGGCCGTTCTCAACGGGGACGACCCCCTTCTCCGCCCTCTGGCAGGGGAGCTGCCCACCCAGACCGTCCTCTGCGGGGCGGACCATCAGCCCCCCTATGAGGCCCTGGAGATCCACTCCCAGGGGGCCAAAGGCCTCCAGCTGACGGTGAAGACCCCCCATGCGACCTTCCCTGTCACTGTGCCCGCACCGGGGGAGCATATGATCTACCCCGTTCTCATGGCCTGCGCCATTGGGGAGCGGTTCGGCCTGGCCCCGGAGCAGATGCAGGCGGGGGTGGCCTCCTTTGTGCCGACGAAGATGCGGATGAATGTCCTCCACCAGGGGGACCTGACCATCCTGGACGACGGGTATAACGCCAACCCCCAGTCTATGAAGGCCGCCCTGGAGATCCTCTCCCAGACCGAGGGAACCTACCGGGCCGCGGTCCTGGGGGACATGTTCGAACTGGGGGAATTGGGCCCGGAACTCCACCGGAGCATGGGGGAGTGGGCCGCTTCCCTGGGAAACATCGACGGCCTGCTGGCCGTGGGAGACTTGGCCTGGAACATCTACGATGCCGCCCGGGAAAACGGGATGGAAGGGGTGTTCTATGCCAAGGACCGGGCCACAGCCAAGGCGCTGCTGCCTAACTTCATCCGTCCCGGCGGGGTGATTTTGGTAAAGGCCTCCCGGGGGATGGCCTTTGAGGAGATCACCCGGGAGATCCAGCGGCTGGGGCCCAAGGACTGAGGGGGCCTGTTTAGCCTCGGCTGCTGCGGGGACAAAGAGAAACGGGGACCCCGAAGGGTCCCCGATACGTTGCTCCCATGGAACAACCCAAAACGAGGCGCTTTTCCACCTGCAGGCGGAAAAGGAACGCCAATCTGTTTTCTTACCCGGGCGTGCCGACCACCCAGCGGCCCGCCGCCCAGTCCTTAGTCGAAGTGGATGATGGTTTTCCGGGGGGTGTGCTTCACCAGCTCCTCCAGGGTCTCCTCGTAGGGGGCGCAGGCGATGTTCCGGTCGGTGATCATCCCGGTGATGAGGAAGGCGGGCACCACGTCGAACGCGGGGGTCCACCCCTTGGCCTGGGTGCCGGGGAGAAGGTTGGTGACCGCCGCCGGATCCCCCTCGCCCTGGCCGAAGGCGGAGCCGTCGGCGGCCTCCAGGTCGATGTCGTCGGCGTTGAGCACCGCATAGAAGGGGATGGAGTGGAAGTAGCAGGCGATGGCCAGCTCATAGGTCCCCACAGGGGCCTTCAGATCCCCGTTTTTGGCGGCCAGGATGCCGTCGGCCAGCACCATGTGGGCCCCCTGCTGGGCCAGGAAAGTGGCGGCGGCGTGGTCGGGAATCACGGTGCAGGGGATGTCCTCCCGGGCCAGCTCGTGGGCCAGCAGGGTCCCGGCGGTGAGGGAGGGGCGGCCTTCGCAGAGGGTGATCTGCTCCAGCAGTTCCCGCTTCCAGCCCCGGCGGGCGATGCCCAGGGCCCCGGTGGGGGAGGCGGAGTGGAAGCCGCCCCGGTCGGTCCGGATGAGGATGCGGGTGCCCTCGCCCATCAGGTCGGTGCCGTTGCGGCAGAGGTTCCGGTCGGCCACCACCTGCTGGCGGTCAAAGGTGACCGCAGTGGCCAGAATGGCGGTGAGTTTGTCGGCGTTTTTGGTGTAGGCCTCTGGGGGCGTCTCCACGAAGGCCAGGGCGGCGGCCACATCCCGGGAGCCGGGGCGGCTGGCCAGAAGGGTCTTCTTGGCCTGGTCCAGGGCGGCCTGGAAGGCGTCGGTCCCCAGTTTGTCCTGGGCGGCGATGGCCGCCTGGGCATAGCCGTAGGCGGCGGCAATGGCCGCCACCTTTTCCTCCTGGACGGCGGGGGTCGCCAGGGCCTGGGCCGTCTCCTCCCAGGTGTTGCAGGTGAGCCACTTCTCTTCCTGGGGATAGGCTCCCTGGTCCAAAAGGGACAGGACCCCGCCCTGCCACTGTATTGCAACCATAATCAATCTGCCTCCTGTTACTGATCTCCCTGCCGGCGGGGCAGGGGAGGGAAGTTGGGTTTGGCGTTATCATATCACACTTCGGGGCCTGGCGCCACACCCCGGAGGAAAAACTTGTAGTTTTGCGGGGCAGCCCCCCGCCACAGAGGACAACCATGATCGACATTGCGGTAAACGACTTACAGAAAGAATACCAAGTGGGCCAGCCGGTGCTCACCGGCCTCACCTTCCAGGTGGACACCGGGGAGCGGGTGGGCATCCTGGGGAAGAACGGGGCGGGGAAGACAACTCTCTTCCGCATCCTCACCGGCCAGGAGGAGGCCGACGGCGGCACCGTTACCCTGGCCCCGGGCAAGCGCCTGGGGCTCATCTCCCAGATCCCCGTCTACCCCGCTGGGTACACTGTGGAGGACGTGCTGCGCACCGCCTTCAACGACCTGAAGGAGATGGAGGGGCAGATGCAGGCCCTCTCTGCCCAGCTGGCCACCGGCGACCCGGACCTGCTGGCCCGGTATGACCGCCTCCAGGCCGCCTTCGAGGCCGGCGGCGGGTACGAGATAGAGACCCGCCTGGAGAAGATCTGCACCGGCCTGGGCATCGACAAGGCCTTCCGGGCCAAGGCGTTCGCCGACCTCTCCGGTGGGGAAAAGACCCGGATCAACCTGGCCCGCCTCATCCTGGTGGACACTGAGATCCTCCTTTTGGACGAGCCCACCAACCACCTGGACCTCAACGCCACCGTCTGGCTGGAGGATTACGTCAGCCACTACAAGGGCACCGTCCTGGTGATCTCCCACGACCGGTACTTTTTGGACAAGACCATCTCCCGGGTTATTGAGATCAAGGAGGGCAAGGCGGAGTTCTACGCCGGCAACTACTCCTTCTACGCCGTGGAGAAGCAGCGGCGGTACTTAGAGCAGCTCCGCCAGTACAAAAAGGAGCAGGCGGAGATCCAGCGCCTCACCGAGACCGCCCGGATGATGCACCAGCACAACACGGAGCACCTGAACAAACGGGCCTTCTCCATCGAAAAGCGCATTGCCAAGATGAACCGCACCGCCCGGCCGGAGCAGCAGCGGAAGATGAAGGCCAAGTTCGGCCAGACGGAGTTTCTGGCCGACGACCTGCTCACCCTCCGGGAGCTGAAGAAGTCCTTTGGGGAACGGACCCTTTTCGACCACGTCTCCCTCCGGGTGGAGCCGGGGGACCGGATCGCCCTTTTGGGGGACAACGGCACCGGCAAGTCCACCCTGCTGAAAATCCTTTTGGGGGAGGAGGCGGCCGACAGCGGCGCTGTGAAGCAGGGCATCACCCTGAAAACCGGGTACCTCCCCCAGCAGATCCGCTTTGCTCACCCGGAGCGGTCTTTGTACGACACCATGCTCTACGAGGCCAATTGTTCCGCCCAGCAGGCCCGAGACCGGCTGGGGAAGTTCCTCTTCCAGGGGGAGGACGTGTTCAAACCCGTCTCCGTCCTCTCCGGTGGGGAGCAGAGCCGCCTGCGGCTGTGTATGCTCATGGACGAGAAGGTGAACTTCCTGATCCTGGACGAGCCCACCAACCACCTGGACCTGGACTCTCGGGAGTGGATCGAGGAGGCGGTGGAGGACTTTGCCGGCACCCTCCTCTTCGTCTCCCATGACCGATACTTTATCCAGCGCTTTGCCACCCGGATTTGGACCCTGGAAAACGGGGCCATCTCCGACTTCCGCGGGGACTATGAGGCCTACCAGGCCTGGCGGGAGCGGAAGAAAACCCTGGCCCCCCCGCCTCCCAAGGTGGAGAAGGTCAAGAAGGAAAAGCCCAAGCGTCCCGGGGGCACCAAGCAGCTGAAGAAGGACCTGGCCGCCGCCGAAAAGCGGATGGAGAAGCTGGACCAGCTTCTGGCCGACCTGGCCGCCCAGAAGGAGGAAGCCGCCTCCGACTACCAGAAACTCCAGACGCTTTTGGAGGAGGAGGCGGAGTACACCGCCGAGTACGACCAGCTGATGGAGAGCTGGGAGGCCCTTTCCGAGGCCATCGCCGCCGAGGAGGGGTGAGGGGCCCCAGGTGGGGCCGGGGGCCTCTGCCGATGTCGGCAGGTGGTCCCGTTGGGACCGCCGCAGGTCCAGACCTGCGACGCGGTTTCCCGCCCGGTCCCGGGCGGGGATCCAGGCTTTCTCTAGAGAAAGCCCGGA
>OGGQ01001508.1_pt1 | contig 29738 bp, 29 predicted proteins | sample 1571191 | NCBI WGS metagenome assembly OGGQ01 (sample SAMEA2582061, study PRJEB24529) | metagenome | biome: Human gut stool | place: China | collected 2011
CCCCTGCCCAATGACGACATGAAGGGAAGAATCATCGGCCGCGAGGGCCGCAATATCCGCGCCATTGAAACGCTGACGGGCGTGGATCTGATTATTGACGACACGCCGGAGGCGATCACCGTCAGCTGCTTTGAACCGGTACGGCGGGAGATTGCCCGGCTGGCGCTGGAAAAGCTGATTGCCGACGGCCGGATTCATCCCACCCACATCGAAGAGATGGTGGAAAAGGCCCGCCGGGAGGTGGAATCTACCATCAAGGCAGAGGGTGAGCGCGTGGTGTTTGAATGCGGCATCCGGAATCTCCATCCGGAGCTTGTAAAAATGCTGGGACGGCTCCATTACCGCACCAGCTATGGACAGAACGTGCTGCTGCACTCTGTGGAGGTCAGCCATATCGCCGGCATGATGGCTGCGGAGCTGGGGGCGGATGTGCAGGCTGCCAAGCGGGCCGGCCTGCTCCATGATCTGGGCAAGGCCGTGGACCACGAGATGGAGGGAACCCATGTGGCCCTAGGCGTGGAGTTTGCCAGAAAATATAAGGAAAAAGAGGACATTATTCACGCCATTGAAGCCCATCACAATGATGTAGAGCCCCGGACGATTGTTGCCTGCTTGGTGCAGGCGGCGGACGCGATTTCCGCAGCCCGCCCTGGCGCCCGCCGCGAAAACTTGGAGAATTACATCAAGCGCCTTGAACAGCTTGAGACGATCACCGGCAGCTATCCCGGCGTGGACAAGGCCTACGCCATCCAGGCCGGCCGCGAGGTCCGTGTGATGGTGAAGCCGGAGCAGGTCAGTGAGGACAGGATGGTGATTCTTGCCCGAGAACTGGCCAAGAAAATTGAGGAAGAGATGGAATATCCCGGCCAGATCAAGGTCCATGTTCTGCGGGAGACCAAGGTTGTGGAATACGCAAAATAAGTTAAACAGGATCAAGCGCCTCCGGAATTGTTCCGGAGGCGCTTGGTTGCTTTGAGGGAGAAATGTCACCGAATGCAAACAATCCGTAAACGTTGCGTGAAATGATTGACGGGACAGGGAAAAAACCGTACAATAAAAACATCATGCAAAGGAAAGAAGTCTTGCGAGGGAGGAGACACATCTATGGGAAGATCTGGCGGAGGCAGAAGCGGCGGCTTCCGGGGAGGCGGCTTTTCCGGCGGCGGACGCAGGTCTGGCGGCTTTTCCGGCGGCGGGCGGTCCTTTGGAGGCAGCCGATCTCCAGGGGGATACCGGCCCGGCGGAATTCGCACAGGTCCGATCATTATCAACAGCCCTCGCTATGGAAGCGGGGCCTACGGTTCTCCGAACCGCCATGGACGAGGCGGTGGCGGAACGATACTGGGTACCATCGTGGTGGTATTGGTGCTGGCGGTAGTGTTTTTCGCAGTGATGGGGAGTGGCTCCGGCAGCGGTATCCAGAGTTCTACATATGAGAGGGAGAGACTGCCCGCCTCTGCGGTCACAGAAACCGGGTACTATACCGACGAGGGCGGATGGTTTTCCAATCGCAGCCAGCTGGAAAGCGGCATGCGCCAATTTTATCAGGAGACCGGGGTGCAGCCCTACTTGTATCTGCTGCCCAATGGCTCTGTCACCTCCACCACAGAGTTGACCGCCATGGCAGAAGAGCTGTATCCGCAGCTTTTCACAGACGAGGGACATTTTCTTCTGGTGTTTTGCGATAACGGCGCCGGGTCCTACAACTGCGGCTATACTGTGGGGAGCCAGGCAAAAACGGTGATGGATGACGAGGCGATTGCCATTCTGGCGGATTATTTGGATCGCTACTATAATGACTACTCTATCAGCGAGGAGGAGATCTTTTCAAAGGCCTTTGCCGACACAGGAGAGAGGATTATGACCGTGACTAAATCTCCCCTGCCGGTGATCACTGTGTGCGCAGCGGTGGTTGTGGTGGCAGTTCTGATTTTTATCACGCTGAAAAAGCGGCGCGAGCAGCGGGAGCGGGAACAGAAGCGGGCAGAAGAGATTTTAAAGACGCCTCTGGAGAAGTTTGGCGACCAGGAAATTGAGGATTTGGCAGATAAATATGAAAACCAAGACCTATCATAAATATTTTATTTGAGAGGAGATCAAAGATATGGCAATTCTGGAGCGTTTTGCAGATATTATCAAGGCCAACATCAATGACCTGCTGGACAAATGCGAGGACCCGGCAAAGATGATTGACCAGTACCTGCGGGACTTAACTGAAGATCTGGCAGAGGTGAAGAAGGAGACTGCCGCTGTGATGGCAGAGGAGACCCGGACCCGGCGGATGCTGGAGGAGAACACCGCTGAGGTCAAACGGTATGAGGAGCTGGCAAAAAAGGCCCTGACTGCCGGCAATGAGGGGGATGCCCGCGTGTTCCTAGGCAAGAAGCAGCAGCTTGCGGACAAGGCTGCCAGCCTGCAGGCTACCTACGACGCGGCCCATGCCAATGCGGAGAAGATGCGTCAGATGCATGACAAGCTGGTTGGGGATATTGAGACCCTTCATGGCCGCAGGGAAATGGTCAAAGCAAAGATGGCTGTGGCGAAAACCCAGGAAAAGGTCAACAAGGTGGGGGCCAGCGCAGATAAGGCGGCTGGTGCCATGAGCGCCTTTGAGCGCATGGAGCGCAAAGCGGATCAGATGCTGGACCAAGCCAATGCCATGGCGGAGCTGAACACTGCGCCAGTGGACGAGGCTGCCGCTTTAGAGGCCAAATATGCCTCCGCCGCAGGGGATGCGGCAGTAGACGAAGAGCTGGCGAAACTGAAAGCCGAGCTCGGATTGTAAACCAGAGAAAGAAGCCGCCGCTGTCTAAAAGACAGCGGCGGCTTTTTGTATCATGTGCGTCCAAATAGTTTGGAACGAAAACGCTTCAGGCCAGGAAGCCCTCCAGAATCCGCTCTTCCGCCTCCTCCGGAGTCAAGCCCAGGGTTTCCAGCTTCAAAAGCTGGTCTCCGGCGATTTTCCCGATGGCGGCCTCGTGGACTAACTGCGCCTCCGTACAGTTGGCGGTAATGGCGGGAATGGATTTGATTTTGGCCTCTCCCATGATGATGGAGTCGCACTGTACATGGCCAAAGCAGGCGGCGTTGCCCACCATTCGGGGATAAAACACCTGGCTGGATTGGTCCTGGGCAACGGACCGGGAGATCACACGCCCCTTGGAACCTTCCCCGTCCAGGACGATTTCCATGTCGCTGTGGGCCGACTGGGTGCCATGAGTTAACAACCGCTCCGTGATCACCGCCTCGGCATCTTTGCCGCAGACAATTTTGGTATAGCGCTTGGTGGAATCTACGCCCCGAATCTGAACGGTGTCCATTTGGATGGAAGCACCTTCATCCAGGTATACAATGGTCTGGGGGTTAAAGACCTTCGCACCCGTCCCATCGCCCTCGGCATAGTGCTTTTCGCTGTAATGCACATGGGAGTTCCGGCCTACATGGAAGGTATGGATACCGTCATGCCGGGATTCCTGATCGCCACAGTTGTGGATACCGCAGCCCGCCACAATGGTGACGTCACAGTTTTCACCGATATAAAAGTCATTATATACAGTCTCCTCAATGCCGGGCTTTGTAATAATCACGGGGATGTGGCAGGTCTCGCCCACAGTACCGTCCAGAATTCGGATATCAATGCCGCTTTTCCCATCGGCACGATTGTCAATCTTGATATGCTCTGTGGACTCCCGACCGTCACACCCGCAATCCTTGCGAATATTGAATGCACCGACAGGTTTTCCCAGCAGGTCCGCGATTTTCTCCAACAGCTCGCGGTCGATCTCAGTGTCCATCATCGCGCCTGCACCTCCTTGCTCAGTACCGGACAACCGCTCAGCGTGTCCGCCAGAATCTTTGGCAAAATATCCTCCGCGCTGCCACGATGACGAATGGTACCATCCCCGACAACCACTACCTCATCTGCCAGGGAGATGATTCGCTCCTGGTGGGAGATGATGATCATGGTGGCGCCGCCTGTTGCATGAATCTGCTCGAAGGTCTCTGTCAAGCGGGAAAAACTCCACAGGTCGATGCCCGCCTCTGGCTCGTCAAAAATCATGAGCTGGCTGTTCCGTGCCAGGATGGAGGCGATCTCAATCCGCTTGACCTCGCCGCCGGAGAGACTCACATCCACTTCTCGGTCCAAGTAATCGTTGGCGCACAGGCCCACCTTGGTCAGATACTGGCAGCACTGATCCTTGGAAAGCGCCTTATCGCCGGAAGCCAGAGTCAGCAGATTGCGGACCGTCAGCCCTTTGAAACGGGGCGGCTGCTGGAAACCATAGCTGATCCCAAGTTTTGCGCGGGAGGTGATGTCCAGGCTCGTAATATCCTGACCGTTCCAGAAAATCTGACCGGAGGTTGGGGTCGCCAGTCCCATGATGATTTTAGCTAGCGTGGTTTTGCCGCCGCCATTAGGGCCGGTGAACACGACCAGACGGTGATCGTCAATGGTGAGGGAAATGTCCTTGAGAATCCCCAATTCTCCGGTGCTCTCTTGAACGGAGTAGCTGATGGATTTCAGTTCCAGCATGGTATTTGGAACCTCCTTTGGTGGAAAAATACATTTAACGCATTTATTTTAGCAGATACACAGGGAAAAAGCAATGCTAGTATTGCCGGATTTCCCAGGGCTGTGGCAGGGGAAAATTGGCTGGGTAGATGGCTGCGATGTTCATGCCGCAGCGCCACGGGCGGGCACATCGCAGTACCTTTTCGCATAAACTATGAAAAAGGAGGGACTCACTATGGAACAGAATTTACATACACCGGAGGTATATGACTTCCGAAGATATGATCATCTCTGGCAGCGTGTGGCCCCTGGGCTGGAGCCTTATCCAGCGCCTGGGCAGGACGCGTCTGCAAGGGGAAATCCTCAGACGCCCGCCTTTGATGAGACAGAGGCGGCAGTACCAGCGGCAGCCCAGACCAATTCTACATCCGCATTGACACCGGCACAGCAGGATAGTCAGCTTCCAGGCGCGGCACCGGACCCCTGCTGCATGGGAAGCGCCGCAGCGGAGATGCTGAGCGTACTGGAGGGGTTTATTGAGGAGGAACTGGGAGACCAAAGACATCTGCAGGCAATGGTGCGCCAATCGCCATCCTGGGCCCGCCAGCGCCTGCGGGACATGGCGGCGGAAGAGGGAGAGCGGGCCAGAAGGCTGATGGCGATCTACTATCTGATCACTGGCGAGTGCTATCGGCCCAGCATCAGCAGCGAGCGCATCACAGTGGGCCGCTGGTGCGCTGCGCTGCGGGAGCGCTATCATGCCGCAGCTTGCAACGGCCTGAACTACGCGCGAGCGGCAGAGGGAACCACGGACCCCTGCCTGGCCAGCCTGCTAGAGGAGCTGAGCGATGGAGAATACCGCCAGGCTAACGCCCTGCTGGCCATGCTGGAGAGAAGCCTTCGCGGGTGAGAGACTCCCCCGGTTTTAGGCCGGGGGAGATTTCCGTTGCACCAGGCTTTGAATTGTGATACAATAACAGCAAAACAGCCATTGTACATGGACTGAAAAGATGCGCCACAACGGTGCTTTGCACCTGTGGTATCATAGAGCCGCAAAGCTGCTGTTGGGCATGGATTTGGTAAATCTACAACGATCATCCAGATATGTGGTACAACGGTCGCAGAACGGCCGTTGTACCACATCGCTCTCTCGGTGCTGGGTGTAGCGAGGAAAGGTGAGAACGTGGCGGGGCAGTGGCTGTGAACGCAGAAAAAAGCCCTTCGCCGGAGTCGCGGAGACAGGAGGACAGACATGAACAAAGTTATTACCATCAGCCGGGAATATGGTGCCGGAGGACATACCATTGGAAAGCGGGTGGCCCAGGAGCTGGGAATTGAGCTTTACGACAAAGATATCGTTCGGGAGACGGTGCGAGCCAGCGGCTATGACACTGAGACGGTCCAGCAGGAAGAGGAGGAGGTTTCCAAGACCAGCTCGTTCCTCAAGAGCATTCTGTCCAACAGTGTATATTATCCCAATATGCAGGATGCCATTCACGACATCCAGAAAGCGGTAATTCTGCGCTATGCGCACACAGGCCCCTGTGTCATTTTGGGCCGCTGCGCTGATGAGATTCTCCGCTCCAGCGGGATTCCCTGCCTGAATGTTTTTATCCATGCCGGAGACATCCATCGGGCGGAGCGGCTGCGGCAGATGACTGGCGTGGCGGACCCAACGGAGCTGCAGCGAATGATGGCAAAGAAGGACAGCCTCCGCCGCAATTACTATAATCACTATACAAACCGACAGTGGGGCGACAGCCATAACTATCATCTGACGCTGGACAGTGGCGTTCTGGGCGACGAGTTGTGCGCACAGATGATTATCTCCGCCGCCCGCGGCATGCAGTGACGGCGGATTGGAGCGATGTTTACTGGCTTTACGGATGAGACCGTGGACTTCATGTGGGGTATCCGCTTCAACAATGAGCGATCCTGGTTTGAGGCCCATAAACAGGTCTATCTTACGCACTTCTATCGTCCTATGTGCGATTTGGCGGATGAGGTGTATGAGTTTTTGCGGCAAGAGCGGCCGGACGCGGGGCTGATCCGCAAGGTGACACGCATCTATCGGGATGCCCGCCGGCTCCACGGCCGGGGACCCTATAAGGAGAGCCTGTGGTTCACGGTAGAACAGCCAGCGGAGCAGTGGACCAGCCGTCCCGCGTTCTGGTTTGAGCTGATGCCGGAGGGATGGAGTTATGGAATGGGCTATTGGATGCCAAAGCCCGTTACCATGGCCAAGCTGCGGGCTCGTATTGACCGGGACCCCAGGACGATGGAGAGACTTACCCGTGCGCTGGGACGGCAGAGAGAATTTACCCTGGATGCGGAGAACTACCGGCGTCCAAAATCTGCCGCACCCTCGAAGCTGCTGGAGCCGTGGTACCAGGTGAAATCCTTTACCATCTCCCATCAGGAGAAGCTGACGGACGAGCTGTTCAGCCGGGAGATTGTAGGGCGGCTGCGGAGTGGATATGCGTTTCTATTGCCCTACTACGATTATTTTGTAACACTGGACGGTGACCCGGACCCCCGGGAGACGCCGTGACAAAAAGGAGAGATACCAATGAAAGCTTGCCCAAATCGGGAGGCTGCGCTGGCCCTGTTGAAAAAGTATAATAGCGAGCCCTTCCATATTCAGCACGCACTGACGGTGGAGGGCGTGATGCGCTGGTATGCCCAGGAGTTGGGTTACGGCGAGGACGCAGACTTTTGGGCTGCCGTGGGCCTTCTGCACGATGTGGACTTTGAGAAGTGGCCGGAGGAGCACTGCCAAAAGGCTCCAGAGCTGCTGGCGGAAATCGGCGGCAGCGATGAGCTGATCCACGCAGTATGCAGCCATGGCTACGGGCTTTGCTGCGATGTGGAGCCTGTTCATGAGATGGAGAAGGTGCTCTTTGCGGCCGATGAGCTGACAGGGCTTATCGGCGCCGCCGCTAGGATGCGGCCCAGTAAAAGCTGCCAGGATATGGAGGTCAGCTCCCTGAAGAAAAAATTTAAGGACAAGAAGTTTGCTGCGGGCTGCTCTCGGGATGTGATTACTACCGGTGCAGAGCGCCTTGGGTGGACCTTGGAGGAACTCATGGAAAAGACCATACTGGCAATGCGCTCCTGTGAGGAATCTGTTTTTTGTGATCTGGAAAATTTTTAAAGTCATGAGTGCCGCCCCCAAAGTCCATCCTCTGGATGGCTTTGGGGGCATTTTTGGACGATATCGTTTTTTGGAGAAACTTTGCGTATGTCCCCGCTCTCGGGCTTGGCTCCTGCGGACCAATGATACGCTCAAAGGGCCTGACAGCGATCTGCATGGAACTAAGGCATCAATCTAGAAATAGCTGGCTGCCGGCAAAATGCCGGCAGCCAGCTATTGAGCCCTTATCCTTCCCCGAGTGCTGAGGAGCAGGAGCAAAGGCAATCGCCAAACAGCTCCAGTTTGGCTTGAAGGGCAGTTTCTAGCTGTGTGATGGTGCGAATCATTTCCTCCACACTCTCGTTGAACTCTAAAAGCTGGGAGGGCTCTACGGTCTCCAGACTGACAACCCTTTGAAGCTTTTCTCCCTCCGCGTTGAGGATATGACTGAGGGCGGCTTGTTCCAAGGCCACAGATTCAATTATATCGGTGATAGCCTGACAGCGGGTGGTCTGGCTGGGGGAGATGACCGGCATTCCCATGAAAAATCAACCTTTCTCATATTAGATTGTGAATTGCAGATTCCTATTCGCAGGTAAATGTGGGCGCCTTATTGTGCCGCTTCCGTACCCTCACAGAGGCAGTCGCGGAAGAGACTGAGCTTGCCGGACAGGGTGTTTTCCAAGAGCGCCACAGCATCCGCCATAGACTGAACAGATTGGTTTGCCCGCAGGAGCACAGATGGCTCCACGTCTGGGACAGCAATGATCCTCTGGAGCTTTTCGCCTTCTGCGTTCAAAATGTGTGCAAGGGCGGCCTCTTCCAGCGCCACGGATTCAATCAGGTCCGTGATGGCCTGATACCTGGTATCCCGAATATCAATTTCGACGCTAGAGGAGTTGTTGTCAGGATTGGGGTCCGGCGTGGTGGAGGATATGGCCGCTGTATTTGTGATACTGCCAGAGGCCGCAGAGCTGACGGCCCCCCGGATCAGGATGGTTTTTGCCGCGCTGGCCACCAGAGTACCCAGAGAGAGGGCACCGGCCCAGGGCAGAAAGGTGGCGCCGCCGTCGAGGGAATATACCGGATCGATGAGCAGAGCCGGAATGGTATCGGTCAGCATGACAGCATCTGCGGAGTCAGGCCCCAGATTGGAGACACGGATGGTATAGGTGAGCGTTTCGGCGGGGGAAACCGTCTCGGAGCTGGCGGTTTTCGTGATAGATAAATCGGCAGAGGCCGCAGAGACTGGAACCGTGACAGAAGAGGAATTGTTGTCGGGGTTGGGGTCCGGCGTAGTGGAGGACACAAAAGCAGTATTTGTGATACTACCGGAGGCCTGCGGACTGACCATGCCTCGAATCAGAACAGTTTCCGCCGCGTTGGGAGCCAGAATCCCCAGAGAGAGGGCACCGGCCCAGGGCAGAAAGGTGGCGCCGCCGTCGAGGGAATATACCGGATCGATGAGCAGAGCCGGAATGGTATCGGTCAGCATGACAGCATCTGCGGAGTCAGGCCCCAGATTGGAGACACGGATGGTATAGGTGAGCGTTTCGGCGGGGGAAACCGTCTCGGAGCTGGCGGTTTTCGTGATAGATAAATCGGCAGAGGCCGCAGAGACTGGAACCGTGACAGAAGAGGAGTTGTTGTCGGGATTAGGGTCCGGCGTGTCAGAGGACAGGACTGCCGTATTCACGATGGAGCCGGCAGCAGAATCGCTCACGGTGCCCCGAATGAGAATCACTGCGGATGTGTCAGCCTCTATGGTTTCCAGATTGAGAGGGCTGGACCAGGGCAAAAAGGTCGTGCCATTGTCCAAGCTGTATTCAGGAGCGAGGAGCTCGGACGGAGCTACATCTGCCAGAACCACATTTCTAGCGTCCGAGGGGCCAAGATTGGAAACCAGAAGACGGTAGGTGATTTGCTGACCCGGTGTGACTGGGGTGGGCGGTGCGGTTTTGCTGACAGCTATATCCGCTGACTCAGTGACCGGAATTATGACGGTAGACGTATTGTTGCCTGGATCAGGGTCCGGTGTGGCGGAAGATACCGATGCAGTGTTGGCGATGCTGTCAGACACGTCAGAGCCGACGTTTCCGCGGAGCAGGATGATTTCAGATGCGCCCGCGGCAAGGGTACCAAGCTCCAGAGTACCACTCCAGGGCAGGAAAGTGGCGCCGCCATCGGTGGAGTATACTGCTCCCAGGATTGAGGAGGGAACCGCATCGCTCAGCGCCACGCTCTGTGCATCTGATGGACCGAGGTTGGAGACAGTGACGGTAAAGAGGATGGGTTCGCCGGCGGTGACAGGGTCTGGCGCGGCGGTTTTCGTCACCGACACATCGGCCGACATAGCCGCATCCACATCAACGGTGGAGATGTTGTTATTGGGATCAGGGTCGGAGGCATCGCTGCTTACAACCGCTGTGTTAAAAATGATGCCGGAGGCGGAGGGAGACAGCGTTCCCCGGATCAACACAGGCTGGAACTTGCCGCTGGGGAAGGTTCCCAGATTTAAACTCCCCGCCCAGGGCAGGAAGGTGGCACCCTGATCCAGACTATACTCTGGGGCCAGAACCTCCGGAGGAACCGCATCTGTCAGCGTCATGTTGTCTGCCGTGTCCGGCCCACTGTTAGAGACCAGAACCGTGTACAGGATTTGATTGCCCGGAACAGCAGGGATGGGCTCCACGGCTTTCACCGCCTGTGCGTCCGCGATCGGGCCAACCAGTGCTTCGGGGCACATGGTGGCATCGTTGAAGCTGGTGGTGAATGTGGTGGAAATTTGGATTCCGACGGCGGTATTGCCGACAATCGTAAAGCGGAATACGCTGCCGTCTCCGTTATAAATGGCAAACAGAGCACCAGAGGCATCCATGGCCACCGCGCCCCAGGAGCGTCCGGCGGGATTCAGACCAGGGAATCCAAGCAGGGTGGTGGTCAATCCCGTGACGACGCCGGTGGCAGGATGGACCCGCATCACCTGCGCGGTCGTTCCAACAGACCGGATGCCGTATAAAAAGCCATCTGTTGGACGGAAAGCCCAGTCACTGATGTTTACGGCAGTGTTCAGCGCCGTGCCGAAGCTGCTGGTCTGTTCTGCAAAGTCATTGGAAGGGTCCACGAGCTTCATAAACGTGGCGGAGTTGGGAGCCAGGTCCACTGTATAGAACCTGGCGGTATCATTGACCATGAGGAACAGGTGGCCGTCCAGGTCAAAGGCCCCCACGTTGTAACTGATGGATGGAAGCCCGGTGGGATTTGGCGCCAGCTGCATCAGGAGCCGGTTTTCGTCTGCACGGACAAGGTGCCCGGTGCTTTGATCATAGCCATAGATATAGTGGTCCAGGCTGTTATAGCCGATGGCGTTGACAGAATTGGCCGGGTTCAAAAAACCCCGAAGTGTCGCGGCGCCTGTTACAACGTCCATGTCAAACCACTCCGTGGGTGTGTTGACAAACTGTACCATGGCTGTGGTGCACTCCAGAGGAGCGTCTACAGTATCGTGGCTGAAGTTTTGCCCGCTGATGGTGGCACCGGCAGTGATCTGTGCCGCTGTAACAGAGAGGTTCCGTACACGGGGACCATTGGAAAGTGAAAAACCGGCAGGCTGCGTCAATACAGTGGGCGGACAGTCCGATGCAGCAGACACGGTCTCATAGATTCGATAGGTTCCAGCAGCGGCGACGGAAAAGCTGTATACGCCGGAGGCGTCTGTGAATGTTTGAACGCAGGCGCCGGACGCCGCATTGAATAAGGTCAGATATACATTGGAAATTCCGGGTTCGCCGGAATCCCAGACACCATTATGATTGCGATCGTCAAATACCATACCGGTGATGGTAACTGGCATAGCATCATCTCCAAATGATAGATTCCATATCCGAGGCAGTGCCCCCGGATATGTACAGACTCCGCATCCAAGCGTTGATCGCGATGTGCCTCCATGAATATGAGCGCTTCGGATAACGGATGGAGCCTGTTTTGCGCTCAATAGCAGTATATGCCGGCGGGATGGAAGTGGTTTCTGCGAACACGGAAGCTGTCTGATGCGCAGCGGCCTCCGCATGCATATATTGAGAGTACTCCCAATCATCACTGCAAGAGAGAGGAGTCCCATGTTTACAATCTGTTCTGAAATCCCCTTGCCAGGTTTTTGCCGGTATCGAGGAATCGCCTTTGACGGGTGTCAATATTACCTGACATTCCGGTGCGCGTGCAAAATCGCTGTGCTGGATTGTGATTTTCGCTTGATAGAACTCGTAAAAACACGCAGAATCTACACTGCAATCTGCTATGATCCCAAGCGAGACTGCTTTTGGGCTACTTCAGATGCGTGCCGATCCACGCTGTTTAAGCTCGACCACTGCCTGCGGGAGATTGACCGGCTTGCGGTATGTCTGGAAAACCACAGCTTGTTTACCGGCGTTTCATTCTGCTGCGATACAGGAAGGCTGCTGGTTGCGGCAGGCAACAGTCTTGTGGAGGTTGATCCGGAGAGGGACACGGTATGTCTGCTGCGGGAGGAGGGGAAACACGCGCTGATTCTCTCGGCCATATGCCTCCCGCCCTATATCATGTTTTGTGTGCTGCGGGGCTGTAAGCCGTATATTGTCCTGCTTACCCATACCGGGGCCCTGCTTGCAGAGGAGCAGATTCCGTCTGTCGGAGCTGTGGACGCTATCCTGCAGGACCCATGCAGGCCGAATTCGTGCGGGTTGCTTCTGCTGACTGACAAACACGGGTGCTATCCATATCTGCTGAAAGCGACTCTGGAGGAGCAGATTTGCAGCAAGCTCCGCCCATGCAGCCAGGAGCTGCGATGTATGCACCGAACACCATGCCGCCCCTGCCGCCAAAGCGCCTGTGACGATGTTCTGGAATCCATTGCGTTGCAGGAGGCGGCCATCGCCCACATTTTAAATGCGGAGGGCGAGAAGCTGCAAAAGAGTACGGAGATATCCACCTCCATCAGTGAGCTGCTCGAGGTGAATGCCTCCGTGCAGGAGACCCTCTGGTATGCCGCCTTTTTGGAGAGGGTACTGTCCGACAAGCTGAACACACTGCAGGGGATGTGCTGCTGTGTGCCGGCTCCCTGGTGCGGTTTCTGGGACTGCGGTGACAGTCCCTGGCAATGGGGTATCGAATAATGACCCTGTACCAGGGCCCACGAAACAGTGGCAAGCGGAAGCCGCCTCAGAAGAGTGGCTTCCGCTTACCTTGATGACCGGCACATCGCCGCACGTCCAACGCCGAGGGCTTTTCTGCGGCGACGGGCGGTTGTGGCATGTACGGATAGGGATGGACACGAAAAGGGACATAAAAATCACCGCAGGTGAGCGATCCCATCCCTAGACAGATCGCACCTCACTTTCAAGACGTGCATCTCCTGAACCCTTATGGTGCTGAGCGACGTGATGGACCAGGGCGAACATACAGGGAGATGCCTGCATAAAGCCATAGCCCAGGGGGGCCGGTTCCGTACATGTTCCCAGTACATCATCCATAGCGGGGGCTCACTTGTTCCAAGGCAAACGATGCAGCATTGACTTATCTGGCGCGTCGGTTTCCTGGTGGGCGTCGGAGAAGATCTGAAAAGCGGTAACAGAATGGAATCGCTTTTGACTGAGAAACCAATATACTCCATAAACCGCAGGTTCCAAGGCTTTGACATGGACCCTGCGATGCTGCTACCGGCATGATGAACAGACTGCCCTGCGGCATTGGCATGGGATCTGAGATAGCCTCAGCAACCAGAGCGTGGGTACGTACATCCCGATCTTGGACAATCCCCTTTGGGGACTCGGACAGCATGTCCGTCCGATTCGCTCTTTGCAAAACCAAGAAGTGGGGCCCCTATGCCTGCGGATGCTGAAAACGGACTATCGTTCCTACCGGAAGGCATCCGGGGATCGTTTGATTTGACCTTATTGCTGCACATGTCATCTTTATGAAACCTTAATTTATAGATGGAATCTTTATGTGGATATTAACTGCCTTCATGCTATCATGAAATCCATATCTTAAAACTGGATAGCAGTTCTTAACGGAACAGATAGGGTGAAGAGATGGACTATGGAATCCTGACACTGATGCCAATCGTTGTTGTTATTATTTTGGCACTGCTGACAAAACGGACATTGGAACCGTTAATCGCAGGCACTGTCGTTGCCTATATCATCATCAGCGGCTGGAGCTTTCCCACTGCCTGGATGGGCGCTTTCTTTGAGGTCGCTTCCAACCGTGATCATCAATGGGTGTTTATGGTGTGTGCGCTGTTCGGAAGTCTGATCGCTCTGTTGGGGGCATCCCATGGTACGCTTGGCTTTTCCAAATTTCTTGGAAGACTGTGCCGGGGGCCTAAAACGACTCTTCTTGTGACCTGGATCATGGGAATCTTGATTTTTGTGGATGATTACCTGAATATCATGACACTGAGCACCAGTATGCGAAAGCTGACGGACCAGCAGAAGATTCCCAGAGAAGCACTGTCCTATGTGATTGACTCCACCGGTGCTCCGGTCTGTGCCCTGTTGCCGTTTTCCACCTGGGCTATCTTCTTTTCGGGGCTGTTCTATGCCGAGGATGGCATCCCGGCGCTGGGGTATGGCAGCCCTATTGAGACGTTTTACCATATGATTCCATTTGTGTTCTATGCAATTTTTGCAGTCATCCTTGTGCCGTTGTTCAGCCTTGGGTGGCTGCCGAAAATGGGCCAAATGCGAAAGGCATATGACCGGGTATGGACAACGGGACAGCCCTATTCCGCTGAAAGTCAGGATTTGAATCTGGAGGATGCGGAAGATGGGCCTGCTGCCCGGATCAGCGGAAATGTACTGGATTTTGCACTGCCCATTGGCGTGCTTATTGTGCTGGCGATCTGGAACGGGGAGTTATTCCTGGCGGTGCTCGGAGCCATCCTCACCTGTATGGTTCTCTATATTCCGCGGAAGAAATTATCCTTGGCAAAGTTTTTCGACCTAGTTATGCATGGCTTTTGTAATATGATCCCTACAATCGCTATCATTTTCTTTGCCTTTGTGATGCAGGAGGCCATGACTGACATCGGCATTGCCGGCTATGTCATCAACTTGGTGGAGCCCATGATGAGCGCACCGGTATTTCCTATGATGACCTTTTTACTGGTGGCTGTTTTGAACTTCAGCACCGGAAGTGTCTGGGGTATTCCTGCAATCGTGACGCCCATTATCCTGCCATTGTGTTTCTCCATTGGCGCTAATCCGCTGCTGACGATGGGCGCTATCATCTCTGGCGCGGTCTTGGGCAGCCACGCCTGCTTCTACTCCGATGCCACAGTTCTGACATCCAGCTGCTGCAAAATGCAGAATATGGACCATGCGCTGTCCCAGCTTCCCTACGCCATGCTGGCAGCAGGCTGCAGTGCGGCATGCTATCTGGGATTTGGCTTTATGATGTGAAGGGTGAGATCAATGTATTTTGTTCTGGGCGATATCACCAAAATGGACACGGATGCCATCGTGAATGCCGCGGCCTCTGACTTGAAGCCCTGTGACGGGATTTGTCGTGCGATTTTTCGTGCGGCGGATACCAAAAAACTGATGGAGGCCTGTGGAAAAATAGGCCGCGGGAGGATCGGTGAAGCGGTTATTACACCCTCCTGTGGACTACCTTGTAAATACATTGTTCATGCGGTAGGCGCGGGATGGTACGCAGGTGGACGGCAAGCAGACCTGTTATTTGCGGATTGCTACCGCCACGCGTTGCAGGCAGCTTTTTTGTATCATTGCAAAAGCGTGGCGGTGCCGCTTATGTTCTCCGGGGATTTTCACCTGCCTCGTCCCAAGGCAATCCGCATCGCTGGAGATGTGATCCGGGCATTTGAGAAAACGCATCCCGGAATGGAAATTTTTCTGGTCCTGTATAACAAAAGTATTTATGAGATGGCGGTTAAAATACTGGCCCAAACGGAGGAAAATGATCATGGACATGAAAGCGTGCGATAAAATGATCCTGGCAATCATCCAGGACGACAGCTATCAGGATGTCATTTCAGAGCTGAATGAAAGTGGTTTTTATGCTACGATCCTTCATTCCAGTGGTGGATTTCTGAAAAAACAGAGTGTTACGATTATGATCGGATTGAATCATGAGGATCTGGAGAAGGCTTTGAAAATTCTGAAAAGTCATGGAAAGCGTACCGTGATGCAGCAGCAGGTGCTTTTCACCGGGGGAACGCCGCAGCCTCTGGCGGCGACGGTTCCGATCCCTGTTCGTTGCGGCGGTGTCGTGTTGTTTGTCCTGGATGTAGACAGGTATGAGCGATACTAAAGTGGGCAGGCGAAGCAGTCACTTCTCACCTGTCGCTGCCATCCCCGGTGCGGACGTGCCGGAACTGCTGGATTGCTGTATCACTGCGACGTGGAAGAAGACTATGAATTCACAGAAGAAGTACGGTTACAGGGGATGAGGGGACAGTCTTCTGCTGGCGCTATGATGCAGAAGGATGGCTTCCCACCATGGCTGCATTGGAATTCGGAGCCAAAGGCCGGAAGAAAACCACGCCGCCGCTCCGTGGACGGCAGTAGTTTCCTTGAGGCTTGCAAATGCAGCATCTTCTTCCGGAAAATAGGGCGGGACCGGATGCCCTCTCTCATTCCTGGTATCTTGCAATCTCCACCTCTCGTCCAATGTACAGGACAGGGATGCGATTCATTGCGACTAAGGCGGATATATGTTTAGACTGTAATACGAACCTTGGCGGTTGCTGTTCGCGGAGTTGCATATCATATTGCATATCATAACTCAAGGGTGATTCGGTGTAATAAAAGAGGGGCCTGGTTTGTTGTAAAACCATGAAGATTCTGATAAGGGACATTTTGATTTCCGATCCAAGCAAGTGCCTTTATTGTTGTCTGGAGCTTCATCATAGTCAAACGAAAAATCACCGCCAATTTGGCGGTGATTTTTCTTGAAATGGTGGAGCGTCCGCAACCAACGACGAACACAAATTATGGTTGGCCAAGTCGTTGTCCAGGCCCTCCTCGATCTCGTCCAGCAGAATGTCATCGATAACAATCGGCTTATCGCTTCCGTTCAGAATCAGGGTAAAAGTTTCGTCGAACAGATAGACGGCTCGAAGGAAAATATTGATAATGCCCCGTTTCGTATTCTCATCATTCTTATCGCCGTATTTGAGCGCATAGAGGTACGCCCTAATGTCGGCTGCACTCAGCCTAACCTGCTTGTTCATCTCAATGGCCAGCTGTGCTTGCAACTCTTCTTTTTCTTTCTGGCGCTTTTCAATCCGCTCGGTAATCATATCAGCAGCCTGCCCTTTCTCCAGAGCTTTCCAGAGATTTTCAATGGCGGTGTCTGCTTCCTGAATGGCAGCTTTGATGCGCTTGATGGAAACTGTATCCCGGTCGGACTCACAAACTGCGGCCACCGAGGCTGCAATATGCTCGATATTGCTGTCCGTCAGCAGCTTGCGGCATTCCAGCACCACGCGGTTTTCTATCTTCTCTTTGCTGATAACCTTCTTTTTGCATTTGCGCCGTTTGAAATTATTGCAGGCATAATAGTGATACGCCTTGCCGGATTTCCCTGTGCCGCCATAGCCGGTCATCATCTCACGGCAGTAACCACAAAACAGCTTGGTGGTGAGCAGATACTCCTCCCGACCTCTTGCACGGGCAGGAGCTTTTTTGTTACGGTCCAGAATATGCTGCACCCGTTCAAAAAGCTCGTCCTCCAAAATTCGGGGCATCCCATTTGGAGTTTCCACCCCTTTGTAGATGTAGTAGCCAATATACCGTCGGTTCCGCAGCAGACGATGCAGGCTATTCTTGTTGAACGCTTTTCCCTGGGAGGTCTTGATTTGTCTGGCGTTAAGGGACTGGATAATCTCCGTCACAGTCTTTCCGCTAGCATACTGTTCAAAAATTTCCCGGACGACCGCAGCACCCTCAGGATCAATATGAAACCGTCGTTCTTCATCCACACGGTAGCCAAGTCCCGGATTGCTGCCGTTGCTCAGGCACTTCTCGGCATTGATGTCCATACCCCGGCGAATCTTTTGGGAAAGTTCCGCCGAGTAGTATTCTGCCATACTTTCCAACACGCCTTCCACCAGGATGCCACTGGCATCATCGCTGATGTTTTCCCGTGCAGAGATCACTCGCACACCGTTCTTTTTCAGCTTGGCCTTGTTGATGGCGCTGTCATAGCGGTTGCGGGCAAAGCGGTCAAGCTGATAAACCAGAACGCCCTCAGTGCTTGTCGCTGTCGGAAATCATCCGCTGGAACTCCATGCGGCTGTCGCTGGTGCCGCTTTGAGCGCGGTCAATGTATTCCCCAATGACGATGTAGCCATTGTTTCTGGCGTACTCATAGCAGGTCTGGAGCTGGCCCTCGATGGACTGCTCCGTCTGGCTGTGGCTGGAGTAACGGGCGTAGATGACAACATTCATTTCTTCACCTCCCCGAGCATTTGCAGCAGGGTCTCCTTGAGCCGCGCGTTCATGGGGGATGCGGGGTCAAAGCACATCTCCACAAATTTCTTCATCTGGGGATCGCTCTGCTCAATTTTGGGCTTGTACTCGTATAGCTTCCCCTGGGGATGGTCGGTGCGCCCAAAGATATAGTCCATGGAGACATCGAAGTAATCCGCATACCGGGTAAGCGTCTCAAATGTGGGCGAAGCCTGGTTCAGCTCATAGCGGTTCAAACTAGACTGCTTGACACCGACAATATCAGCCATCTTTACCTGGGACAGCTTGACGCTTTCCCGCAGATACCGCAACCTTTCTGCTACTTCTTTCAAGAAATACGCCCCCTATCTGTCAACCTCATCATATCAGATTTAAGGATAATACTCAACCCTGTATTAACATAACATCATGGGATCAAATCAGAAAGAAACGCAGGTCTATGCGATACTGTCCCGGAAGCCAAACATATAGGCGCAAGCAATGCTTGTGGCTATCCATCGCCACAAACTGCTTGTTGAGGGCAGCGCCCCCAAGCCCCTTTTGAACGCAGAATTTCATTCTGCGGCTGCGCGTTCTGCAAACGCTTTTTGTGCCCTATGCTCTGTTCTGGGGGCATGGGGTATCACTTTGTTTGTCACTTCGATTGCTTTTACAAATCTGCCCAATAGGATAGCAGTCAAATTACTTGCAAAGGAAACTTCTCCAGATCCTTTCGATGTAACCACTGTGGTGCTGCTTTGAATATAAATGATATGGCAATCATGCAGAACATGAAGTGGTACAGAACTATAATCCCTGAACGACTTCCAAATCCAGTTGTTTTTTTCTTTCCTTCCAATCTGGCATCTGGATGGTTAGAAAGTTATAGAAATCAGTATTGTGATATGGGTAAAGAAGGTGTGTTAATTCGTGCAAGACAACATACTGTATGCAGCGAAGATCTGCCTTAAGCAAATATTGGTTCAGTGTGATTTTATTTTTTGATGGTGTGCAACTTCCCCACAGGGTTTTCATTTTTCTGACATATAAAGCTGGCTTATCTACACCATACTTTTTGAAAATTCTGGAGTAAATTTCATCCATTTCTTCACCGTAAACTTTATAAGCAGTCTCACGCCACCATTTTTCAAGTGTTTGCTGGTGTAGCTTTTTTTCTTCATCAGCATAAACAAAAATATATTTTTCCTCCTCAACAACATAGTTCGTCTTGGAATGTTTTTTGATAATTCTGCGATCTTTCCCTAATAATTGAGTGGAAGAACCGCTTTTCACATTTGTCAAGTTGTTGTGCCCACTTGAACCCTTGTACTTTTGTAGTTGTTTTTCGATCCAACTTGATTTGCTTAGAAGGAAGCTGATTACCCAATCATCTGTTATTTCCAGTGGAACAGATAAAACAACATTTAGATTTCGAAACACTTTGAGGTGTACATTTTTTATATTCTTGTACTGTATGTTGACGGTTACCTTTTCAAAAGACGGCGATAATTCTAAATCATAGCATTCCATTAGTATCTTGCCACCGCCACTTTCATTGTCTCATCAATGATTAAGTCGAGCATATCAATGTTCGACTTATCAATAACGACCCCCATTTCTTCAAACATATCAAATAGGCAGTCATCCAAGCTTCTATGCATTGCCTTGTGCACCACTTCGTTATGCTTCCAATCTCGCTTTGCATTATCGCTAATAACTTCTTTTATCTTGAAAGAATACTGTGCTATCAGTTCCTCCGTATCCGAGGTGATTTGTATTGCAGCATTCTTCTTCAACTGGGTGAGAATGGCACCGTAAAAAGCCTTAGAGTCACTGTCGCTCGCAATCTGGGAAGGATAATCTTGCGACGTAATTCCATTTCTGAAATCGTCTGCCATTATCTTCATACTCTCCAGATACGCATCTGCATCACGGGTTTCATTATATAAATCGATCGTCTTTTTTATCTTGGATGAAAATTCCTCGAACAAAAGCGGGTCATCATAACGAATTTGCTTCAGCTTTGACTCTATCCTGGTTTTGATTGCATCTGCTCTTGATTCATTGGAGTCCATATGTTCAAGCAGCTTTTTCATGGCCTTTTCATCGCCAATTGAAACAGGCTTAACAACGGTTGTAATATCTGTCGCGTTTACGAATGTGTCGATCAGATTTTTGATTCCTTGCTCGTACTTGGATAGATCAACCTCATCGTCATAACGCATCATGACGCTATCTTTCAGTTTTCTATAAAACAGATATTCTTTACGATACTTTTCAATTAGTTCAAAGCCGACCTCAACAAAGATATCTCGATTAGACAGTGCCAGATTTAAGAGATTGGCAAATTCTTTAAGGCGGTTATAAAACTCTTTCCTTCTTTTTTCGTCCGCAAGGCTCTTTTGCCAATCATCGGAAGAAGAAGAATCCTTAACAGCATCAAACATGGCAATCAGATTTGCATACGCTTCGGCCAGTTTATTTTTTTCATCTACTGGCCCGAAGATAGCGCCATCAATATCAGCTTTATCAAAGTCGTTCATACCGGATTCCGCATCCTCGTACATATCGATGGCTTTATTCAGCTTTCCAAAAATACCCCAATAGTCTACAATCAATCCAAAATCTTTACCTTTGTAAACTCGATTGACTCTGGCAATAGCTTGTAAAAGGGAGTGCTGCTGAATAGACTTATCCAAATACAGAACACCTGCAACCGGTGCATCAAATCCAGTGAGCAGCTTATCTTTTACAATCAGTATATTGATTTCGCCCTCTGGATTTTTGAAGTCCCCGCAGACGTGGTCATCATACTTTTCATCGTTGTCACCAAATAAAGGTTTGACCATTTTCTGATGGTAAGCCTTTATCTTTTTGATGGCATCATCCGTTGATTCATCGTCATCACCCTCTCGTTTATCTCCAAATGTAATGACAACACGAGGGTTGATTCCCGACACGCCCTTTAGTACTTCATACATTTCGACCGCAACTGCTCGAGAGGAACACACAACCATTGCTTTTAGTCCTTTGGGAATGCAGTAACTTTTAAAATGATCTGCAATATCAAAGCCGATTAAGTTTATCCGGCTTCTGGCTTCCGAAATTGCTTTGAATCTACTGAATTTATCTGAAAGCTTATCTTTCAGTTCCTGTGGTAGATCTCCCGTCAAACTATCAAAATAGTTATTGATCGTCAGCGATGGCTCTTCCTGTTTGACTTTGCGCCCTTCATAGACAAGCGGAACTGTAATTCCGTCTTCAATGGCCCGTTTCATTGTGTAGTTATGAATCGGCTCGCCAAATGTTTTATAGGTGTTCTTCTTTGCCTTGGCAATAAGAGGTGTGCCGGTAAAAGCAATTAGAGTCGCGTTGGGCAAAACCTCTTTCATATAGTTGAACATCGCCTTATACTGTGAGCGATGCGCTTCGTCTACCAGTACATAAAACCTATCGCTGTCCGGTTCAAGATACTTATTGCGATACACTGTTTCGAACTTATTGATTAGAGTTGTAATCACGATATTCTCTTTGTTTTTTAGTAACGCATTAAGTCCCTTACCAGTGGCTGCACGAACAGGAGACATCTGAGAATTTGCAAAGTTATCTCTAATCTGCTTATCCAGATTTACACGATCTGTCACGATAATAAATCTCGGGTTTTCTTGTCCTTTTTCAGCTTGAATCTTTTTCACAAGCATAACCATGGTCAGCGATTTTCCGCTGCCCTGCGTGTGCCAGATGACTCCTCCTTTAGAGGTGCTGCCGTCTTTTCCATTGATCCGGTCCATAGATTTGTTAATGGCAAAGTACTGCTGATGCCGGGCAATTTTCTTGATATTGTTGTCAAAAAGAATGAAGTTTTGCACAAGATCAAGAAGTCTGTGCTTGCTGAGCATTGATGCGGCAACTTTATCCTGCTCTAAGATCGACCCATCAGGCGAACACTTTTTGCAAACCTCATTCTGCCATTCAATATCATCCTCACGCCATTCTACAAAATAATCTGAGCCTGTCCCTCCTGTGCCATACAGCACCTTTTGCGGATTGATAGCCATTACAATCTGAGCAAACTTAAACAGCTGCGGAATATAATCTGGCATCATATTGCGAACATTCTGCTGCACACCTTCTGCAACATCCACACTGGATTTTTTGCATTCGATTATAACAAAAGGGATACCGTTGACCATTAAGACAATATCAGGGCGGGCATAGCTGCCGTTAGGACGCTGAACGCTGAATTCTTCTGTTACTTGCCAAATGTTATTTGCGGGATGGTCAAAGTCGATATAATGCAGATCAAAGGACTGTTTTACCGGAATGTCGCTGTCAATTGCAATGCTTTCCTCCAGACTGATTCCCAGCGTTAAATGGTGATAGATTTCCTTGCTGGCCATAGAAAGCCCCTGCAAAAGAGAAGCATCCAGCTCCTTCACCGCTTTAGTGATCGATTCTCCTGAAAAAAGCAATTCGTGACCATTATAAGTATAAGTTTGCTTTTGCAGAAAACGAATCAGCTCATCCTCAAATAAAACGGAAGACAAATTTCTTCTTTTACTTTCTGCTTCGCTGCGTGAAACATAGTCGTATCCCATATTGATGAGAAACTGAATCAGGCGATCCTGACATTCCGGACGCTCGTTAAAAATAGTATGACTCGGCATAACTCCATTCCTCCCGTATAAGCAGCAATAGCCGGACTGAAAAGCCCGGCTTTTTTGCGCTTATTTTTCTTTTGTTACACCTTTAAAAGGCTTATCCGAAGATGTTTTGACATCCATAAATCTTCCGGTGACACTGTCTCGCTTTACCCACAATCCAGTTTTAGGGTTCTGCACCTGCGTTCTGTTTCTCACTGCACCTTTGCGTGCATTATCGCCATAAGGCTTGTTCGTAGCCATAATAGATTCCTCCTTACACCCTCACGATTCCAGTCAGTAGCAGTTGGCTCACTGCTGCTTGCTGCTGTTTCAAAATATTTACTTTTTTAATTTGGCAGGTCAGTTGCGAATCCAAATTTTCCAAAATACTCACAAGTTGTTTCTGAATTATTTTTGACGGAAAACAAATTGTTTGCATCTTCATAAAATCTTTTGGGATATGTGGTACCCCAGACCCTTCACGCAATAGTCTATTCTTCTCTTGAATACTCAACAAATAATAATATAAATAACCCGGAACTATATCACTATTGGGGGATAATTTTGCAAAAGTTGAACCAACAATTCCCTCGGCCTTGTATATTGGAGTACCAGCTCCCGAACCATCCCACAATAAAAGAACATCATCAAAGCCTGCACGCACTCCTTCGTCATTTGTATAATTGCAAAAATGACCATTTACCAAGTAATCCATATCTATTATCGGAGTTACACCATCAACTGACGCAATGACTAATACTGCTTTTTGCTTTTGAGCAACACTTCCAATTTTTTCTCTGCGCCAGTTCTTTTGAGGGCTAAGGAGCTTTTTTATCAGTGCCTTTTTCTGCAACTCAAGCTTTTCAATTAACTTTTCCTGCAATTCAATGGCCTGACCCCATTTTGATAGAACTTCAGCAATAAGCTGCTGTTCCTCCTCGCTCGCAAGGCAGACTCTCACTCTTGCGAGGGAATCCTGACTTACATTGATGTGCTGAGATCCGGCTGCGTACTTGATAATCTGCTGGCGAACACCAGTGGTTTTCAAAAGTTCATTCAGATAAACGGGATCATAGTCTGCAATTTTCTTTCCTCTGATGACAAAACCGCTATATGTTGCGGTTCTTTCCCGATCCAAATAAACATTTGATTTTCCGGCATCTTCCACAGTTTCGGAACTTCTTTGAAAAAGAATATCTCCGTAGGTTACGCTATAGTTGTTCAGTGCCTTTTCGTCTATATCTACCTGCCCTCTGATTGTATCATAGACGATAGGACGCTCGTCCAGGATGTCCATAACGCTGATCATTTTGATGCCGCTGTTGAATTTTTCCTTCTCTGCATTGACACCATTTTGGAATCTCAACAGGTCTGATAAGCGTTTTTCTTGCCATTCGCTCGGCACAATTCTTACAACAGTTTTTTTATAGCCGTCAGGAACTTTTCCAGCTTTGATTGCTTCAATCCTTTTCTGTATTTCTTCGGTCATACGCCGACCTCCTAAACGATGATTCCAATCACAATTCCGGCAATTCCGATAATGGTACCGATAGCAAATGAAACCCATCCGAAAATCTTGTTTTGCTTTGCTTCTTTTGCGCTGCTCTCTGCCTCTGCTTTGGTCATTTCATAAAGTTCTTTGAGAGTAGAATAGTTTTCCTTTAACGCAGCATTATTTTCTTTCAAAAGGCTATTCTGCTCTTTTACTTCTTCCAGCTGCCGTTCAAGTAATTCCTTTTGTGCTCGGCTTGCCTCGGCAGTTTCAAAAAGTGCCTCGTCTTTTTTTCTGTTATAATCGGCTATGTCATTCATAACAGCAGATATCTCGGCTGCTTGGCGAGCGGTATTGGCTACGCCCAAATCAAAGCGGGGGAGATCTGAAAAATTGAATCCTCCAAAATCACTCATTGTTTTCCGTTCTCCAATTTTTTCTTTTTGATTTCACGCTCTATTTGTTTAATGCTCTTTTCGGGAGTAGGCAAATTTTCCGGCATTGTACCGCCCAACTCCTTGATGGTCTTACGGACCTTTGCACCAACTTCATAGTGCGTTCTGTTGGCATTTTCCTTTCCTTGAATGTTTTCACGACGGAGCTTTTCTTCGGTCTGCGTGGCACGGAACAGATTTGCTGCAAGCTCCGTACTGCCCATGTGGTCAAGGATCTTCTGGCTCTTTTTCAGTCCCTTATGCTTATGGATTGCTTTCATGTCCATTCCGCCGTAAAGACCTTTATATCCATAATTCTGGAAGATGGCGTACTCCAAAAGCTCCACTACGCCCGCTTTATTCGCAGCGTCTGCCAACAGTTTGTTGTGCCTGATCATCTCGTTGCGGATTGCCAATCGGCGCTGTTCTTCTGTCAGCCCATCAAAATCATCAATCATTTCCTGCTGCCTTGTTTTAACAGCAAAATAGGTCTGGCCTATAGCAATAACTTCCTTCTTGGGATCGCCGTTCATTACGATCAGATAGCAAGCATAACGGGAAAGCATGATGTCATCAATTTTACGCTCTGCACCAGAGCCGATTTCAACCATTTTGTTGACACCAACAAAATGGTCATGCACATCAAATCCACTAGCTTTGCACGCGGTTTTGGCTTTCTCAATGGCATTATTGAAATTGCGCCACTCGGAATATTCCAATGTAAGCTGTAGTTCTCTGGCATACCAGAATTCCTCGCCATATTCATTGGTATGTTTGATATCTTCAAAAGTCCTCTCGCTATACTTTACAAGATCATTCATAAGCCAAGCTCCTTCATGCACTGCTCCATCTCTTTTTCGAGCGCAGCGATCTGTCCCTTAATATCGGCAATTTCCTTGTTTACGCTTTCAAGGTCAATCAGTTTCTCTTCTTCAAATGTGTCAACATAGCGAGGGATGTTTAAATTGTACTCGTTTTCCTCAATCTCACTGAGAGACGCAACGTGGCTGTATTTCTCCTGCTCGGCATTTTCTCCATTCACAAAAGCTCTGTAGGTATCAACAATTCTCTTAATATCGTTGGGTTCACCGTTGGTCCCGTCGCGCAGTTTGTTCTTTGCCTTTTCCTTTTTAAATTCCTTCGAGGCATCGATGAAAAGGACATCTGTTGTAGTACGGCCTCGCTTAAATACTACAATGCAGGCCGGAATGGATGTGCCATAAAATAGGTTTTCCGGCAAACCGATAATGGCATCAATTAGATTTTTCTCAATGACTGCCTGACGAATTCTTCCTTCGGATGCGCCTCTGAATAAGACGCCGTGAGGAGCAACAGCGGCAACTCGTCCGTTTCCGCTCATGCTATGGATCATATGTAGCAAGAATGCCCAATCACCTTTACTGGCAGGTGGGACACCCATATCGAATCGATGGAAACGGTCGAGAGACGGTTCCATCTTGAATTCTTTTTTCTTGCCCTTCTTATTTGCTTTGACTGGCGTTTCATCCTCGTCAACGGAAACCTCTCCACCTGGATTGAAGCCCTCCGCCCATTTGTCCTTGCTGAATGGCATATTGGCAACGATGCATTCAAATTTCATCAGGTTTCCATCGCTGTCAAGATGCTGGGGATTGGCAAGGGTATCACCCCAGGCGATATGCGCATCTTTAATATCGTGAATGAACATATTCATTCTCGCCATAGAGATAGCCGAATTGTTTACTTCCTGACCATAGATAGAGACCTTGTCCAATCCACCTTTTTTAGCGGCTCGAATTAGCAAAGATCCAGAACCGCAGGTCGGGTCATAGACGCGATCCTTTTCTTGGGGGGCTACGATTTGTGCCATTACCTCCGAGACTTGCTGCGGAGTAAAGAAACTGCCGGCCTTCTTACCCGCCATAGTGGCGAATTCACCGATCATATACTCGTAAGCATCGCCAACAACATCGGCAGGCACCTCATTATCTTTTGTTTCAATGTGGCTGGGTCTTAAATCTAAATCTGCGAAATCATCGAGTAATGTCCGCAAAAGAGGGTTTTTCTGTTCTTTTTTTCCTAAATTATTCTCGCTGTTAAAGTCGATACCTCTGAAAATTCCAGAAAGGATTGCATTAGAGCTTTCAATACCAGTCAGAGCTTCGCTAATTTTGGAACCGATATCAACAGCGTATTTGTTTTTTAGCAGATAATTAAATGTGTACTCTTCCTTCAATACGAAGGGAAGATTTGCAATTTGCCGTTCAAGGCGAATTCCTTCATAATCCTTTTTTAAGTTTTCAACACTCTCATCAAAAGTGTCACTTAAATACTTCACAAACAACATGGACAGCACATAGTCTTTATAGTTTGATGCATCAATGTTGTCTCTAAATGTATTTGCACCTGCCCACAATGCGTTTTTGATATCTTCAAACGTGGTTTTCTTGACCGCCATTTCATTTTCCTCCGTTTATCGCGTTCTCCAAGATGCCTTTAGCCTGGGTTAGTTCTAACTCATCTAGTTTCCTTTTTAATTTATAGAGCTCTACACTTTTTTGCCAAAAATCACCTATCGCTCTCTGCTTTTCTATTGGTAGAATCGGAATCTGAATTTCTTCCAAATCGCCTCTTCCGACCGATGGAATTTTTGAGCCAGATAGCGACTGCGTGATTTTGGGAATCTCTGTGTTTAAGATGTAGGCGAGATACTTCGAATCAACCGATTTTGCAGTAATGATTATCAGATTCCCAGCGGCATAGACATCATCCTCAATCTCATCAATATAGTTTGCAAACCAAGGACATATGCGTTTTATGATGATGTCTCCGGTGCAAACTTTTGTGGCATCATCAGCTCGTACTTTGTTGTCTAAAATAAAGCCATCCACGACATTGTTCTCGAGTAGCTTAATTGGAGTTAGTGCCTTATACATCTTGTTAGTTGTCGCCCTTTGCGCTAAGCACAAACGAATTTCAGCTACATCTTTCAATCTTTTGTACATAAAATCACCTTCGAAAAAAGGCCAACGAATGCTGGGCTTCGTTGGCCTTTTCATTAGAATCGGGGAAGTGAGCCGAGGTTGTCCGCTTTAGTATTATTGGAATCAGTTCGGAGATAAGTGTTATCAACCACTCTGACATCTTCGCCTTCACGCCATCCCCAGATTGGACTATTGTACTTAGTTTTGGTGCAATCAGGGTTGTCATTGATAAAGGAAATCATCTGCGCCTTTGTGCAAATGTTGGTTGCCTGCTCAGTCAAGGTGTTTGTCCACTTCAGCTGAGAGATCACTTCGCAACCGTGTGAATCCGTTTCGTAATGTACCGCATCAATATAGACCATATATCAAGGTCCTCCTTTAAATTTATTGACAAACACGGCACCTTGCGGTATACTATTTTTGCGAAAGAGCATCGCAAGATGCCGAGCCCTATGTCCTTACCCAGCGTTAGGACATAGGGCCTTTTTATTTGTCACGAACATTATAACACATCTCTTTTTGCGTGTCAAGTTTTTTTGGTGTAAGCAATTTACATCAAAACATCGACGAGAATATTCAAGGAATTTTCTCGCTATCTATATTTTATTTTACGAGTATACTCCTGCTCTTGTCTAATCTAAGCTGTGTGTATGCTGAATCTGTTTCATGTACAAATTAATTAATGGAAGCAGAGGATTCGTTTAAATAAAATTCACCAATCACAAAAAGCAAGCATCACCAAGGCGCAGATCTTGGTGATGCTTGCTTCATTCTTATTTCTTCCGGAACTCGTCACATAGTCGCTTCGGCAATTTTCGCAGATAAGAGTTCAGTACGCCAATAGCATTTTCCATATGGACTTGGGAAATCACATCATTCTCCACCGGAAAATAGCCGTATTTGTTCATCAGTAGGCGAGCTTCTTCCAGTTTTTCAGCATTTCTCTCACGTCGTTTTGTTCCAAAAGTATCACTGCTCTGGGCATATAGATAGTACGAAAATAAGCTCTGCTTAATTTTCTCCATCGCAATTTCAAACTCCATACTGGTGAGAAAATCATTTAGAATTGCCGTATCCTGCTGTGCATATATTTTCGGATCTTCCTCACGGTTAGAATCTTCCTTGCATCGAATCAATTCTTCAATCGCCCCGTCGCACAGACCCAACTGCTCGGAAATATTGTGGTATTCCTGTTTGCGAGAGTTAGACAGTCCCAGCAGATACTCCACCGACACATCGTAAAAATCCGCAAAGGCGACCAGATACTCGATGCTCATGCTACGGGTGCGGCCATACAGAGGATGGACTGGATCGTTGATTTCATAATTTTTGAGATTTGTATGGCTGATGTTGACGCCACGCTCTGCAAGCTGCTTGGAAAGCTGTTCAAAGGACAGCTTTTTTTCTTTACGAAGATCTTCCAGCCGCTCTTTTGTCAACGCCATCCGTGCTTCGTCATACAGCATGAGTTTATCCTCCTATCCGTCTATAAACTATAATTTACAAACGTGTGTTTTCTGAAACCAAAATAATTTGTGGTTGATATACCGCATTCAGGCTGTTTCTGCGGTACAATTCAATTAGAGTTTACGGTTTTCGTTTATTATAAACCATAAATCTCACAAAATCAATTCTCTACATGAACTGGAGGAAAGCACACGGAAAAATATCTGCATATGCTGCAACCACAAAGCTGGGAGGAAAAACAATTTGTTGATTCAAATGACACCCAAGCAAAGGAGAAAAGCCAATGCGCTGATTCGAAAATCTTGCTGCAATTATGACGGCGGCAATTGTATTGCGCTGGATGATGGCGAGCCTTGTGTCTGTGTACAGAGCATCTCTTATTCTCTGTGCTGCACCTGGTTCCGGGATTGGGTTCTGCCAGGTGCTCCGGCTTTACAAGCTGAAATCACCAGTCCCAAAGGATTGAAGCGATGCGCAGAATGTGGTACGCCGTTTCTGGCAAAATCCAACCGTGCCAAGTATTGTCCCGATTGTGCCCGTAAGGTGCACCGCCGTCAGAAAACAGCAAGTGACAGGAAACGGAGGTTGAATACGGACAAATAGAGCTTCTAAAAGCCGGATATATGCTCGGTTTCCAGCCTG
>OGGQ01001514.1_pt1 | contig 29639 bp, 22 predicted proteins | sample 1571191 | NCBI WGS metagenome assembly OGGQ01 (sample SAMEA2582061, study PRJEB24529) | metagenome | biome: Human gut stool | place: China | collected 2011
AAGGCGAGCACCATCAAGTCGCATCATAATTTGATTCCGTTCCCCGAGGGCGTGCATTTCGATTTGATTGAGCCTCTGGACCACTTCTTCAAAGACGAGGTGCGCGCGCTGGGCACGGCACTGGGGCTGCCCGACTACATCGTGCACCGCCAGCCCTTCCCGGGGCCGGGCCTGGCCATCCGCATCATCGGCGACGTGGACGCCGAGAAGCTGAACATCCTGAAGAACGCCGACGCCATCGTCCGCGAGGAGCTGGACGCCTACAACGAGCGCCTGTTCGCCGAGACGGGCGAGCGCAACAGCGAGCACAGCGTCTGGCAGTACTTCGCCGTCCTGCCCGACATCAAGTCCGTAGGCGTCATGGGCGACGAGCGCACCTACGCCCGCCCGGTCATCCTGCGTGCCGTAGAGAGCTCCGACGCCATGACCGCCGACTGGGCTCGCCTGCCCTACGACGTCCTAGCCCGCATCTCCGGCCGCATCGTAGCCGAAGTCCTCGGCGTGAACCGCGTGGTGTATGATATCACCAGCAAACCGCCCGCAACGATCGAGTGGGAGTAAATTGCGAGGTCAGAGGCCATTTTTTATCTAGTCTAATCTTTTGCAATTTTGTGTAATTTACACCCATTCCGTTATAGAAAAGTTGTAAACCACCGGGAAAACCTCTCAAACTAAAATCACAGAAATCAGACCCGCTGAAGCCTCGGCGGGTCTTTCTGTTCCCAGGTCAAGCACACTTTTTGATTCTTCGGCATCAAGAGAATTCGATAGAAGTGGAAAGTTTTGAAAAGCTTTCCAAAACATTGGTCTCGATAAACCACTTGCAACGATTGCTTAGAAGTAATTTTCGCTCGAAACGGCGAAAATAGTACCATTTTGAACTCACTCCTATTTTGGGGCACCTATTTTCATATTTTCCCAGTTCAGGATGGGGTGTAAAAATATGGGTGGTGCTGTGAAAACTAACGTTTTTGAGCTGATTTCGGCGCAATTCGCGCTCTCTTCAAGATTGGGAAAACAGTACCGGGCTGCCTGAAGTCGCGCATATAGACTCGAATATGAAGCCAAAACAGAGACCTTTTGAGGATGACGGGTGGTACTATCCGCCACTTTGTCCCTCGTGTAATCAGCCGTGAATAGAAAAGGACACCGAACGGCGTCCTTCTAAGTGTATTGATATGGAGTTTGGGATCTACAGCTTGAAAGATGATTTCCAGGACCTGTAATCGTCCTCGCTCATATCGCCGCTTTTCAAATCCTCATTCGCATTGTGCCAAGCCTTTATAGCTTGAACCATCTTCTGGGCGCCGTCGGCCTTCGGATCGATGGATAGTGTGCCGTCTTCGTTTGGAGTGATGCCGAACGCTTCCTCTAACTGGAAGAGCACCCCGAGCGCCTCTCGGGCGCTGCTTATGTCGTACGTGACCAGCGCCTCGGGCTCTATTCCGAGCCCTCGCGCAATCGCCGCCAGCTGCGCCTTGCTTGGCATCCTGTTCCCGAGCTCGTAGTTCCTAATCCCCGGCTCGGACATCTCGACTTCCTCAGCCAGCTCTGCCTGGGTCATCCCGGCGCGCTTCCTGTAGTAGCGAATCAACTGGCCCGTGCTCAGCTCTCCGGACTTATCGGAACTTGATGCGGCTCTGCTCATCTCTCTCCTAGCTCCAAATAATTCAACCATCAAATTCTAAAACAGTTCACAAATGAACTCAAGTTATTGACCGTTCATATATGAACTGATAGGATTTCCAACCATACACCGTTCATAAGTGAACTGTACGAAAGGAGACATACGTGGAGACAAGAGGATTGCGAATGATGAAGTGCTCGGAGGTGGCCGAAAGGCTCGGGATTTCCCGCACCTCCGCGTACGAGGTCATCCGCGAGCTCAACCAAGAGCTCTCAGAGAAGGGACTCATCACGAGGCAGGGTCGCGTGAGCGCGGACTACTTCGAGAAGAGGTACTTTGGCGGGAAGGATGGCATCCAATGACGGCGAGATTGGAGAAGAACGGAACCTATACGAGCCAGTTTTGGTACGAGGACATCTACGGCAAGCGCCGACACAAATGCAAGAGGGGCTTTGCGACCGAAGAAGAGGCGGACGCCTTCGAGGAAGGATTCCTCCGCAAGGCTCGCGGATCCATGGAGATGAAGCTCGTTGACTTCGTCGACGTCTACTTGGAAGACGTCAAGGTAGAGCTTCGTGAGTACACGCTCAATAACCGCCTCTACATCATCAACGACAAGATCATACCTGTGCTAGGCAGTAAGCGGATGAAGGACATCGAGACGATTGACATCATCCGATGGCAGAACAAGCTGCTCGCGCAACACCGTCCGAATGGGGAGCCATATTCGCAGACGTATCTGCGCACGATCAACAACGCCTTAAGCGCCATCTTCAGTCATGCAGCAGCGTATTACGACCTGAGCCCGAACCCGATGGTCAAGGCACCGGGCATAGGGTCGAAGAAGACCAGGGAGATGAAGTTTTGGACGAAAGACCAGTACCTTCGCTTCTCGGAGGAGCTGGACGTCGAAGACATTCTCTTCTATGCGTTCGAGGTCCTCTACTGGCTCGGACTGAGGGTCGGAGAGCTCCTCGCTCTCGTTCCCGAGGACATCGACTTCAAGAGCTCTAAACTCCACGTTGGTCATTCGTTCCAGAGGCTCAACGGAAGGGACGTCATCACAGACCCCAAGACCGAGAAGTCCATAAGAGACGTTGTCATGCCCCTGTTCGTGAGGGATGAGCTCTACAGGCTCGTTTACGAGATCCTCAACGTGAGCCCGGGAGAGCGCATCTTCGCAAGCATCGACAAGGGCAAGCTGAAGGCGGAGATCGAGCGCATCTGCGAAAAGCTCGAAGACATCCCCGTGATCCGCGTGCACGACCTTCGACACAGCCATATCTCGCTTTTGATCAACGAAGGGTACAACGCGCTTGAGATCGGCGAACGCGCCGGACAGGAGTCGATGGAGATAACGCTCCAGTACGGGCACATGTTCCCCGAAAGCGACGACGAGATGGCCGACTCCCTCCAAAAGTACAAGGAGGATCGCCATGACATGTAGAAACGACGAAAGGCAACGGTGCGTGACCATCGGCTTTCGCGTCAGCAAGGAGCAGGCAGACCGCATCGACCTCCTCGTGGCGCTAAGCGGGAAGACCAAGCAGGACTACATCTTGGAGCGGCTAGAGAACGAGAACATGGAGGTCATTCCCTCGCCGAGGATGCAGAGAACTCTCCGTGACGAGATGCGAAAGCTTTGCGTCCAGCTTGAGCGCCTAGAGAAAGGCGAAGAGCCGAGCGAGCGCCTCTTGGACACATGCGACCTCGTCGCGCGTGTGTATGCAAGTCTTGGCCAAGATGCCCACGTTGAGGCACCTAAGACGAAGGATGAGATGCTCCTGAACATGTCGAGGTGCTGACCATGCCAGCGTACCTAGACGACAACGGTACATGGTACGCGCTCTTCTACTACGAGAACTTCAAGAAGGAGAAGAAGAGGAAGAAGAAGCGCGGCTTCGGGACCGAGCAGGAGGCAAACGATTTCGAAGAGGATTTCAAGGCCAAGGCGTCGCTTGCAAGGTATCTGCCATTCAGGGACTTCGCGGAGATCTACCTGGAGAACATTGGTCCCAGGATCAGGATTTCCACCTACGACACGAAGATACGTTCTTTGAACAAGTGGGTCGTGCCCTTCTTCGAGGGGAAGCCCCTGAACGAGATCACGTCTATCGACATCATCCACTGGCAAGGCTGGCTTTCAGAGGCAAGGAAGAAGGACGGCGAGCCTCTGGCTCCCACCTACGTGAGGAAGCTCAACAGCGACCTCGCCGCCATCTTCAACCATGCGGCCAAGAACTACGACCTGGATCCCAATCCCGTCAAGAAGGTAAAGAAGACGGGCAAGCAGAAGGCCGACGAGATGAAGATATGGTCGAAGGAAGAATTCGAACTGTTCATCGATGCAATTTGCGACAAGGTCGTGTCGTATTACGCCTTCGAAATACTGTACTGGACAGGCATAAGGGAGGGCGAGCTTCTAGCGCTCACGCCAGCCGATTTCGACTTCGAGGAGTGCTACCTCGATATCAGCAAGTCCGTGTACAGGAGAGGCAGCGAGGACATCGTCGGTCCGCCGAAAACCGAGAAGTCCTATCGGCGATTCAGGATACCTAGGTTCCTGGCTGAGGAGGTCGAGGAGTACATAAGGCTCTTCCTCCATATCGCGGATGACGAGCGGATCTTCGAGGGTCTCACCAAGAGCTACCTCTGCAAAGAGATGGAAAGGGGCTGCAAGATAGCTGGCATTAAGCGTATTCGCGTCCATGACCTGCGTCACAGCTATGTGTCTATCCTGATCGACATGGGCTACAGCGCGATCGACATCGCCAACCGAGTAGGACACGAGTCCATAGACATCACGTATCGATACGCGCACCTATTCCCCAACTCACAGCAAGGAATGGCTACGAGATTGCAGGATGTGGGATCCCAGAGGAGATGTGTGCAGAAAATCGATGGGTGTCCCATTTGAGGACACCCACGCTTCTGCAGCCAATGTATGCTTGCCGAAAACGAGAGATTGCCAGGTGAAGATGACTAAAGCAACAGTGATAACCATCCCCGATGATGTTCATGCCGCTCTCAGGGTGTTTGACGATGACTACCTTGCAGACGTATTTCGAGTATGGAATTGCGATACTCAGAATTGGTTTGACAGCACTACAGCCATATTCCGGTTCGAGAAGGACGATCTTCTTGTTTGGTGCGAAATGGGCTGTTTGAGAGCGAAGCAGGGGGCCGTGGTCACGCAAAACATTATTGAAGCAGAATCAGAGTCTTGCCTTATCTGGATGTCGGATCCGACATTTTCTGATCTATTCGGAGAAAGGAATCTGAGTTCAACACTTCTAGATTATTTTCGTGATTCTTGATTGGCTACTGTTTTGCTCCTTTTCGCCATTCGAATGTCTCCCAATAGTATTCGACAAGGGTTACCGCGCTTCCTACGGCGAGCTTAGCATGTCGTGCGGGTAATGGAACGAAGCTGTCGCTCTTACCATGTCCGCTGCCGAAGGCATTGCGGAATTCGGCAAGGCCGCTTGCGATGCCCTGAAGGCTTCCTAGTATCTGCTTGACTATCTTGTCATCCGTTTTCGCGGAGTTTACGTCTACCCTCAAACACTTAGCTGTTTCTTTTGAGAGTTTTGCGACGTCCCAATTGGGATCAATAGGCAAGCCGGATTCTTCGAGGATCGTCTTGCAGCAGCTCTCGACCAGCTCCTTGGCCTTCCCAATCGCCTCAGTTGGGTTTCTGGTTCTCATCTCCATCAGCAGCTCAATTTGATCCTGCATATAGTCGCTGGTGAATTTGGTCTTGATGTACGCAATTTGATTGTCGATGTTGGAGGTGAGTGATAATTCGCGATCGCGGATCTCACGACACTTGGTGTAAAGCCGTGCTTTTTCTGCATCGTATGCTGAATACCCCAAATCGTCTTCGTCAGGGCTTTCGTACTCTTTCTGGTAATAGATTTCGTAATACTCAAGAAGCGCGAACAGCAGTTTGGCAATCTCTTCATTTGCGGCATCTTCAGTAAAGGCTAATAGTGATTTCCCTTTCGATAACCCATATCTTGAACAGAGCGGGACGCCGACATGCTGGAACGTGAATGAGTCGAAGTCGGCGGTTGAGAAATTGAGCACGTAGCCGCCCCGATTGAAAAGGTTCACAAAACAGCCTATTTCGATATTGCTGAGCATGAACTACCTCCCGCGATCTCTGCGATCATACCTAGTTGAGATTCGATGCCAGCAAAATCCGAAGCGAGGTCTAACGTTCGTACGTAGATCGCATTCCCCTCCATTAGGAACCGATCATCGGGCTGCAATGCGGCTTCAGTCCTTGCGTAGAGGAGCATGCCAGAGACATCATTGCCAGGATGAGCCGCAGCCATGTTCTTTGTGTAGGTGAAAATCTGATACAGGTTCCCAGAGTGTATAGACGTTGAGCCATACCGCGCCTGATGCTGAAGGGTTTCGCCATAGTACTTGGCGTCTATGATCAATATGCGCTTATTGCCTTGGAGCGTGATATCCGATTTCATCGCCGGAAGCATCGTAGTGTAGCCGTCGTCGACCGCCCAAGGGATTTGCGGGGCAGCGGGTTTCAGTTGAGGATATTCCTTCTGGAAATACCGCAGCAAGAAGAGCTCATAGACGCGATGCATCTGCTCCTCAGATATCTCGGGGGCGAGCGCGTCATCGCCCATGGTATCGCGCATGAGCATTCCTTCGATAACTAGCTGGCAGAGACTCACAAGGAAGCGGTATCCGCTGTTTGCCCGTCCGAATCTCAGCAAGTCCCATCGGATGCTCCTAGGTTCTAGTTCACGGACTTCGGAGAAGTACAGCATTTCCTTCTTCAGGCCATCGCGAGTCCTGCCTTGAACGTTCTTGCTGGCGATTAGCATGCGCGCTGTGGTCTTGAGTATCTGATTGTAGGCGTTGTCTTCCGTGAGCTCATCGAACTTACATGAGATCGTCTTTCTATGGGCTATCGCATTAGCAAAGGTGCCGCGCACGTCTATCTTTCCCCTGATGGTAGGAAGGTTCTCGGCTCTCGGCAAGTATTCTTTGTGCAGCCCTTGCTTGAGAAGGCGACTGATCCCGGATTCGAGCAAAGCTGCGATCATGTCTTGCTGGTTTTCGAATTCCTCGATCCCTACTCTCTCAAGGTTGTCGTCACCGATGAATTCGAATGCGTATGCGAGCATGTAGTAGATGTTGGCGATAGGTATGCCCTTGTGCTTCTTCATTCAATCGCTGCCTTCAGCGCCTTCTGCCAGCTTCGAACCTTCTCCGCATCGTCGAACCAATACTCTTCTAGCATGGGGACGATTTCGGTGTCGACGATGGATTCTAGGGTTTCGCTCGTAGTGTCAGCGAGGTCGCAGAAATAGCTGTGTCCTATCTGGAAGCCGCGTCCAAGAGATCTGTCGGACGCAATCTCCTCATTCAGCTGAGCTACCTTGGCAACCAGCTTATTCAGCGGTTCAGAGTTATAGTTTGCGAGCTCCTCCAAGAATCCCTCGCTTTGAAGTGCCGGGGTCATCTCGTAGAAGGCGAACCTGCGCCTCAATGCATAATCTATGAGGGCGAGGCTTCTGTCGGCCGTATTCATCATTCCTATGATGTAGACGTTCTCCGGTACGGAAAAAGGCAGCCCGTTGTAGGCCAGTGTCGCACTATCACCCCGATGGGTATCTTCTATGAGCATCAGCAACTCGCCGAAGATCTTGCTCACATTGCCACGGTTGATCTCGTCGATTATGAAGAAGAACTTCTCATCCGGTTTGCTTGCGGCTCTCTGGCAGAACCTGTAAAAGATCCCGTTTCTGAGCTCGAAACCGTCTTCTGCCGGTCTGAAGCCCATCACGAAGTCCTCGTAGGAATAATTCTGGTGAAACTGAACCAGCTCGATACGGTCGTCGTCCACAACCTCCATCAAGGCGTAGGCGAGGCGCTTCGCTGCGAAGGTCTTGCCGGTGCCAGGTGCACCTTGGATGATTAGGTTCTTCTTGCGCTTGAGGAGGTTAGACAGCTTATCGAACTCGCAATCCGCGATGTATACCTCGTCAAGGAAATCCTCTCGCGTGTAAGGATCAACTGAATCTGAGTCGGGTGTCGGATTCGCCTCGCGGACGAGATCCATTATCACCTCTTGCTCCTCATCGGTCACTTTGAAAAGGCTTCCGTTCGGGTTGACGAAGAACTCCATTTCAGATAATTCGGGTATGGCCTTGAGCGTCTTATACTCGATAGGGCTTCCAAGAGCCTCGTCCTTGACGAAGGTTATCTTCTCGCCGTCACTGCCCTCAACGATCTTGCCGAGAGCTACTATCTGCTTCGACGGAGCGGACTCGTATCCGATTACGGTGTCACCGGGTTTTGCGTCCAGGAAGTTCTGGTAGATTCTTCGCTTGTTGCCGTTCTCGTTGAGAAGCGTGTAGCTCTGGACCTCGCCCACGGGTGTCTCTGCGAAGCTCCAGATCTTCGGGTTGGCATTAAGCCACCAATGATTAGCTTGTTCAGTTGATTCAGTGTTTGTGTATAACGGAGCCTCTGACAAATCCGATTGTTCTAGAGCTTCTCTGAGGTTGCTATGCAATGTCCAGATGAACACCCCATTTGCGTCCTTGTCCGCATATTCGCCCTCATAAAGCACTGGCCAGAATACGCTTGACCCATCGTCCCGCTCCAGCGGTTCTATCCCGGTCGCCTTGATAATCCTAGTTGCCAGCGATTGAGACTTCGAGTTGTACCAGTTCCAGTGCTCTCCGTATTTCTGCGAGAGCTCTGAGCATGTTGCGCTTCCTCCGATATCCAGCATCCGTCTCATGATAGTAAGTGATGAAATATCGAAAACCTCGCGATCTTCAATCAAGTCCTTCCAATCCTCAATAGAAAACCCAGGGTATTCGCCATATGCTTCCTTGTTCTCCGTAAGATCCTTGCCCATCCTGCTTACGAAGAACCCAAAGTCAAAGGTCAACGTCTTTTCAAGGGGGTCTGGATAACAATCCGGATCAAGATCAGCATCTAGCATAGTCCGCAGCGCAGGATCTTTCGTCATCCTGCCATTGATAGCATCGTAGAGATCGTAAAAATTGCGAAGGTTATCCTCGTATTTGCCCTTCTTGAAGACAAGTTCTGAGCCAAGCTGCTTGGCGGCTTCGCGCACTTCTCCGAGTTTGTAGATGTAGTACTTATCTGGGTATCTCAACCAAAGATACGTCGAGATGGTGTTCTCGCTCTGGTAATGGTTCTTCGCGCCGGGCATATAGGTGACGCGCAGCTGCTCCGAGCGATGCTTGAAGCGTTCGATTCTTTCTACGACGTCGGTTCCCTCGTCGAAGAGATCGATGAACATGGAACGAACCTCATCAGGAGCCACTTGTGCGAAGTTAATGATCATTCCTCTTGGGAACGAATTCGCGGATGTGAGAAGGTTCTCGGTCTTTGATAGCGCGCTCTCAAGCATTTCGGCAAGGTTTGGCGAGTCGATGTTCCAGTTCGCTTGAAAATGCTTTACGGCAACCCATTTGTATCGCTCGCCTTGCCACCATGTCTCATCCGAATTCTTGATGGGGGAATTGAAGGAATCCTTATAACGTTGGATCCATTTCTCATATTCGCTCGGATTGAATTGCATCTACACTCTCCATTCTTTGTGCGAGCTAGCACTAATGCAACTGGATCTCTACCTTCGTTACCGTTTACAGCTCTGATACCAACTCAAGGAAGCCGTCCAAGTTATAGGCGCCCGACAAGGGTTCAACGCCCTCGTCGAATACCATGCAATATCTGAACTCCTTGCCAGTGGCGTTCGTCCATGCCGCTCCAAGCTCGATCTTTTGTCTGCTATCGTCGTTCTTAAGCATCTCGCCCTTGGTCTCCACCAAGACAATCTTTCCGCTATTTAACATGACGATGAAATCCGGATAGTGGTTGATGAAGCCATTGATGCAGAAACCATCTCCGCGTTCGGGATTGCGGTGCCACCAGAGTACGTTGTCCAGAGCTGAAAGCCGCAGGGCGAATCTCTCCTCGAATCCGTTCATCTTTCCTTCAGCTTCATAAAGGGTCTTCGTGTACATGTCGTTAGCGTCATTTGTTCTGATGACTTCTGGCAATCGATACGATGGCTGGCAAACGATCTTGTCTGTTGCCATCCATTTGGAGAAGGTTCCCATCCGATGCTTTATGATGAGATCCTTGATGTAACTCTCGATCTTCTTGGCGTATGCGTGCGGTGCCTTTTCGACATCGGCGAGCTCGTCTTTATCAAGATTGTCGACGATTAGAGAGAGGTAGTTCGCGAGGTCCGATTGGCTGATTTCGTTGGATCTGTTTATCCGATTCAACATGGCATCCACGCACAGCTGGCGCTTCTTCTCATCCGGTGCGTTCTCCATCATGCTTCGCAGGTATTCCTGCTCGGCGCTGGACATCATCATCACCTTGGGGACTTTTCCGCCCTTCTCGATATCGATTCGCACCACTTCGCTGTCAACATGAGCAAAGTCGATGTCGTATGGCTTGCCTTTTAGTTGGAATCCCGTGTCTAGTGCGGGCGCATCTAAATACGAGAGCTCACCTTCGGCAAAGATTCCCAGATGCTCTTCTCGATAAAACTGTGGCAGAAGCAATCCTTCTGTAGAATTGCGAAACTCGGGTTTGATTTGGTATGTGTTCATGGAGTCTCTGATTTCACTCGGTAACTCCCTCAACCCGGTTTGAGCATTCTTGTTGAGGGCGTCATCGTATTGCTCGGCTTCGGTTGCGGCGGTTGCTAGCATCGAGCTCACATCGTTCGCTCTCGAAGGGGTAGAGGGTTTTTCGGTTAGGCGGTTTGCTATATCGTTTATAGTGTCGGCACTCATCAAGAAGTCTGGTTCTCCGGGGTCTGATGCTGCCGACTGTGGAGTGTTTCCTAGTGAATCCCAAAGCGTCTGCTTTTCTGGCGCTGGCATATTCGAACTCGGTACTCCCTGAAAAATAGCCTCCGCATCGCTGCCGACCCTGTACTCGTCTTTGCTGAAGCCCGCGTCATTGAGCCCTTTGATGATGTTCTTTATCGTTTGTTGGAAGTCTGCTGATGATGTCAGTACATACGAGATATTAAGATTGGGTGCAAGGCTTCTTCGAGCGTGCGGCTGGCGAAGCACACGCCCTAAGATCTGTTCGACATCGACTTGGCTCGTGCGATTCGCAAGAGTTGCAAGAACGTATGCGAAGGGGCAGTCCCACCCTTCTTTCAAAGCGTTCACGGTGATGATGTAGCGTATGGGGCATTCGCGCGAGAGAAGGTCAACCTTCTTTAGCTCATTCACATCTGCGGTTTTGATTGCAATTTGCTCTTCAGGTATCCCAATGGTCACAAGCTGTTCGCGGAGCTTCTCGAACGTCGTCGCATCTTCCTTTCCTTTAGGCTGCGCCTGAAAGAGCACTATCGGTCTGATGTGCGAACCGCCCCGATCCTCAGCCTCGATTGCTTGCGTTTCTAGACTATTCCTCAGGTCTATTGCGTCGAGAAGCACATCCTCTTTGCTTGCACGGTTGTATAGGATGACAGGCAGTTTGACCATGTTCTCCAGCTTCAATGCCGCAGCATCAGTGATGGAGATGATGTTGCTCTCCTGCCTTGGTGTAGCAGTAAGGTCTAGAACGAAGCATGGGTTGAAATCTTTCAGAGTGTCAATGGATAGCTTGCTTCGGGCATGATGGCTTTCGTCGACGATAACGAGCGGATTCAGCTGGTTAACCACTTGGAACAGGGCTGTCGGATCGGCGTTGTCGACTAGCAAATCAGGTTCGCCGAATACCTGGCCGAACGCTGCGAGGTTGCTATTCTCTTGGAATGCCTTCAGACCCTCCTTCTTGTTGCTCCTGAAGGAATCGAACGAGAGAACCATGACGCTCAACTGTTCAGTCACGCTTGTGGGATTGAAGTTCTGCCCGCTGAGCAGTTCCTGCTTGCTGTAGACTTCGACCCTTCCTCCGAAGTCCGCATTCAGGCGCTGTCTGTAAGGATGCGAAGGGTTCTTCAGATTCTTGAGTGTTTGTTCGAGGATTGCATCAGATGGAACGAGCCACACTACGCTCTTTGTCTTCAGTGTTGGGAGTGCATCAAATATTGGCCTTACTGATGCGCATGCCATAAAAGTCTTGCCGCCTCCGGTAGGCACTTTGAAGCAGACATTAGGCACGCCGGATAATATATCCTGACAGGGGTCGATTGCATCAAGCCCGACATGCACCCCTTTAGCCAGCCAGAACTCGCGGAATGCTCTGTCCATGTCCATGCAATCGCTGAGTCTGGACAGATAATCCTTCAGATCGTTTATTGCAGCTTGTTGATAGGTCTTAAGTTCCATGCTTACCTGCCTAGAAATGGGTAATGTCGCGAGGTATTTTCTTGAAGACAATGTTGAACCTGTCCAACGTGTCTTGGGATAACTCGCATGTGTCGGCGTAAATAACGTACCGCTCTGCCTTTTCCTGGATCGAGGCGAGAAGTTTGCCGTTAAGGGCAACGGCTTCTCCAGGCTCATAGCAGAAGTAATAAGAGACGCCCGAATCCTTTCCAAGCAAATACGGGTTATCAAGTAATTCGTGTCTATATTCCTTATTCGTCTCTGTGTACCAGATATACTCTCTAATCGGCTCGATGGGAACGTTCGGATTTAGGTAGCCTTCCACGAAAAGAGGGTCGCCGAGTTCGTAGAATCCGAAAGACTCATCTACACCTTCTACGGCTTTTGTCCCCTCTCCGTATCCGGTAATAACTCTCTTTATACGCTCTGCTGTAATATCTTCGGCATAGTCCATCATCTCTATCACAATGAACTGACGGTTGCCGCCATCTATTTTGTTCGCATTTATAACCGCATGCGCAGTAGTGCCAGAGCCAGAAAAACTGTCCAAAACAATAGCTTCTTCGCTGTCGTAAAGAGAAATGACCCATTGAATCAAGGCGAGCGGCTTGGGCGTATCAAATGGCTTATTTCCAAAAATCTGCTTCAGCTCCGAGGTTGCATCAGAGTTGTAGCCGTATTTATCAAGCCAGGTTCCCCATCCGATGCTATGTTTGGCATCCCGTATCTTTTCGAAGGGTACCCATCTTTCAGTTTGCCCATCAACAACTACTCCATCGTCGTAAGGGCAGAGCTCCCAGTGAGCAAAGTCAGGATCAGCAAGGATTTGCCGCATCCCCTCATTTTTAGTGCTCCATCTCCAGTGGCCTTCTGTACCATCGTTTTTTATGGGGTAAACTACTGTTCCATCTGGCGCAGTCACCCCAAACCATTGATTGGGTCTATCCGATCTTGCAGATGTACCGCCCCATTTTCTCAACTCTCTACCTTTTCGATACTTACCAAATTTATCTTTTAGGTTCAAATTTCCATTCGATACTTCATCTCGCGATAGAGAGTCGATGCTGCCATTGGTGTAAATGAGTATGTATTCATGACCGTTTCTGAGTTTGGTCTTTTCCTTACCGCCACTAGGTTCGGATAACCATGGGGCGCAAGCAAGACGATTGTTTGCGCCGAAGATTTCATTCATTATGCAACCAAGATTGAAGACTTCATTGTCATCGATTGCTACGGCAATTATTCCATCTTCGCTCATCAGCTTTTTCAACAGCCTGAGTCGTGGGTACATCATGCACAGCCATTTGTCGTGTCTGGAAAGATCCTCGCCTTCCGTACCCACGACCTCGCCTAACCACTTTTGAATTCGAGGATCATTTACATTGTCGTTGTATACCCATTTTTCATATCCAGTGTTGTAGGGAGGATCAATGAAGACACAGTTAATCTTTCCTTCATACTTTGGCAACAAGGACTTAAGGGCTTCTAGATTATCCCCATGAATGACCATGTTCCGGCTGCCATTGTCTGATTGATGTTGGCCATCCTTATCGAAGCTATACACCCTGTCAAGAACTCGATAGGGGACGTCCTGATGATGGGATATAACTTTAGACTTTCCAATCCATTCAAGTGTTGGCATCTAATATCCTTACTTCTCAGTCTTCTTATCTCGAATAAGTTGCTATTGGGCTCTACATGTTTTCCTTGGCAAGTTTGAAGAGGTAGTTCGAATACTCTTCCTTTAGGCTCTTCGGTCCATGTATCCTCACTGTGCCTCCGAGCCCTGCTATCCAGCCGAAGAACGGCTCGGACTTGCGGATCTTCACGATCGCCTTCGCGGTTTCGTCGTCATGCTCGTACATCTCGGCGGCATCGCCGAAGCGATCCATGATGATCTCGACCTTGTCGCCGTCGACGAGGAGCGTCGCCGTGACCGGCTCGCCGCCGAAGCGTCCGAAGCTCTCGTGATCGTCTCCATCGAATGTATGATGCGTGATCTCCTCGTTGCGCGTTGCCGCATTTTGGGACACCCTCAATCTCTCCATGCGGTCGATCCTGAACTCGGTCATGCACTCGTGTTCGTCGTTCCATGCGGTTAGGTAGTAGTAGCCTCCCCAGTAGGTGATCCCAACAGGTGTCACCTCATGCGGCTTACCATCGTGTGTGGCCTTGCGCTCTCCTTTGAGGTTGAACTTGTAGTACATGAAGGAGACCTTCTTGTGCTGGCGCATAGCGTCGTGCAGTGTGTCGATGCATCCGAACACCCCGTCCTTTTTGGATGTGATCCTTCCTTGCACGTGTATCCGTCGGTCGAGCAGCGCTCGCTCATGGTCGCTCGCGAGCAGCTTCAGGTTCGTGGTGAGCGATCTCGACTGGCTCTTCGTGAGGAACTTGCACGATTCCACCGCATCTACCAAAAGCATCAGCTCTGACAGCGTGAAGTCCCGCCTGACGACCGCATACTGCACCGGGTTCCTCTGATAGGTGCGGATGTCGAGGCCGAATTCCTTCAGCGTCTCAAGGTCGCGGTAAACGCCCTTGCGCTCCGCCGGTATCTCGTAGGCGTGCAAACGGTCGATGAGCTGCGTCATGGACAGCCCGTGGCTCTCGTCGGTCTCCTCTTCGAGGATGCGCTTCAGGTACAGCAGCTTCAGCTTGGACTTGCTGTTGTTCGCCATGATCCCTGTCCCTTCTCTCGCGCCCCATCTGTATTACATACGTTAATTACTCATTCTAAGCGATGAAGTCGAACCTCCGTTCCGGGTGTCCCTTTTTCGCATAACTTCTCCGCCCGGGCGGAGCATCTACCCACGCAGACGCGCTGTTTCCCTCACTGAAGCGACCTCCGCATCTCGCACATGCCCCTTCGCCTTCCTTGAACGTCGCACCCTCGCACAGCGCCGCTCGTTGCCGCGCAAGGGTCGCGATGCTTTTCCGATTTCTTTTCAGGGAGGAATCCGTTTCCCGCAACCCCGAAAACAAATTGGAAAACCAGCACGGCGAAGATACTTCCTCGAAACGCCGTTTCGCTTCCTGCCTTGCACGGCCGCGACGCCGTGCGCCATGCGCCTCACAAGGCAGGCCAAAGGGGCCGAGCCGAAGACGAATTGGAGGTCGATTCGAATGAAGGAATTCAACAAGCACGTACAGGACGCGGCGGAGATGTTCCTCAAGCGCCGGGGCTGCGAGATCCTCGACACGAACTGGGAATGCCCGGACGGCGGCGGGAAGTTCGACATCATCGCCGAGGACGAGGACTCGGTCGTGTTCGTCCAAGTGAAGGGGCGCGACGGAAGGGTCGAGGGGTTCGGCTTCGACGAGGCCACCATGCAGCGCGATGACTTCGAGCGCATGTCGATGAGCTACCTCGCCGAGAACCCGGACATCTGCAACTGCGCGGTGCGCTTCGACGTCGTCGCCATAACGGTCGTCGGCGAGGACAGGGCGATGATCCGCCACCACATCAACGCCATGAGCTACGGCCTCTCGGAGGAATAAACGACCTCCGTTCCTCCAGAGGAGGACACCCGCTCCCGTCCGGGTCGCAAGGCCCGGGCGGGATCCCGGGGACATCCAGCAACGATTGAAAGGACGCACGAAAATGGGACTCGACATGTACCTCACCCGAAAAGCCAAGGGCGGAAACGCCGAGCACGAGCTTCTGGCCTACTGGCGCAAGGCGAACCACATCCACGGCTGGTTCGAGCGCAACACGACCGACGGATACATCGAGAACTGCGAGTACTACCCGGTCTGCAGACAAGACCTCGTATGCCTCATGGACGACTGCAAGCTCGTGAAAGGAAACCGCTTCCTGGCACCCAAACTCCTCCCAGTGCAGGAGGGATTCTTCTTCGGGGCATTCGGCTACGGCGACGAGTACTACACCGACTGCATCGACCAAACGATCAGCATGCTGGAGCACGTGCTCAAGGAGACCGGCGAGGAGGACGAGCTCTTCTACCACGCATGGTGGTAGCGATCGCAAAGTACCCTAAAACAGTTCACAAGTGAACTGTTTTAGGGTACAATACCGAATGTAATACATATCCACATGAAGCGCCCAACCTCCAACCTGCGGGCGCGAGATGCAAGGGAGAAAGGACAAGCATGCGCACCATAGCCATCTCCAACTACAAGGGAGGTGTGGGCAAGACGACGAGCGCCGTGAACCTCGCCAGCATCTACGCCGATGCTGGCAGCCGGGTGCTCCTGATCGACCTCGACCCCCAGGCCTCCGCGACCGACTACTACGGACTCTACGACAGGGCGAAGACGGAGGGCCGAAGCTCCATAGAGCTGCTATACGGGCAGGCCTCCGTCGCCGACCTCGCCTTCGAGACCGGAACGGAGAACCTCTCCGTGATCCCGTCGACCATCGAGCTCGTCGACCAGAACGAGCTGCTGCTGCGCGAGCAGAGGCTCAAGTTCGCGCTCGACGATGCCGACGACACCTACGACATCGCGATCATCGACTGCTCTCCTGTGCTCAAGCGCCTGGCCTTCAACGCGTACCTCGCGGCTGCGGACGGCGGCATCGTCGTCATCCCGGTGAAGCTCGACTCGACGGTCATGCGGGGCACGGCGCTCACGGTGGAGGCAACCAAATCCATCGCCGAGGCACTTCGCATGCCCTGCCCCAAGTACCGAATCCTGCGCACCTGCGTTCCCGGCCGCATGACCAAAGCCGAGAGGACGGGAGCAGAGGTGCTCGACCGCTTCTTCCCCGACACGCAGTTCTCAAGTGTGATCCACGCATCGGCTAAGGTATGCGAGGGAAGCTGGCAGTGGACGCCGGTGTCATCGTTCGAGCCCGGAAGCAGGCCAGCGCGCGACTACGCGGCATTGGCGGAGGAGGTGCTCAATGAGCTCGACTAGCGACGTCGCCAAGGCGTTCTCGATCTCCGGGCTCTTGGACGAGAAGTCCAAGACGCGCGAACGCTTCCCCGTCCTTGAGATCGATGTCGACGATATCGCGGCGCATCCCGCGAACGTCGCCTACTCGATGGACGCCTCCGCCATAAAGCAGCTCGCGAGCTCAATCAAGCGCGACGGCCTCACCGACCTCCCGCTCGTGAGGCGGCTTGACGACGGCGGCTACCAGATGATTTCCGGGCACCGCCGCCTTGAGGCTTTCCGCCTCCTCGCTGAAGACGATGAGTCGTTCTCGCGCATTCCCTGCCGGATCGTCGAGGGCATCACGGACGCCCAGGCGATAACGCTCCTCCACACGGCGAACTACTTCGTGCGCTCGCTCACGGTGACCGAGAGGGCGTACGCGACGGAGGCCCTCGGCATCGAGGCGGAGCGCCTCCGCGCGGAAGACCCGTCGCTCAAGGGAAAGCGAACAGAGGACATCAAGGCGGAGATGATCGAGCGGCAGACCGGCAAGTCCGTCTCGGGAAGGACGATCTTGCGCGACGAGAAGATGGCCAAGACCATCCAGAGCGACCTTTCCAGGAACTGGGCGATCGAGGCCAACGAGGGACGGCTCTCCGCTTCGAGCGTCGAGATACTCAAAGGCCTTCCGAGGGAGAAGCAGACGCGCCTCTACGTGAGCCGCCCCGCAGGGCTCTCCAAGAAGGAGACTACCGAGTACCTCAAGCGCAAGCTCGAACTTGAGAGCCCCTGCGACAGGAGGCTCGTCCGCATCCTCGACGACCTCCGCTCGTACATGTCCTCGATGGAGCGAAAGCCCTCGAAGGCCGATTGCGAGGCGGTCGCCGAGATACGGCGCATAAGCGCCCGAATCTCGAAGATGTGCACTAAGTGACCACCTTGGGACTTATCGGCGCTTAGACGCCGAATCCAGCAAGTAGCCTATTGGCGTATTACATCTTCGATGTCGCCAATAGCACTTGCCCCGGGAGGCGATGGAGCAGTCATGTCGCTTGAGCCGCGTGGGGGCTCCGCTCCGCCAACTCCCGGGGGATCTGGCAAGCGCAGGCGCTCGGGCCTTGCACCCTTCTCCTCCGCTTGGCGGGGGATCCCCCGCGCCCCTTATACGAATTTTCGAAAAGCACTAGGAGGTAATCCTATGAACCCCATGAACAAGACCAGAACCTTGAGCTTCCGCCTCGCGGAGGACGATTACCAGAAGCTCGTCGAACGCTGCCGCGTTTCTGAGCTCTCGCAGTCGAAGTACCTGCGCTACCTCATCCGGATACCCATGCTCGCTGAGGCCGCCGAGGGCGAGATCCCCGACGGCGTCGTCATCGACAGGAAGACGATGCGCCAGATGTCGCGGGAGCTCACGCGCTGGGGCTACCACTACAACCAGGCCGTACATGCCATGAACTCGATCAACTACTACATCGTCCACGGCAAGGCGACCACCGAGCTCATCGCACCCAAGGCCGAGACCATCGAGACGGAGCTAGCGGCGGTGAACGAGAACGCCGAACGGATCGTCTACGAGCTGGCGCGCCTCCAGTGCTCGACGATCATGGAGGCGTGAGCGATGCCCATTCTGAAACCTATAGCGGGCCATGGGTCGGTGGTCGGCATAAGGCGATATCTGGAGAAGAAGAACAGGGCGCTGGCCAAAGACCTGTTCAACCTCAGTTGGGACGAGAGGGGCAACTGCAACGATCCTCAAGAAGCCAAGAATCTTGTGAGATGGGACGAAGAGATGGATGCCATGAGGGCGAGCCTCGGCCACGATTCCCCGTGGAAGGGGAAGCGCGCCAGGACCTTCAAGCATTTCGTCATATCCCCCGACCCCGACGATGGAATCGATCTTGACTCGCTTCGTGAGCTCGCTTGCGCATGGGCTCTCGAACATTTTCCCGACAACCAGATCGCCATCGTCTACCACGATGACAACGAGGGTTCGATTCCTCACGCGCATGTGGTTGTGAACAGCTCGAATCTTGCCACGGGAAACAGGATGCAGACCGAGCATCCCGAGGACTTGAACCGGGCGCTTCAGGATATGGCGCGCGAGCGAGGGCTCACGGGACTCTCGAACGTCATGCCCGAGAAGTCCCAGAAGAGCACCGAGCCCAAGACGGCCCGCACGCGGCAGGGCATCTACTTCGGACGCGCCGAGAAGGAGATCATGCGCTCCGGCAACTACTCCTGGGTTGGCGACATAAGGGCGCGCGTGGCGCTCGCGAAGAACACGTCCCGAAGCGAGACCGACTTCATGGAGGCTCTCAGGCGTCTCGGCATCGACGTAGCCGACAACTCCTCGAAGGCCAGGCGCGACGACTGGATCTTCTCGCTCGCCGACGAGCCGACGAAGAAGGTGTCCGGCGAGAGGCTCGGCTTCACCTTCGGCAAGCAGATGCTAAGGAGCCGCTTTGAGAGGCAGTCGGCCTACCACCCCGAGCGCAGAACCGAGGGCGAGATACGACGCCGCGCCGTGAGCGCAGTGGAACTCAACGACTTGCAAGACCTCTCCAGGCTCTCCGCCGTCCTTGAGACGTGCGCGAAGTTCGACATCCGCTACCTGGAGGATTTCGATGCGAGGGCGGCCGCCCTCGCCCGAAGGGACCAGCTCGGCAGCGAGGGATTCAGGCGTCTGGCCGAGGCACGCGTATACGTCGCCGAGAACGGCCTCATGACAAGGAGGGGCGAAGGCGAGACGGCTCCTGCATCGACGAGAAGGCGCGGGAATCAGCATCACCTTGCGCCAAGGACGCAGGAGGCCGAGCAGAGGCGCAACCGAGAGAGGAGCGACAGGTGATAATCAAGGTTACCTACGACGACCAGAGGCTTGACGTGTTCGACACGACGACGTTCACCTCTGCCGCGCCTTTCGGCAAGACGAACATGCTCACGAACTTCGAGGTGCGCTTCGACACGATCGGCGAAGGCGGCCTTTGGATGGCTGCCCACAGCTACCAGGCAATCGAAGACGGAAATGAAAACAGCGATGAGACACCTGCCGCTAAGCGCAAGCGCGGGTGGGAGTTCCTACTCGCCGATTCCGAGGAGCTGGATCATGTCGAGCTTGTCGTCGTGGATGGCGAGGCGATCATGAAGCGCGTGTTCGGAGAGCTCGTGGATCTTCAGGCCTTCGACGAGGCCGCATACGAATGTATCGGAAGCTCCTCAAAGGGGCTGCATGCGAGAATTGTCGAGCTCTTCGGGTATCTCAAGCGGATGACGGGAGAACCGAGTCCGAAGGTGCCGGGTATCCCGACCGATGTTGTGGATGCCGTCATCTCCTCGATCGAGGCGGAAAGCTCTGTGCGCGAGAAGGAAGAGGACGAACAGGCAGAGGAATGGGGCGATTTGGATGAAGTTGGTTGGTAGTTTCGTACGTTGGCTTATCAAAGCGGTCTTCCGCTTCATGTAGGAAGGTGAGATAGATGAGGATCAATGATTTGACCAGAACCGACAAGGGAAAGCTGGCAGCAGTCTGCGCAGTCCTAGCCATCATGCTGGCTCTGGGCGTAGCGCTCGTGTCCTGCTCGGCCGATGTAAGTGCTGAAGGAATTGGAGCGAGCCGCGCCGTCGCAGACGCAGCAGGCGGATCCGTCGAGAGCATCGATGCTCCGGAGGTTGTCGAGGCCGACGAGACGGAAGATGCCTCTGCAGCTCAGCAAACAGAGGCAACCGAGCCAGCAGATGATGAGACGTTCTCGCTTGAAGGCGATGGCTCTGTCGACACGGCTTCTGCAGCATCGAAACAAACAGCCTCCATCTCATCGCACTCTGAATCGAAGAGCGAGAGCAAACCGAATGCCTCTGCCCCGACGGAAAGCTCACCGCAGAGGAAGTGGGTCGAGGACACCGAGCAGGTCTGGGTCGTGGACAAGGCGGCATGGACCGAGAGCATTCCCGTCTACTCCACTGTCGAGGTCTCGATCTGCAACATCTGCGGTCAGGACGTCACGGGAAACACTTCCGCGCATGCGAAGGCTCATATGAAGGCTGGAGAAGGATCAGGGCACCACAGCGAGGTTCGCCGCGAGATCACTGGATACGACACTGTGAGCCATGCGGAAGACGGGCATTGGGAGAAGAAGGTCGTAGGAGGCCATTGGGAATGAGGGGAGGCGCTTATCCTTCTTGCATGCCTGCCTAAGTTGTTTCGTTTCTTCAGCTCGCCCTTCCGTTATCGCGCTACGTGCTTGCCCCGTTTGATGGCAGAAGCTCGATGCCAACTGGCTTTCATAGCACTTGCAGCCAGTACGATTAGGCAAAAACAAATCCCCATCAGAATAGCCAAGTTGTCTCCTGTGGCACTCAAAAATCCACCATTCGAAGGATGATTTACTTTATCGTTAGCGTTCGTGCTGCCGTTGGTGCCATCTCCAGCGTCTGTACTGTTGTTAATGCCATCTCCAGTGTTCGTGCTGTCGTCGCCTTCATTGCGTGGAGTCGTGACTCCCAAACCTGCGCTTGCCTCCGAGGGGTCACACATCTCATTTCCCGCATATCGCGAGAAGATCGTGTATGCCGTATTTGGATCGAGCGACTCGAACACAGGGCTCATCTGCCAGGTCGCACCGGAAGGCAGGGTGGCAATCGTTCCATCGACGCTTTTCACCAGACAATACTCCACATTGGCAAGTCCAGCGGGTTGCTCGTTAAGCGTGATGCTCTCTGCAGTGACGGTCTTGACAGTGGGAGTCACTGGAGCTGAGGGCTTCGTGCCCTTCGCCACTTTGATATTTGCCGTTGCTGTAGTGCTGAGAAGTTCGCGGTGCTCATCGACAGCCATTCCGTCGAATCGGGCTGTGATGGTGTTGTCACCGAGCTTCCATTCGCCTTTTCTCCACGCCTCCGTTGTAAGCTCAAGCTCCACCGTGTCACCTGACACGCTCGACGTTCCGAGCAGCTGACCGCTCTCTGGCTCGCCAAGCCAGAATTCGACAGTCGGCTCTGAGCTCTTCGTTTCGGCTTTGAACATGGAGACGAAAGGCGATGTGAGCTTTGATGCCAGCTTTGTGTTGGCTCCGTATTTGGCGGTATCTATGGAAACGCCATCGCGCTCAGCGCCGAGAGACATCGTGGGCGCCATCGCAAGCACTCCATTCCCAGAGTAGTATCCCTGTCCGGATATGGATCCGTACACTTCGATCCTGCCGTTGCAGACGATGTCGCCATTGTTAAGAAGTTCACCGTAGCAGATGAGGGTGCCATTGCAAATCACCTTGCCGCCGGTGTCAACAGTCAGCGTCTTGTCCGCAGCTACCGTAAGCATCTTGCCGACAGGGATGGTCAGTGTCTTGCCATCGGGAACGGCGATATTGCCCGATGCATCTGCCATGGACTTCTCCACGGCATAGGGGTATTCGTCTTTGGTCGCTGCGTCAGTGCTCTCGACCACGGTGTAGCCTGAGGCAGGCGCGATGCCGTAGGCCGCTCCTCCCTCAACGCCATTGCCGAGCGTCGCGCCATTCGAGGTGAAGAAGCCGCCCTGGATCGCAACGTGGGCAGCATCGCCAGAGTATCCGGCCCCGTTTCCGAGATAGGTAGACCCATCGCGGGAAGTAAGGCTCAAGCAAGGGCCAAAGACCCGGGATCCGATCCTGATACGAGCAGATTTGCAACCATAAGCAGCGCCAATGGCAGCCGAGCCTTCGCCAGATGAGACGTTTACAGTTCCTTCGCCGATGGCTATCTCGCTGTAGGGTGACGGGTCAGGGGCACCTTTTCCACCGCCGATACCGGCAGCCTCTCTAGACATTGCCGTTACGGTGCCACCGTTGACCAAGATGTCGCCGCTGCACCCACCGCTGCCGCCGCCGATACCCGCTCCATTGTGGGACATGCTTTTGACCACTGCATTTTCGCTTATGTAGATATTGCCTCCACTCTGACCGTTAGCTCCTCCGATGCCAGCACCGTTAGTGCTGGCGGCGCGGAGACTTCCTGATCCATGAATGACGACAGATTGCATGCCATTTTCGAGACCTGCGCGATCGTCGCCCGATGAAAGCGAGTTGGTCGAGCCATCGGCCAGATTGAGCAAAAGGCCTCCTGAAGCTATACGGAGAGCAGCTTTATCAGTACGGGCGTCCGAAAGACCGTCAAGTTCGATGGCTGTGTTATTAAAGGTGATGTCTGCATAGTTGTCTTCATTGTTGTTGCCTACATCGACTATGATCCCGGCGTTGGTGACATCTCCGTTCGTCGAGATGGTCAAAGGCGTGGTCATCTTGACCCTGAGTTCGCCCCAGTCGGCGCCCGCGTCATAGACCCAGTCGTAATCAGTGCCGAGTGTGCCACCCTCTATTACGAAGGGACATGCATGGCGCAGGACCAGATGTAACGTACTGTCCTTTTGAATACTGTAATCCTGCAAGGTATTGTCGTCTTCGAGCTGCTTTCCTGCAAAAATCAATCTCTGCTGATCGATTGGTATTCCCTCTTTATCCCTGATCATTGCCTTTACGTCTTCTATTCGATCCGTTGGCTCAACCTCAAGAGTTATATGTTTTCCCGTTAGGGTCTTTACGAATATCTGCATCGCTGACATCGGTTCGCCTTGTGGTCCAGCGAGCGCTTCACGAACTGCGTTGTACCGATCCATATGCAGTCCGTCGCGCTTATCTTCTGGGATAGCACTAATGGCATCGGAGATCGCTTGCATGGCTTCATCCATTGCATGCGCATCTTCAGCAGATAGCGTTTCGGGGTCGGGCAACCCATCTATCAGCGCATTGACCTTCACGACAGCATCGTTGGTTTCCAAATCCAAGGCTTCGGCTTGTATAGATATTGCGTCCGTTCCGTCCAATTGCGGCTCGATCGCAAAAGCCATCATGGGCATCGTGCCGAAGATCAGAGTTAGGCAAAGTAGTTTGTTGAGCATGCGTTTAGCCATGATGATGCGTCCTTTTCAGTTCACTTTCGAGCATGTTTGCCGCGATAGGGGCTCAGCTTGCTGCTCCAGGAAAGCACCAACACTGCAGCGGAGATGATCGATATCGCCGTAAGGAGCAGTATGCTGCGCTGCATGCCGTCGCCTGTGGACGGGAGGCCGCCCCTCGAATCCTGTTCGTTCTTTCCAGCCGAAGAGCCGGCGTTATCGGCTACATTCGATCCATTGTCAGTGCCAGCCTGACCGCTCTCGTCCGATACGGTCGGACCATCAGGGTCGCCAGGGTTCTCGGAGCGCGCGGTCAGCGTTCGGTTGGACGCTTCCCAGTCGTAGGCACGGGAAAGCTGATTGAAGTCTGCTCGGCTGCAGTAGGTTGTCACCTTGTCGCCCTCTGATACAAGAAAACAGTTCTTGCTGTTCGTGCAACCGCTCGGGAAGTGCCACCCATCCGGGATGGACGTTATGGCAGGACAGTCCGCAAAAGTCCCCTGCATGTTCTTCACGCCGTCCGGGATTGCTGGCAAAGCTTTGAGCAACGTGCAGCCCGAAAAAGCGTAGGCTGCATTCACTACGCTATCTGGAATTTTCGGTGCCTCAACAAGAGAGATGCAGCCATAGAAAGTGCCGTCCATATCTTCCACGCTGCTTGCCTCTGACATATCGGGAGGAGCAACAAGGGCAGTGCAGCCCTGGAAAGTGCTGTTCAGATTTGTTGCTTTTCCTGGAATTTTTGGCGCCGCTGCAAGAGATGCGCAGTTGAAAAACGTGCCGAACAGGTTAGTTGCGCTGTCTGGCAGCGCAGGAACGCTCCTCAAAGAGATGCACTCATAGAAGGTGCCGGTCATGTTCGTAACACTGCTTGGAATCGATGGCGCACTTTCAAGCAGTGCGCAGCCATGGAAAGCTCGCGTCATTTCTTTCACGTTGATTGCATTCGACAAGTCGGGTGCGACCTTCAACGAAGTGCACCCCATGAAAGCACGGGTCATATCTTGGACGTTGCTCGCATTCGACATATCAGGCGCGGTCTTTAGCAAGGTGCAATTTTCGAAGGTGCCAGCCATATCCGTAACACTAGTTGGTATGACAGGCGCTCTCTCAAGCGACGTGCAGTCTTGGAAAGTTCGCCTCATGTTCGTCACATTGCGCGTATTCGACAGGTCTGGTGCGGAAACAAGGGACGTGCAACCGTCGAACGCCATGCTCAAGTCGGTCACAGCATCTTGGATCGCTGGTGCGCTTGTAAGCGAGGTGCACCCGTAGAAGGCACCGCTCATGTCCGTAACGCTGATCGCATTCGTCATGTCGGGCGCCGCCGCAAGAGCAGTGCAACCGGAGAAACATCGAGACAGATTCGTCACGCTGTTCGGAATCGCAGGCGCAGTCGTAAGAGAAGCGCAGCCCGTGAAGGTGCCACTCATATCTTTCACGCTATTCGGGATTTCGGGTGCAGCCGTAAGAGAGGCGCACCGAGCAAAGGTGCCGCTCATGTCGGTCACGCCACTAGGGATTGTTGGAGCCGAGACAAGACCGGTGCAACCATAGAACCAATCTCGCATGGATGAGGGTGTTACGCCGCTTTCGATCGTAACTGATCTGATCTTCTCTGCCTGAGAACTCCAAGGAGCATCAGGAGTCGAAAACGCCACGTCGCCACTTCCGCTTATATGCAGAGATCCGTCGCTGTATAGCGTAGCGATCACATTAGCAGTATTAAGGGCGCCGATCTCCCATTTTCCGACGATGCTGACCGAAGGCCCAGGCGTGGGTGTCGGCGAAGGGTCGGGGTCGGGCTCGGGGGTCGTCTCGGTCGCCATCGTCGCGTAGGTCATCCTTTGGCCATCTTCCGTCTTTTCCAGCCATAACTTGCAATTCTCAAAGCTGTCGATTCCCATACCGCTGGCGGAAACGGAGCCCATGTCGCTGACTGCCTGCGCCCATGCACCGTCGCTGTTCTGCGCAACCAGGTAGGCGCCTGATGGAACATTCGAATAATCAACCTTTGAATAGTCTGAAGCTATCGATGCGGACCCAAGATCGACCCCTTTATACCTCAAAGTAAAAGCACCGTCACCCGTCACGTTTTCAATCGCCAAAGCACCGTTGGACAATGCCGACGGCGCAGCAGAGGCAAAAGCGACAGATGACAGATCCAGCTCGAAGGCGGGCTTCATCGCGATATTATAAACAACGTTCTCGGAAATCACGTATCTGCCTGAGGCCGCTGCCAGAGCATAGATGTTATAATTTGCAAAAGGTGTACGAAGCCAGAAATAGCCGCTGTTTCCCCAATACGTATTATCTATGCGAAGACCATTGTTCAATGAGTCCGCACTGTTCGCGCCGACGGTGATATATCCGTCGGCACCATGATCATAATCCCCATAAGCCGGATACAGTTTTCCTATTGTGGAATAAACACTGTTGTTCTTAGTGTCGTTCGTATATATCGTCGAGGTTTTCATCAAGGCTTGCTCTGCACCTGTAAAAAACGAACTTTCCGCATCTCGCAAAGCTTCTCTTAGCTTGCTTGCGCCGTAATGATTCGGAAACACCTCTGTTGGAGTTTCGCCTTGATACACACAACCCCACTCAGCGTTATAGGGCATAGCGTTCATGCTTTGCTGAAACACTTGTGTTTGCCCAAGCTGACTCGCCGCGAACAAGGTCAGGCTTCCAATGCTTTGGCTGCCTGCGATCCACCATGCTTGTGCATCACTAGGACCGTTTTGCCCAAAGTACACCTTTGCTGCCTTTGCTGTTCCATCAGCGTCGTTCGTGTTGAACTGCATCAAATCGCCCTTATCAGCGAACTGCGCAGTGTCGGGCGATTCCGCCGCATGAGCAGTCGTCGGCCCTATTGGTGTCAAGGTGACAATCAGCGTCATCGCGATCAGCAGCGATAAGAGCGTCTGTCCTACTGACTGGTTGCCCATGATCTTCTTCAAGCTCGATTTCCTTTCCTATCGACTCATTCGACGCCTTGACGCAAGCGCCAGCGCGGCCAGAGCAGCAAGCAACGCCAATGCAGCGATTGCAAGCGCCATGCCGTCCCCTGTTGCTGCCAAACCCGAACCGCCAGCAGGAGAACCAAAATACGGATCGGTCGAAACCTGATCTTTCGATCCTCCCGCATTAGCTAGGTCATTCGGCTCCTCGACAAGCTGGCTCGCAGGGATGGTCAAAGCTTTCACGCACACGTTCGTAACGTAACGATCGCGTCCTGAGATCCTTTCATTAGATCCCTCCGAGTCCCCCTCCAGTCCATCTCCAGAGGCACCTATGGTCGGAGAATCCTCGGGAGCAGTTGTAACATTGCTCGCGATATCCTGACCATAGCCCTTGGGATCGATCCAATTCTTCCCATCCGCTGAAACGAAGCTTGCCTCTTCATTGCCGTTCGCATCCTTGCCCATATGCACCGGCACCGCATCAGGCATCTCAGGGTCGGGCGTATAAGCTTCGACTGCGATTGGGAAATCATAGGTGGGCGTTTCCATACGAACGACCACTGAGAAGACATCACCCTTGGATAGCCTCACTGGTGCGCTGAGTGTGGCGGTGTGATACCCCGGACGCGCCACCACGCCTTCTTGCGTAGACGCCAGCTCCCCCGACGTTGGATTCTGCTCATCAGTAAGTCTCTTATATACTTCGATGCGATAGTTCGTGTTGATTCCCGTAGCGCACATCGTCACGCGATCAAGTGCTTCATCGTCGCGTTCGCTCGTGAAGACGTTTGCCGCATAGCCGACATTCGAGTCTCCCGTTCGAAGAGAATTGCACCAACCTAGGGTATCATTTTGATAGATTGCCTCATTTTCGCGGCCGAGGTCTCCTTTGAATACGCCGATGAAACCAAGCGAAGCGTCCTCATAAGAAATCCAGAAGTACCCTTCGTCTCCTTGTTCAGTGCCCCAGGAATTCTTGATGAGCCATGCGCCGTCGGAGTGCGGACGCATCGTCTCATTGAAATTGAAGCGCGAATAGGTGTCATCCCAACCAACCAGTGCAGTCGCATGGTCGGCAACTGCCTGACCCGCCGTAGGACTCAGATAGTATGCCGAGGTCTCGAAGTTGAAATTCCCCATATCCTGCCGACTTGCGAACTCGATGACAACGACCCCGTCATTCTTAACAGCATCCTTGATCGCCTGCCTGGAAACTCCGTCTTCGGTCTGCTCCCAATAGGGGTTGTCGTAACCTGCATCGAAGAGGATGGAATCAGTGAAGCGCACATCCGAAACGTAACGGTGAGATTCATCCATGGCCACAGGGCCGTCATTCGTTCCCTCCTTGACCAGAGCAGCCCCTTTCCCTGCGGCCAAGCTTGCTGAAAGACGTTTCGAATCGACACCGCCACCATACGGATCAAACTCATCAAAATACTCCGTGTGATTGAACTCGCGCTCCTCCTTTCCCGTTTGCTCGAAATAGAGCATCTGGTAGGGAGATAGCTCAAGGGACTGACCCGTTTTCCTTAGCACAGAAGATTCAATGGAAGCCATTGTCGCAAACGAGAAGCAGGTATCCGTTTGCCCTTGGTTGCGAACAGGAGTCAGCAACCCTTCGTCGCGCAAGTTGTATGCCGACTCGTCACGCGATACATCGCTCGGAACATCAGCAGAGGCAACGCCGGTTGACCTGAATACGCGGCCATCTGGCTCGGCGAACGATGCGGCAAGAGCGTATAAGCGCCCATCGTAGGCTGCTACCGCAGGCTCGAACACCTTATCGTCCGACAATCTAGACCAGTACGGCTCGGACGTATCCGACTGTTCTGAGAAGATGTAGGTGTCTGCCTGCCCATCAGCAGAGAGCGGGCCGACCATGGCTATACTGTCGACGTAACCTTCCACCGCATCTGACCATGCCCTTATCGGAGCAAAGGCACGCCTAGCATTCGTGTTGGGGGCAAATTCAGGGAAGGCGTTTTCTAGCAAGGTACCAGTGTTTCCGCGCACGACCTCCATCGTTCCATTGGATTCGTCGTATGCGTATAAACTATCACCGCTTGCTACAACCTGCGGATTGACGCGCTCGACAGCGAGGGTCGCGATTTGCCCCGTCGAGCCATTGCTCAGATCATAGGAAGAGACGCGGCTAGCGTCGCCCTCGTCTCCACCCACAAGTGCCAAGGTTCCCGCATGGTTTATGATGGTTGATCCCTTTTGGACGCCCGCGCTCGAAATGCTGCTCCATTGTCTAACCGACGGGTCGAAGGCGTACATCTTCACCTGAGCCTTACTGGAATCACTCCAAATTCGCGCAACTCCGCCGTCCAGTTGCTCCATGGACGTCCCCTTCACGATCAGAAGGCCGTCCCAGAGAGCCGCCGAGGCATCGGCCAGAGGTTCTGGAAGAGCAGCGCTCTTCTCCCAACTGTCAGCTTGCGTGTCGTAGCGCCACATAGCCCGAACGAAAGGTGAATCCTCAACTGGCTCGGTATTGGGCAGAGCGTAGAGGTATCCTTGCAAAGGCTGTAGGATTCCACCCGCTTCGCAGTCTGCAAAATCGTCATATTCGTAAGCGTCTCCCTCTGCCTGAGGAAGCGCATGCATTTTTTCATACACGGAATAACTGGGGCTCACGAAAAAAGTGCGGCGCGCCGCCTTACCAGCCGAGGTAGAAACTGTTGCTTCGACCGTGCCCGAAAGCCATTCTTCGTCAGAAATCCTGAAAGCGATCTCGTTATCGGTCCATGAGCTTATTGCTGTGGAATATGCCGTGTGGTCATCACCCAGGCCTGCTTGGATCATAGCCACCTGCCCTTGCGAAGACCCGAATCGAGCACCCGTGATGGTTACAGTCTTGCCGCTCTCGTCGACTTCGAGCGAATCGAGCCTGGGGCCAATGCTCATGTACGGTAAGGAAGCAAGCAACCGAAAACAAGAGATAGACCGCC